>Ga0307378_10002249_pt1 | contig 29948 bp, 21 predicted proteins | sample UN1MG_FD_202238 | JGI IMG/M metagenome (GOLD analysis project Ga0307378, IMG submission 202238) | Soil microbial communities from Risofladan, Vaasa, Finland - UN-1 | ecosystem: Environmental > Terrestrial > Soil > Coastal area > Acid sulfate soil | place: Finland: Risofladan, Vaasa | collected... | reverse complement strand
GGGAGCGCCCTTCCGGGCGCGATTCTTGGCGGGGCCAGGGAGACGGATCGCGCCCGGAAGGGCGCTCCCACGCCGGGTTCTGGACTTTTGCAAGAAGCTCCCCATTGCGAAGAACCTCATTTTGACTGGTCCGCGGCCTCGATGGCGGCAACGAGTCTTTTTTGGAGGCCGCGCATTTTGGCGGCGCGTTTTGCGCCGCGGACGTGGTCGTGGCCGAGGAGGTGGAGGACGCCGTGGGCGAGGAGGTTATTGAGCTCGTGGTCGAGGGAATGGCCCAGGGCCCGGGCGTTGCGGTCGGCGGTTTCGACGGAGATGACTACGTCGCCGATGAAGTTTCCGGGGAAGGGATGGCCTTCGAGCTGGCTGAAGGCGATGACGTCGGTGGGCCGGTCGCGGTGGAGCCAGTCGCGGTTGATGGCGGTTATGCCCTGGTCGTCGGTCAAGAGGATTGACATTTCGGCGTTTTCACATCCCAAGTCTCTTAAGATAATTTTCGCTTTCCTTGGCATCTTCCTCTTCGCCGCCGGCTTTATCGTCCCGCTTGTCCTTAGGTTTAGCCGCATCCTGGTCCGCCTTTTTCTTTTTATCGGGGGCGCCCTTGACCACGGGCTCCTGGTAGTCGGGCCGCTGGTGGTAGATGGCGCCCAGGGTGAGGTTGAAGCTTCGGGCGATGTCGTGGAGGTTTTTGAGGGTGAGGTCGCACTCGTCGAGCTGGCCGTCGGTGAAGAAGCGGTTGATTAGCTTCTGGACCATTCCCTGGAGCCTGGCGGGGTTGGGGTCGCGGACGGTGCGGGCGGCGGACTCGACGACGTCGGCCAGGAGGATGATGGCGTTCTCGCGGGTCTGGGGCTTGGGCCCGGGGTAGCGGAACTCGGTTTCCTCGACCGGCCTTCCGGTGTCGTTCAGTTCCTTGGCCTTCTCGTAGAAGAACTTGAGCAGGCTCTGGCCGTGGTGCTGCCGGATGGCGTCAGTGACGACGCGGGGCAGCTTGTAGCGCTCGGCGAGCTCGACTCCCTCCTTGACGTGGTTGTGGATGATGAGGGTTGACATGGAGGGCGCGAGGCGCTCGTGCACGTTGTTTCCGTCCCACTGGTTTTCGGCGAAGTAGAGGGGCTTGTTCATCTTGCCGATGTCGTGATATATGGCCGAGACGCGGGCGAGCAGGGGGTTGGCGTTGATCGCCTTGGCCGCGGCCTCCGCCAGGTTGGCCACCATCAGGGAATGGAGGTGGGTGCCGGGGGCGCGCATGGACAGGTCCTTCAAGACTGGATGGTCCTGGTTCAGGAGCTCGAGCAGCTTGATGTCGGTGGAGTAGGAGAACAGGGACTCGGCCACCGGCACGAGCCCGGTGATCATGATGGAAATGAAGACGCTGCCGGCGAGTCCGAAGGCGCAGTTATAGATGAGTCCCGCGTCGAGAACGGCGGCGTTGTCGGCGGTTAATTGCCTGGTGATGAAGCTGATGGTGAAGATGAGCAGCACGTTGACGATCCCCAGCGCAAGCCCGGCGCGGATGATGGTCGAGCGCTGCCGGCATTGCCTGACCTCCCCGGCGGCGGCCACGGACCCGATCATGGTATAGAGTCCGAAGAGTATGCTGTTATCGGCGACCATGGCGCCGAAGATGGCCAGGGCGATGGAGAAGACCAGCGCGATCTCGGAGTTAAGGACCATGCGCACGAGCATGGCGGCGCCGGCCAGGGGGATGAGGTAATAGAAATTGACGTCCTCCGGGAGGCCCGCGAAGCTGTCGCGGCTCACGCGGGAGAGCAGGTCAATGCCCTTGAGCACGGCCAGGGAGATGACCAGGACCGAGGCCAGGAAGACCAGGTCCTTGGGGTCGGGGCGGAACTTCTTGATGTTGCGGGAGGCAAAGGTCACCATCGAGGCGATGAAGAAGAGGGTGATGACGAACATGCCCGCCCGCCTCAAGGCGGGGGCGCCGCGCGTCTGCTGCGCCAGCAGGATGGCGTCAATCTTCTTGATGGCGTCGGGAGAGAGACGGTCGCCTTTCCTGACGACGACCTCGCCCTTTTTAAACTTGTAATAAAGCGGCTTGATGGCGTCCACGGCCGCGGTGCGCACTTCCTCGGTCTTGTTCTTGTTGAAGGTGAGGTTGGGCTCGATCAGGGCCAGCGCCAATTTCTTGAGCAGCGCCTGGCGGGGGGCCTTGATGTCCTTGAGCTTTTCCGGGGCCAGTTGGTCAATCCGGGCCTGGCAGCCGGTGATGTCGGTGATGGCGTCGAAGTTGGTGATGGGGATCATGGGGTCTTCGGGCCTGGCGGCGATTGACCGGGCCCTGATCCCGCGGTCGCGGTCTTTAAGCACGAGATCCTTGTTGGCCACGATATAGGTAAAGTTCTGGTCCTTGCCCGCGTACACGGACTCGATCAGGCTGATCAGCGCGTTTTCCAGCTCGGGCATGAAGTATCTTTGCTTGAGCAGCTCCATCTCTTCCTTGGTAAGCGACACCCCGAAGTCCTTGAGCAGCTTTTGTTCCTTTTCCGGCATGAAGGTCTCGGGCACGGTGATGGGAGCGGCGTCGGGCGAGGGCGTCTCTCCCGGCGGAACGTCGGGAGGAGGAGGATACAGCTCTCGAAAACCCTCGAAAAACGAGGAAATGGTCTTCTTCTTGTCCTTGAGCAAGAGCGGGTCCCAGTCATAGATGGCGGGGGTCTTGGCCGCGGCCTCGCCCCGCTTTTTCTCGGTGCCTTCCACGTCGGGGACTTCGAGGTCCTTTTTAATCTCCAGGTCGCGGACGGCGATGACCGGCTCCCCTTCCTTTATGGAGGGGACGTAGACCTTCTGGGCGGTGGGGGCCTCGGGCTGGCTGATGATGAACATGATGATGACGCCGGTGATGACGTTGATGATCCAGGTGATGGCCACGGGCCGGAGGCGGTACTGGGCCATCAGCAGCTTCTGCCATGACCTTTTTCCCTGGCTCTGGATTTCCAGGGCCGCCAGCTTTCCCGGCTTGTCACCGTTCTTGTTCATGATCTGGCGCCTCCTCATCCGCCGGGTACTTCGCGCGCTCCTCTTTTTCGTAGGCCAAGATGATCTTCTGGACCAGGGGATGGCGCACCACGTCGCGCTCGGAGAATTCGGTGAAATGAATGCCCGGGATCCCGGCCAGGATCAGCCGGGCGTGCTTGAGCCCCGAGGTCTCGCCGGCGGGGAGGTCTATCTGGGTGACGTCGCCGGTGACCACCGCCTTGGAGTCGTAGCCCAGCCGGGTGAGGAACATTTTCATCTGGGCCTTGGTCGTGTTCTGGGCCTCGTCGAGGATGACAAAGGCGTGGTTCAGGCTCCGGCCCCGCATGAACGCCAGAGGCGCCACCTCGATCACCCCCTTGTCCATCAAAGCCCGCGCTTTTTCCAGCTCCATCATGTCGTAAAGCGCGTCGTAGAGGGGCCGAAGGTACGGCGACACCTTCTCCACGATGTCGCCGGGCAAAAAGCCCAGCCGCTCGCCCGCCTCCACCGCCGGCCGCGTCAGGACGATCCTCTCAACCTCCCCGTTGTTCAAGGACGAGACCGCCATGGCCATGGCCAGGTAGGTCTTGCCCGTGCCCGCCGGGCCCACCGAGAATACGATGTCGTTCTTGCGGATGGCCTCCAGGTATTCCTTTTGCACCAGGCCCTTGGGCGTGACCATCTTGCGCGCGCCCGCCACCGGCACGCCGTTATTGTAAATGCGGTCCAGACGGATCCGCGGGTCGTCCCGCACCAGGTTGAGCGCCGGCTCGATGTCGGACTCCGCCAGCCTGTACCCGCCCTTGATCAAACGGTACAGCTCCCGGATCAGCCGTTCCACCGTGACCACGCGCGTCTCCGGGCCCAGGATGTCAACAACGTTGCCCCGCGTCCGGATCCCGACCTCGGTGAGCTGCTCGATCCGCTTCAGGTTGCGGTGGTGCTCCCCGAAGAGAGCCTGCGCCACCTCGTTCTCCTCGAGGGTTATTTGACGGGTGGTTTCCATGTCACTACCCGCCAGCGTCCCCGCCCGGGCCGGGCGCCGCCTTTTTCGCCGCGCTCAGCCCGGGGGCCGCGAGGCGGCACGATCTTCCGCCCTCGCTGACCTCGTAATCCAAGGGGCCCTGGCCCGTGACCAGAGACTTGCCGCTCAGCTCTCCGTCCTGAACCAGAAGCTTCAAACCCTCCGGATATGCCCCCTTCATGGCCGCGTGCATCGAGAGCGAAGTTCTCACCTTGTCAACCTGGTACCACGTCCATAAATTCTCCTGGGCCCGCTCCCCCGCCGAAGAAAGACCGGGACGCAACATGCGCTGATAATTCCGGAAGCCGCCCGCCACCATCGCTAACAAACCAACCGCCAGAATCAAGGAGCCGATGGCCTGCACGGCGATGGACCGGCTGTCCACCCGTTTTTGTTTGGCCACGGACCCGACCACCCGCACCCGGCCGGCCTCCACCAGCTCCTTCACCACCTTCAACGCCTCGAACTTGCCCATCCGCGAAAGAAAAACCACGTCCTCGGCCGTCCGCTTGCCGTCAACAAGGTCAAAGACCTTCCTCTGGTCGCCCAGAAGCCGGTCCTCCACCCCGAACTCCCCAGCCACCGGATCGAGCACCGCCCCGGTGTCGGGGATCACGCTCTCGATCAGGGGCCACTCGTCCTTGATCCGGTAGCCGTCCATGAGAACGTGCTCGGAGCTGATCGGATCCGTCCATTGCTTCGGATAGTTGATCGCACCCTGGTCGAATGAATAATCGCCGTCCTTCCACAAAAACAGGCTGTAGATGGTTTCCAGCCGGGTGAGCGTGATCATGGCTTTAAGGTCGTCGAGCCCCAGCGCCTTGGCGTTGAGCAGGATTTGTTCGAGCGGCTTCAGGGTCTCGCTCTGTTCCTTCTTGAACGCCGCCACCTGTGCCCGCGAGATCAGTCCGGCCTTGGCCAGCATAAGCCCCAGGTCAAAGTCGTCCTTCATCGGCTCGTGCTTCGCGGAAACGATGTTGCCCTGGTCAAACAGGATCTCAACCTTACGCGTCTTGTCGCTCACCAAGAGGGCCCCGGTCTTCTTCTGCAGCCCGATGAGCTGGAGGATCTCGGAAATCCCGAAGTCGTGCATTCTGCCCGTCAATGCCATTTTCTATCTCCACCGGTCAATCCGGGCCCGGTAGTTGAGCACGGAAATGACCACCAAGATAAGATAGACCAAAACCAGGACAATGCCATAACCCGGCACGCCTCCATGGTAAGACGGCGCGGCTTCCGGCCACATCAGCCAACGGGTGATGAAAACGGACCAGGCCAGGGCCACGCATGAAAAAAGCAGCGCCCCGGCCCCGGTCCAGCCCAGCAGCATATGACCGCTGCCCGGCGCCAGGATGGCGAGCGCCAGACCGCTGCGGCTCCAGATGTCACGGTAGCGCTGGACCTCCGAGCGCTTTTGCATCTTGACTTTCAGGTCAACCCCGCCCTCGCCCTTGAACACGTTGTAACAGGGAGTGCAGATGCCCGGCTCGCGCGGCGGCTTCTGGCACGTGAGGCAGATCGGACGGCCACACGACGAGCACCGGCTCGACAGGTTCCAGCCCTTGCCGATGATCCGGAGCAGGAGTATGAGCACCGGACCGGCGATGACCACCCCCAGATACTCAAGCCCGGAAGGCTGGCCCATCCAGGCATTCCAGATGGCGGGGAAAGCGGCGCCGGCCATGGCCGAGCCGGACACGCTCCTTTCCCAAACCAGGGACCGCGGGACCGGAAGCGACGCCATGAAACGGTTGAGCTTCCACTCCCCGCCCCGCGCCGTCAACTGCTCCACCTTTTTCTGATTAATGGCGCTGGCCGCCTTGTACTGTTCGTCCATGCGCACGAGTTGCTCCGCCTCCTGGTAATATTGGCCCAGGTTGAACAAAACCTCCGCCCGCGGGCCCCCCGAATCAACCGCCGCCGAGAGCGCCCGGAAAACCGGCTCCAACTGACCGTCCCAAAGATATATCTCCGCGATGTTGTTGTAGGCCTCCTGCGCTGTCCTCTTGTCCTTCAGAAGAGGCTCGTAAACCGAAACCGCCTTGTTGAACCGGCCCTCCCGCTGCAGGAGCTGGGCCAGGCTGAAGCGCGCCAAGAGGTCATCCGGCCGCTTCTGCAAAGCCTCTTCCAGCACCGACCGGTCAGACCCGGTCGGGACCCCGTTCCGTACCCGCAGAGCCGCATATAGCGCCGCATCCGAACGCGTGGCCGCGAAAACGCTGTAGCGGGAAAGCAGGACCGGAGCGCTCAGCAGGAAAATAAACCACAAACAGGCCAGCACCACCTCGCCCCGTTTCATGTAAAGCGACATGACCAGTAGCCACCACGAGACCAGCCACCACCACGAAAGCCCCGCCGCCAGAGGCAGGCCAAGAACCAGGATGCACAGGGCATCGGAAAGCACGACGGGCATCTTGCGCGCGGGAAAAAGGTCCGAGAAATCGTGGAACAGAAGCACCCCATAGCGGAAAAGACACGTCAGCCCCAACACCGATCCCAATAACCCCATGAAAACCAGAGGATAGATGCAGAACCGGCCGCCCAGCCAATAAAGAGCCCCAAAGTCGTCCTCCAATGTCCGCAAAGACGCCAGGTAATACGACACGCTCTTCCCGGGCTCGACAGGACCGCCGCCAAGGTAATACCGCGCCAGCGAGAGCTGCACCCGAAACGAGCCGGGCGCCAGCTTTTGGGCATACTCCGTGAGCCGCTCCGCGGTTTCGCGGTCGCCGCGCTGGTAGAGCTTTTCCGCCCACCGGATCAGGGCCGTGGCATGGACCGGAAGGTCGCCAAGACCGCCGTCCCACTTGGCGCTGAGAACCTGGTCCAACTGTTTGGCCGCATCCGCGGACTCGCCCTTCTCAAGATGTTCCCGGAAATCGTTCCATCTGGCCAGAAAACGGTTCCACGCCGCGGACGGACTCACCACCTCCATGCGCTCGGCGCGGGCGCCCGCCGCCCCCGGCAAGACACAAACCAGCGCGGCCATCACAATAAGCGCCCAAATCCTCGCTGACCGTCCCAGAATAATGAGCCTCCTCAAATGAACAAACCACTCCCGCCAACCGGTTCCCAATGCCCCAAGCCCCGGCGAATCAAGGAGTTTTGCTCCGCATTTCGGCGCGGCCGACTCCGTTCCGAACATATTATTTTTATCATACTTCCTTGAGCGGCGCAACAAAATCTTGACACGAAAAATTTGACATTACCTGGAGAGGTGATGTAAATATGATCTTCGAGAGGTAGTGGTAGAGGATAACGTAAGTCCCGAAGAGAAAATCGGCCCTCGATCCCAAGGGAGGCACGGTCATGACAAGGTCAAGGTTTGCTCTGACGCGGTTGCTTCTGCTTCTGCCGCTGGCCCTTGGTTATAGCTGTGATTTTGAAGGTGACAAGTTGGTCCCGGGGACCATTATCAGGGCCGAGAGCCCGGAACTCCTTCCCGAAGACCCTCTCCCCGGCCTCCTGGCGGAATTGGTCATTGACGGAGACACCACTCACGCCCTGAACCTCAGCCCCACTTCGGACCACTCCTTGCAACAACGGCTGACCTCGATCCCTCCCGGGCGCCACTCGCTCACCTTGCGCTATTATTTACTTTTTTATAATGGAAAGAAGCTCATCCTCGCGGAGCAAACCGTTGACCAGGAGGTGATCGAGGGCGGGTCCGGGGTCGTGTTTTTTCCGGCCGGTTCTTACATTTATCCGGACCTGGATTGGGACGAGAGGACCAACCTTGACGAATATGTGAATGGATTGGACCCCGCGGTTTGCTGCCCGGACCAGGACGACGACGGCCATCGCGGACGGTGGTGCGGCGGAGATGATTGCGATGATCATAACCCCAATGCCTGGAACGCCTGCGAGACCTGCCGGGATAATGACCAAGATAGCTACTTCAAACTTTGTGATCGCTACCTCACCATCATGGGCCCCGACTGCGATGATACGGATCCGACGATCTTTGGATGTTGTCCCGTCCTCGCCGGCCCCGAACTCCGAGTCACCTATGCCCCCTGGTATAGCAAGTCACCTTCCCTGACCTGGACCGGCTCCGAATTTGCCGTGAGCTGGCAAGATGCTCGCGATTACGATTATGAAATTTATTTTGCCCGCATCTCCCCGGCCGCCGAAAAGATTGGCCCGGACCTCAGAGTAACCAGTCAGGAGGGATTCGATGGCTTTTCCTCCCTGGTCTTTGCCGGTTCGGAATTCGGGCTGATTTGGCAGTTCGACTCCCTCGAATTCATTCGAATCTCCGCCTCGGGGCCTCTCCTGGAACCTTTCTCCCTCATCACCCCCGGTGCAGAGCCTTCCCTGGCCTGGACCGGCTCGGAATTCGGACTCGCCTTTTGCGGGGGTTGGCCATACGAGATCTACTTTGTCCGATTCTCCCCCGGCGGGGTAGTGATCGGACCGGAGCTCCGAATCACCTATAATGGATTTTGGGGCAGACATCCCCAACTGGTTTGGACCGGCTCCGAATTCGGATTAAGCTGGCATGACTTTGAAGAACCGGCATATGATTTATGGTTTACCAGAATTTCCTCCGATGGTCTTAAAATCGGCCCTGACCTCTATGTCCCTTTTCCCCGCGGCAAGGGCGCCAATTCCTCTCTCCGCTGGACCGGCTCCGAATTCGGAATCGCCTGGAACGATACCCGGGATGGAAACCCTGAAATTTATTTCGCCCGGATTTCCGCCCAAGGTTCAAAGCTGGGACCGGACCTCCGGGTAACCTACGATGGCGCTCACAGCCTGAATCCTTCCCTGGCCTGGAGCGGCGATGAATTCGGGCTCTCCTGGCAGGATGATCGAGAAGGGACCGATCAAATCTACTTTGCCAAAATCTCGAGCCAGGGTTTGAAAATGAGCAAAGATTTCCCGGTGAGAATCGGTTCCTGTCGGTCTTCAAACCCTGCTCTGGCCTGGAGCGGATCGGAGTTTGGAGTGAGTTGGCAGGATTACTATTACTGCTGGGACGAGGTTAATGACGAAATCTACTTCGCCCGGATCGGGTGTGCCCCTTGAGACCCTATTCAACTTCTCTTGAAGGAGGTCGAGTTATGAGGACAAAGATTGGATTGGCGTTGGTTGGCGTTGTTGGTTTGGCGGTGTGCTTGGGGATCGCCCGGGCGCAGTCGGTCCCGCAGCTCATCAACTACCAGGGCCGGCTGACCGATGCCGCGGGGCATCCTCTGAATGGCGTGACCGTGGACCTGACTTTTACCTTCTATGGCACGGACTCGGAAGCCACCGCCTACCTCAGCGTGCTCCAGGAGGATGTGATGGTCGCCAACGGGATTTACCATGTGCTCATCGGATCGGGAACCGTCACCCCGGAAATGGAGAGCAGTCTTGCCGATGTTTTTCAGAAGCACCAGGAGGTATGGATGGGAGTCAGGGTGGACGCGGATGCGGAGATGACGCCGCGTTCCCGGATCACCAGCGTCCCCTATGCGCTCTTTTCCGCGTTCTCGGCGTCCACGGACCCGTCCTTTCTCGGCGCTTTTATCGGGAATCCGGACTGGGACGGGGACGGATACCTGAAGGCCCCTCAAGGGGGAAACACCGTGGACTGCAACGACGGGAACAGCTCCATCCACCCGGGCGCCCCCGAGATCTGCGGCGATTTCATTGACCAGGATTGCGACGGCAATATTTCATGCCTCTATGCCTTTGCGATTCTTCCGATGGAGAATGAGGTCAACGTGCCCCTTGACATCGGCCAGGTCCGGTTGGGGTTCAGCATGCCGGTTCTGCCCGCTGATGTGACCATGGTATTGTCCGACGAGGTGGGACCGGTCGGTGGAGCCTGGTCCCTGGACGGGTCGGGCACACTGCTTACTTTTATTCCCGACCCTTTACTGCTGACCATGAGCACGCAGTACACGGTAAGGGTAACAATGGGTCTGTTTCACTATGAATACAGCTTTTATACCGAGGAACCATCATGGACCGTGGATCCAATGGCCGGAGTGGGAAAGGCCTTTGTCCTGGACCTCTATCATGGCACATGTGTGGAGCCGCCGGGTTTATGTGATCTAATATCAGGATTAGGACTTACGGTCCCCCTCTTGCTCGGGATCATCGAGGCGGACACCGCTCCGCAACAGATGAAGTTCATCTTCGCGGAGGGCGATTTGGGGGCTCCCGACCCCTTTCAGCAGGACATGACCCTGCCCACCTTTCTCTTGCCGCCCGCTGACCTGAGCGGAAACCCCGGGTTTGTAGTGGGCCCGTTCGACTTGCCGATTTACTCGGCAGGCCTGCAGATGAATATCACCGGTGTGATCATCTCCGGGATATTTGAAAGGGATTATAAATATATTGGGAAGGCGGAGTTCTCGGGGTATTGGGACATGGGATTGATAGCCATGATTGTGGGCATGGACCCGGCGGATCTCTGCGCCTTCGTGGGCGGCTGCGTTGATTGTCCTCATGATCCGGGCCGGCAGGAGTGCATGTATTTGCATATCACGAACTTGAGAGCGGATGAAAAGGCCGATCCGATCGTGCCCATCGCCGTGGTAACGGCCGTGGACCTTGGCGGGACCGCTACCTTCCACATGGTGGAGCTCACATTGACCCACCCCGAGACCGGGGACCCCGAGCCCGTCGTGGACCTGCGGGTTACCGTCTCCTCAGGCAATGGAACAGTGAACGGCGGGCCCGAGACCATCGTACCCACCGGCCCGGACGGAAAGGCCGTGGTGGTGGTGAATGATCCTGACGGCGGCACTGACCAGCTCGAGATAGATATTGAAAGCGTGGTGCCTTTCAATTGGGTCCAGTCGAGGATAACAGTATCCTTTTAAGTAATCCCGGTTGCCGCGGGCGAGTCCCGGATCTTTCGGAATTGGCGAAATTAAGTGGCCCCGGCTCCACAAACACCTTGTATGGTGCGGGCGTCTCGCCTGCTCCCCAAGGGAAAAGATGCAGGCCAGAGGCCCGCACCACAATTCACCTCCATTTATGCCGCACACCCAAATATCTTTTCCCCAAAGCATCGGAGCGGCAAAACCACCCCGCGGGCCCCCCAAGGCCGCGCCCACTCGCCCGGTTTGACATGTCCGCCCAATGACCTTATTATCTTGCCTGATGAACGCCCAGGCCGACATGAACAATCAGGGCAACATGGCGCCCGATGACTTCGAAATCGCGATGAAGCTCTGCGAGACGGACCCTGAGTTCAAGAAGCTCTGGGACGAGCACCATGAGCTCAAGGGGAAGGCGCGGGGCCTGGCCGAAAAGCCCTTCCTCACCCCGGAGGAGCAAGTCGAGGTGAAAAGGATCAAACGACTTAAACTGTGGGGCAAGGACAAGATCGCCGAGAAGATCCGCGATTACAAGGTAGCGGTATCGCCGGCGTAAGGCCACTCGGGAAATTTTTTATGAACCCCGGTGGTCCCCCATCGGGGTTTTTTGTTGTGGAGTAAGGAGGATCATTTTTTAGCCGCAGATGAACGCAGATGAACACAGATAAGAAAAGAAGACCGAATATGGAAGAACGGGAATTTAAGTCAAAATTCTTGCTTCTTAATCCTATTCTCTCTTATCTGCGTTCATCTGCGTTCATCTGCGGCAAAAGAACAACTTTTCCCAGGGAGGGACGGAAATGAGATCGGACCGGACCAAGAAAGGCATCGAGCGCACCCCCAACCGCGCGCTGCTCCGCGCCACCGGCCTCACCAGCGCCGACATGGGCAAGCCCTTTATCGGCCTGGCCTCCAGCTTCACCGACCTCATCCCCGGACACTCCGGAATGCGCGAGCTCGAGCGCGCCATCGAAAACGGCGTCTACGCCGGCGGCGGCCGCCCGTTCGTGTTCGGCGTCCCCGGCATCTGCGACGGCATTGCCATGGGCCACGAGGGCATGAAGATGAGCCTGCCCTCCCGCGAGCTGATCGCCGACCTGGTCGAGGCCATCACCCAGGCCCATGCCCTCGACGGACTCGCGCTCCTTACCAACTGCGACAAGATCACGCCCGGCATGTTGATGGCCGCGGCCCGCCTTGACATCCCCTGCATCGTCGTCACCGCCGGACCCATGCTCTGCGGCTGGCACCAGGGCGCCCGCCTCACCCTCGTGCGCAACACCTTCGAGGCCGTGGGCCTGTACCAGGCAGGCAAGATCAGCAAGCGCGAATTGGAGGCCGTCGAGGGCGAGGCCTGCCCCGGGCCCGGCTCGTGCCAGGGGCTCTACACCGCCAACACCATGTCCTGTCTCACCGAGGCCATGGGTATGAGCCTCACCGGGTGCGGCACCGCGCTGGCCGTGTCGTCCCGCAAGAAACGCATCGCCTACGAGAGCGGACAGAAAATCGTCGAGCTCGTGAAAAACGGCGTGAACGCGCGCCGGATCATCAACCAGAAGAGCATCGAGAACGCCATCCGCATGGACATGGCGCTGGGCGGCTCATCCAACTCCGTGCTCCACCTCACCGCCATCGCCCACGAGGCCGGCGCGCCCATCAAGCTCGAACTGTTCGACTCCATCTCCCGCGCCACCCCGAACCTCACCAGGCTCCGCCCCGCCGGCGAGCATGCCATGGAGGACCTGGAGCGGGCCGGCGGCGTGCCCGCGGTAATGTATCAGCTCCGCGGCCAGCTCCACGACAACCCCACCGTCACCGGGCCGAGCGTGCATAAGCTCCTCAGCAAAAAGCCCTGGACCGACCACGAGGTCGTCCACACTCCGCAGAACGCCTACATGAAGGAGGGCGGCATCGCCGTGCTCAAGGGCAGCCTGGCGCCCGAGGGGTCGGTGGTCAAGCAGTCCGCGGTGTCCGCCGCCATGATGAAGTACGAGGGCCGCGCCCGCTGCTTTGACGCGGAGGAAGACGCGATGAGCGCCATCCTCTCCGGCAAGATCAAGGCGGGCGACTTCGTGGTCATCCGCTATGAAGGGCCCAAGGGCGGGCCGGGAATGAGGGAGATGCTCTCCCCCACCTCCGCCCTCATGGGAATGGGACTCGGCGAGTCCGTGGCCCTCGTCACCGACGGCCGCTTCTCCGGCGGCACCCGCGGGCCATGCATCGGGCACGTGGCCCCCGAGGCCGCGGCCGGAGGACCCATCGGAGCGGTCAAGAACGGAGACGTCATCAAGCTCGACGTCCCCGCCCGCCGCCTCGACCTCAAATTGTCCGCCGCCGAGATCAAAAGGCGGCTGAAAATCCTGAAGCCCAAGGCCCCCAAGGTCAAGAGCGGCTACCTCGCGCGCTACGCCGCCGCCGTGGGCAGCGCGGCAAGGGGAGCGGTGCTGGAGGGAAAGTAGAGAGTAGATAGTAGGTAGTAGATAGGGGTTAGAGCATTTTCCCTGAATCCTATCTACTATCTACTACCTACTTTGTTTGAACAACGGAGGGATGCGGCATGAGCGACATGACCGGCGCGCAGATCCTGGTGGACGCGCTCGAGCGGGAGAAGGTGGACGTGATGTTCGGGTATCCGGGCGGGGTGCTGCTCGGTATTTTTGACGTTCTGTTCGACTCGGACATCCGCTTCATCCTGACCCGGCACGAGCAGGCCGCGGCCCACGCCGCCGACGGTTACGCCCGCAGCACCGGCAAGGTCGGCGTCTGCCTCGCCACCTCCGGACCCGGCGCCACCAACCTGGTCACCGGCATCGCCAACGCCTACATGGACTCCGTGCCCCTGGTCGCGCTCACCGGCCAGGTCCCCACCGCCATGATCGGAGGCGATGCCTTCCAGGAGGCCGACATCGTCGGCATCACCAGACCCATCACCAAGCACAGCTACCTGATCTACGACGTCTGCGACATCGGCCGCGTCGTCAAGGAGGCCTTCCACATCGCGTCCACCGGCCGGCCCGGGCCCGTGCTCATTGACCTGCCCAAGGACGTCACCGCCTGCAGCCTCGACCACGAACATCCCGAAAAAATCGAGCTCCGCGGCTACAAGCCAACCTACGACGGCAACTTGAAGCAGATCGAGCGCGCCGCCCGCGCCATCGAGAAGGCCTCGCGGCCCGTGATCTACGCCGGCGGAGGCGTCATCATCTCCGGCGCGAACAAGGAGCTCAGCCAGCTCGCCGAGAACCAGCACATCCCCGTCACCATGACCCTGATGGGACTCGGCGGCTTCCCCGGAACCCATGACCTGTCGCTGGGAATGCTCGGAATGCACGGGACCTACGCCGCCAACATGGCCATCACCGAGTGCGACCTCCTCATCGCCATCGGCGCACGATTCGACGACCGCGTCACCGGAAAGATCGAGGAGTTCGCGCCCGACGCCGACGTCATCCATATTGATATAGACCCGTCCGCCATCTCCAAGAACGTGGTGGTCAACATCCCCATCGTCGGCGACGTCAAGCGCGTGCTCAAGGAAATGAACAAGGTCGTGAAGGCCCCCGACGAGCTCAAACACAAGGCCCGCGCCCAGTGGGTGAAAAAGACCGGGGCCTGGAAGACGGAGCACCCGCTCCATTACGAGCCGTCCGCCAAGATCATCAAGCCCCAGTTCGTGGTCGAGAAAATTTACGAGCTGACTAAGGGCGAGGCCATCATCTGCACCGAGGTCGGGCAGAACCAGATGTGGGCCGCGCAGTTCTACAAGTTCAACCACCCGCGCCGCTTCCTGAGCTCCGGCGGGCTCGGCACCATGGGCTACGGCTTCCCCGCCGCCATCGGCGCCCAGATCGGCAACCCCGACGCCGTGGTGGTGGACATCGCCGGCGACGGCTCGTTCCAGATGAACATCCAGGAGCTGGCCACCGCCGTGCAGAACCGGCTGCCGGTCAACGTCGCCATCCTGAACAACCAGTTCCTGGGCATGGTGCGGCAGTGGCAGGAGATGTTCTACAACAAGCGCTACTCGCAGACCTGCCTCGCCTTTGAGCCCGACTTCAAGAAGGTGGCCGAGGCCTACGGCGCCCGCGGCTTCACCGTGACCGACCCGGCCGACGTCGAGCCGGTGCTCAAGGAGGCGTTTGCCACGCCCGAGCCGTGTATCATGGACTTCCGCGTGGACCGCGAGGAAAACGTCTATCCCATGGTCCCGGCCGGAGAGGGCATCAAGAACATGATTCTGGGACCCGGCGAGAAAAAGGGCAAAAAGGAATTGCAGATAGTCTAAAGAATAGAGTTTGTGGTTTGTAGTTTGTGGTTTGTGGTTTCACGATCCAACGCCTGGATTCCGGTCTTCAACCTCAAACCACAAACCGCAAACCTCAAACCTTTCTCTTGATCTGAGACACGGAGGATAAAGACGATGCGGCACACCATATCAGTGTTGGTCGAGAACAAGTTCGGGGTCCTGGCCCGGGTGGCCGGACTATTCTCCGGCAGAGGCTACAACATCGAGAGCCTCTGCGTCGCCCCCACCACCGACCCCACCGTCTCCCAGATGACAATAGTCACCACCGGAGACGACCGCGTCATCGAGCAGGTCACCAAGCAGTTGAACAAGCTCATTGACGTGATCAAGGTCCAGGACATGATGGAGCGGGACTTCATTGACCGCGAGATGATGCTGGTGCGCGTGTCGGCGGAAAGGGAAAAGCGCGACGAGATCCTGCGCATCGCCGAGATCTTCAAGGCCCGCGTCGTGGACGTGGCCCAGAAAAGCTTGACGCTGGAGGTCACCGGTGCCGACGACAAAATAGACGCCGTCCTCAAAATCCTCCGCCCCCTCGGCATCCGCGAGCTCGTCCGCACCGGCAAGGTCGCAATGATCCGGGCGGAGCCGAGGAAATGAGCCGACAGAACGGGTCAGACGGCTTCCCGGGAAAATGATATGCGCAGCAATGCTCCGATGAGCAGCGGCAACAAGAGGAGCAACCAGGAAACGGGACTAGCGGCCCCGGATCCACGGCCGGGCGCCGCCATGCACCCGCCGCCGCCTGACGAGCCGCTGCTGGCTCCGCCTCCACCACCGAAGGGCCCTTCACAGGCGTCGCCCACGCCGTCGCCATCGGAGTCCTGCTGGCCGGGGTTAGAGACGGTCGGGCAGTTGTCGTAGCACGCGGTCACGCCGTCGTTGTCAACGTCGCTGGTGGCCAGGGCCACGTCAATCCCGTTCAGGGTGTCGCCGTAGAGCAGAGGGCAGTGGCAGGATGCGGCCTCCTCGCCGTCGTTCATGCCGTCGCCGTCGGTGTCCGGGTCAGCGGGATCGGTATGGTGCGCGATCTCTTCGGCGTCGGAGAGGCCGTCACCGTCCGCGTCGGCCGCCGCTGTGGGGGCCGGCATCGAGTTGAGCGCGATCACCGTGTCCACGTCCGCTCCCTCCTCGGTCCCCGCGAACCCCACCGGCCGACCCGAATCAATGAGCCGCACGTAGCGCGCCTGAGTGAGTCCCACGTCGGCCAGGTCGAACGCGTCGCCTCCCCATCCGGAAACGCCGGCAATCCCGGCGGGGTCCCACTCAAGCAGGTCGTCGGGCTTGATGTTGCCGCCGTTATAGGTCGGCGTGATCCCGGCCAGACCCACGAGCAGCTCGATGGTATCGCCGGAGGTGCCGCCCACTCCGCCCACCGTGTCCAGCGCCGCCTGGTCGAACCCGAAGCGCTTCCACGTCACCCCGTCGCTCACCTCCACGATCAGCGGCTCCGCGAACACCGCGTACGCCGCGAGCGAGTCGCCCGGCGCCAGCGAAAAAAACGCGTTCTCGAACACGATGAAGTCCGGCCCCGGCTTGTCCACGATCACGTTATCGGTGAACTCCAGCGTGATCTCGCCGCCATCCCCCAGCGACACCACCCTGGTGCTCCCCGTGTTCACCGCCGACTCGCCCGGAAACCCCAGCACCTGGCCCGGCATCAGCTTATGCCCGAACGCCGCCGGCGCCACCGGGTCAAAATCGTACACCCCGTCAACGTTACAGTCCGGCCACGCCGCCGCGTGTCCGCCCAGCAGCGCCATCGCCACAACGGCCGCGAAAATCCGCCCACAAATTCTCATGGTGCGATGCATCGTCCTATCTCCTTGTATGAATTCATTACACTCCCTGCCGTCGGCTATTAACCCGTTCTACGGCCCCACCACTCCCAGGTACATCGGCGGCAGCGCCGTTTGCGCCAGGGCCGCCGGCGCGTCGCTGGTGAGGTCCATGATGAAGATGCCCGATGCCCTGCGGTCGCCGACCGCCAGCCAGCCGTCTCCGGTGGTGACGATTCCCGAGAGGTCGTCATCGCCGGTGCCGAACGCCGGGTACCGGAAACCCGCGTCCACCGCGCCCGACACCAGGTTCACCTTGATCGCGCGGTCCACGTTCGCCCAGCCCTCCGTCACCAGCACGTACGCCGTGTAGCCCTGCCACAGCGCCCCGTCGTAAATGTTGCCGTCAACCTCCGGATCGTCGCCCATCACCGCCACGCTGTGCGCGTAAGGCGGCCGCGTGCTCACCAGCTCGATCCCGCTCCGGTCCTTTTGCGGCTGGCCGGTGTCATCGAAATAAAGGCCCGCGTTGATCACCACCACCATGCCGAGCTCCCGGTCATAGAGCAGCCGCTGCGGGTTCGCGGTGCTGAGCATCACGGTGTCGCCGACGGTGTCGGTGACGGGGTCAATCACCGCGAGGATCCCGTTCTCCACGCTCGCCTTGCCCCAGTTGTAATCAATGTCCAGGTTCTGCAGCGCCACGAACACGGTGTCCCCCGCCATCACCATGTCCGCCGGCCGCGCCAGCCCGTCGGCGTTGGTCGGAATGCCCGCGAACGTGATGTGCCCCAGCGAGTCGCCAGTGAGCGGATTGATGATCAGGATGTCGTCGCTGCCGTGCCGCGTAACATAGGCCTTGTCGTCGCTCACCACCAGCACGTCCTGGGGGTTCTCGGCCCAGAACCCCGGCCCCACCGGCAGCGTACGAGACAGCGTGAGCCCCGCCCCCGGGTTCAGCACGTAAATCGAGTCCGTCATCCGGCCCACCACGAACGCCAGCTCCACGCCCCGCACCGTGAACGTCTCCACCGCGCCGATGTCCGAGTCAAGCGCCGCCGTGTTGTCCCAGACCGGAAATCCCTGCCCCGCGTCCATCCGCACCAGCGTTGCCCCGCCCGTCATGTAGTCCGTGTTCGCGCTCACCAGGTGCGACACCGCACCCGCCACCCGCAGAACATAGACCGTCTCCTCGTCGCTCCTGCCGCACCCGACCGCCAGCATCCCCGCCACGAGCGCCGCCGCGGCCAGCGCCCCCATCCGTCCCATCCATGCCTTCTCTCTCATCCTTTCACCTCCATGAAAATCATGTACCTGATCCCGGGCAGCGGGTAATCCAGCGCCTCCCGGGACTGGTCATTGCCGATGTTCCTGGCCTCGAACCCGAGGCTCCACCGCTCGCTGTAATAAGAGATGCCCATGCTGTGCACGAACCGCGGCTCGGCCCGCACCGTGTTCAGCTCGTCCAGCCGGCGGATGTCCTGGTAATCTCCTTTGTAGTAGATCCTGCCGTATGACTGGTAAAGGGTGGCGGTGAGGTTCGCCGTGTTGCGCGGCACCGAGGGGAAGACCTTGCCGTTGATCAGGGGGTCGTCCGCCCGGTTTACCGCGTTCTGCCAGGCATAAGAGGCGTCCAATACCAACAGGTCGCGGACATTGAGCGACACCCCGGCCTCGATCCCCCGCGTCCTCACGTCCCCAACGTTATCGGCCTGCCACACGCCCCCGCCCTGGTCCACCCACGCGATCCGGTCGCTCAGGTCGTTCTGGTAATACGTGATCTCCGCCCGGAACGTGTCAAAGCGCCAGAACGGGCCCCGGTCATAAATCAGCGACACTGTCTGGACCAACCCGCTCTCCGATTGCAGGTCCGGGTTGCCGAGCAGGTCGCTCCGGTTGCCGAATTCCTCCCAGAACCCGGGCGGCCGGTAATGCTGGCCCATGTTTGCCAGCACCCACAGCCCGTCAACAATCATGTATCCGGCGCTCACGTCCAGCACCGTGCCCATGTAGCTCGAGGTGTCGTCCGCCTTCCCGGCCTGCGCCGCGAGCGTGTTGCCCTTGTACGAGCTGCCGTCATACGCGTAGCGCACGCGCGGCTTGAGCTTGAGCCGGCCGTCCAGCAGCGCGATCTCGTCCGCCGCCGTGAAGTAGATGCTCGACCGGGCGCACGAGATCTGGTTCACCTTGGGGTCAAGCTTGCTCTCCGGCCGGTAGTCCTCGTTATAAAGTCCCAGGTAGAGAGAGATGGTATTGGAACGGAGCCCGTAATAATGCGCGTAAAGGTCCAACCCCAGACGCCGCCTCAGGTCCAGGTCGTCGCGCGGAGCGCCGATCGCCCCCTTCTCGTCACTCACCCAGAACCGCTCCTGCAGCACGTGGACCCGAAGCTCCGTGTCCAGGTCCGGGAGATTAAACGTGCCTGCCTGCTTCGCCCCCACGTAAACCAGCACCGTCTCGCTCTTCTCCCGGGCACCATCACCGTCCTGATACCCCTTCCCCGGCAGCTCGTGAACCCGCTGCTGGTAATAGGTCCCCGTGTAAAGCCGGTAGCCCATGACCTTGCGGTCCCACTTCAGCATCACGTCGTAATCGTTGAACGCGTTGTTCGTCCGCTCGGCGGACCGGTCGTCGCCAGTGGCGTTATAAGTGCCCCGGTCGTCCGTGTAGGAGAACTTGGACGGCCCGCCCTCGTACGAGAATCCCGCCATGCCCGACCCGTTGAACGCGCGGCCCGTTACCACCCCCGCCGCTCCCGCCGTATACAAAGAATCCACCGACGCCTTGCCGTCCCACGTAAGGGTAGGGCCGGCCGCGCGCGTCTTGATGTCAACCACCCCGGCCGTGCCCGCCACCGCATAACCCGCCGGCGCGGCCCCCCGGTACACCACCACCTGGTCAACGAACGCCAGCGGAATGCGCGACAGGTCAACCACCCGCCCCGTCTGGTCGTTCAGCAAGATGCCGTCAAGGTAAACCGCCGCGCCCGGGCCGCCATCTCCCCGCACGCTCACCACCCACGGCCCTTCGTCTCCGCCCAATTCCGTCACCGCCACCCCCGGCATGCTCTCCAATATCTCCACCAGGTTCGACTCGCTCTTCTCGAACCCATTGCGCGTCCGCACCACCGGCGCCGCCTCATAGTCAATCTCCGGGCCCTCGCTGTAGCGGTATGACCCCTCAACCGGCACCACCACCTCGCCGGCCGTCGCACCCGCCGCCGGAACCACGATCTCACCGCCCGCGGCAGGAACCGTGCTCCCGCTCTCCGGAGCCGGAGCCTGGCCCCGCGACCGGGCCGACCACAACATCACCATGAACGAGAACGCGAGAGACAGAAACACACTCGCTGCCGCGTAACCTCGCCGTGGGAGCGGGCTTCCGCCCGCGATCTTCGCGCCCGGAAGGGCGCTCCCACACCGGGGCGCTATTATGTCCGACTGATCAGGATGATTCACCGCGCCAGCTCCTGCCTGCCATCGGAAAAATCAGCGGCGCCTCTCCCCGGCCCGGATGCCGCGCCACCCCCACCGCCACCCCGTAAACCCGCTCCAGGAGAGCCGGGTCCAGCACCTCGGCCGGAGCGCCCGAAGCCACGATCCGGCCGCCGTCGAGCACGTGGAGCCGGTCGCAATACATCGCCGCCAGGTTGATGTCGTGCGACACCGCGAGCACACAGATCCCCCGCTCCCGCGCCAGGCCCCGCGCCAGCTCGTAAATCTCCACCTGGTGCTTGAGGTCCAAAAAAGCCGTGGGCTCGTCCAGAAGCAGGATGCGCGGCCGCTGCGCCAGGGCCTTGGCCACCATCACCCGCTGCTTCTCCCCGCCCGACAGCTCGTGAAACTTCCGCTCCCGGAGCTCGTACATCCCGGTCTGCCGCAGAGCCTCCCCCGCCGCCTCCAGATCGCCCGCCGCCTCCAACCGCCACCGCCCCAGGTACGGCGCCCGCCCCATCAGCGCGATCTCCAGCGCCGTGAACGGGAACGCCACCCGCGCCTCCTGCGGAACCACCGCCGCGAGCTTCGCCCGCTCCCGGGCCGTGAGCGATTGCGCGTCGCGCCCAAACATCCGCACCTCTCCGCCCGCCGGCCTGACCGTGCATGAAAGCACGTTGACCAGCGTGGTCTTGCCCGAGCCGTTCGGACCGATCACCCCCGCGACCTCGCCGGCCTCCGCCTGGAGATCCACTCCATTCAGCACCGTGGGCCCCGCCCCATACCCGAACGTCACCCCCCGCGCCTCGATGGCCGCATGGTCCGCCATCACCCCTCCGCGAAACCCCGGCCCTGCCGCCGCCGTAGCAGGAAAATGAAAAACGGCCCGCCGCACAGCGCCGTCACCACGCCCACCGGTATCTCTGACGGAGCTATCACCACCCGCGCCAGAGTGTCGCAAACCATCAGGAACATCGCGCCCACGAAGATGCTCGCCGGCACCACCACCCGGTGGTCAGGGCCGAAGATCAAGCGCGTGATGTGCGGCACGATCAGGCCCACGAACCCGATCAGACCCGACACCGAAACCACCGCGCCCGTCACCAGCGACGCCGCGAAAAACGCCGCCCCCTTCACCCGCTCCACCGGTACCCCCGTCTGCGCCGCCGCGTCCTCCCCCAGCGCCAGCAAATTAAAGTCACGCCCCAGCCCCATCAGAACAAAAGCACCCGCCGCCGCGTAAGCCGTGACCCCCAAAATCATCGAGTACGTCTCGTAACCCACCGTCCCCATCATCCAGCTCACCATGCTGTAAGCCATGTTCACGCCCGCCACCGAGATCACGAACATGATCACCGCCGACAAAAAAGCGTTGGCCACGACGCCCGCCAACAGCAGCGTGTGCGCCGGAACCCGCCCGTTCACCCGCGCGATCCGGAACACCGCCATCACCGTAATCAGCGCGCCCGCGAATGCGAACAGCGGCACCGCCGGGACCCGGCCCCACAACAAACCCACGCCCAGCCACATCGCCACGATCGCGCCCAGCGCGCCCCCGCCCGAAACCCCCAGGATGTAAGGGTCGGCAAGAGGGTTCCGCAAAAGCCCCTGGAACCCGGCCCCCGCAACCGACAGCGACGCGCCCACCACCCCCGCCATCAAAAGCCTGGGCAATCGGAGCTGAAAAATGATCGCGCCGTCCCGGCCCAGCGCCAGCCCCCTGGCCGCCGCCCAAAAGTCCGCCGCCGGACTCACCGCCGACCACGACACCCGCTCCGAACCGAACAGCGTGCACAAAAACGCCACCGCCGCCGTGCCCGCGAAAAGCACCGCCATGATCAGCCACCACCGTTTCCGCGTCAGCGCCACCGGCCGCCTCCCGTCCCCCCGAACAGCTCCGGGTGCAGCGCCCGCGCCAAAATGTCCAGCCCGTCGAAAAGCCGCGGGCCCGGCCGCGCGATCAGGCTCTCGTTGATGATCACGATCCGCCCGTCCCGGACCGCCGGCAGCGACTCCCACCGCGACCAATACGCATGCGCCGCCGCCTTCTCACCCTCGCCCTCGCTGCCCATCGCGCCCTCGATAATCACCTCCGGCGACCGAGCGAGCACCGTCTCCATCGAAAACCGCGGGTACGGCATCGCCGCGTCGCCCGCGACGTTCTCGCCGCCCGCCCAACGGATCATGTCGTCCGCGAACGTCCCCGGACCGGCCAGCACCAGCGGGTCACGGCCGTAAACGAAAAGCACCCGCGCCGGACGAGCATCCCGAACCCGCGCGTGAATCTCATCGAGCCGCGCCTGAAGCCGCCCCGCCAGCGCCTCCGCCTCCGCGCCCCGCCCCGTCTCCCGCCCGATCGTCCGCACCGATCCGATCACCCCCGCGAGCGTCGAAGGCTCAACCGTCAGCACCCGAATCTTCAGCCGCCCGAGCGCCCTTAACAGCCCCGGCTCGTTCCCGTCCTTCGTCCCCACCAGCAGGTCCGGCGAAAGACCCACGATCGCCTCCAGGCTCTTCCCCTTGAACCCGCCGATCTTCGAACGCCTCAGCGCCGCCGCCGGGTAATCGCAATAATCCGTAACCCCCACAACCTCCCGGTCAAGCCCCAGAGCGAACAGCGTCTCCGTAACGCTCGGCGCCAAAGACACGATCCGGGAAGGAGTATGCACTGGCCCCGCCGCAGGCCCGCGGTCCCCACCAGCAAGCCACGACAGGGCCAGGAGGAAGAGGAAACCAGCTCCTCCGAAGACACTAACCATGATTGGCCGCAATCGCTCAGTCATCTCATCAATCCGAAAAGGCGTAACTGAAATTTTTAAGAGGAGGCTTGAGGCCTGAGGCCTGAGGCTTGAGCAAAGCCCCAAGCCTCAAGCCCCAAGCCTCAAGCCTCAAGCCCCACAAAAAAATCCCCCGGCCGTTCATCTGCGGTCGGGGGCGAGTACCACGCTCCCAAATCCTTCCCTTTCCGCGGGGAAGCGGCGTGAAGTCGTTCGGGCAGGTTTCCTGACTTACGGCCTGATCTCCCGGCCTTCCCAGGGCCTGGGCCCCAGTGGCATAATCGAGAGAACGTCGCCGATTACAGTGGCGCGTCCGCGATGGATTCTCACCATCTTCCCTTTTAACTTAACGCACCCGAACGCTGATATGTCCGTTGAATCTTAGCCTACCCCCATTTTCTCCCCCTGTCAAGAGAAAAATCCACGAAAAAAATCACGCCAGAAAAAAATCACGCCGATCCGCAACCGCCCCTATCCTCTTAATTCTTAATTCTTGCTTCTTGCTTCCCGCCTCTTACTTCATCCTTCATCCTTCATAATTCATCCTTCTCCTTGACCCCGCCGCCCCCTCCTGTTACTCTGAATTAACCGGCCACGCCGGCCTTGATCATGGGCAGGTTCCAAAGAATAAGAAAACTCTTTCGCGACAACTTCTTCTCCGGGCTCCTCGTCGTCGTGCCCGTGGTCGTAACCATTTACGTCCTCGCCAAGCTCCTCCATTGGCTCTACCGAAAGCTCGTATTCCTCCCCCTCGACAACGAGCGCATCGCCGCATGGCTCTCGACCTTCATCCCCGACTGGGGCATCATGTCCGCAACCCGGCTCGTCCACGTCATCGAGTTCATCGCCGTCCTCATCATCATCGCCTTCGCCACCGCCCTGGTCGGGCTCTTCACCAAGATCAGATTCACCCGCTGGATCCTCGCCGTCGGCGAGCGAGTCCTCGCCAGAATCCCCCTCGTCGGCGTCATCTATTCCGGGCTCAAGCAGTTCCTCGAAGCCATCTTCTCCGGCAAGGGAAACTTCAGCAAGGTCGTAATGGTCCAGTTCCCCATGGAAGGCATCTGGTCCGTCGGGTTCATCACCCGCGAGGCCGACCCATCCATCGCTAAATTGACCGGCGCCGAAAAGCTGTATAATATTTTCGTGCCCACGACCCCAAACGTGACCACCGGATTCCTCGTCATGGCCAGGCCCGACCAGTTCATCGAGCTGGACATCAGCGTGGACCAGGCCTTCAAGTTCATCATCTCCGGAGGCATGGTCCTGCCCGACGAGGACGACGTCACCGAGCCCGGCCGCGCCTCCATCATTGACCGCATCAAGGGCGCGGCGGCGAATTAGGCGGGGTAGTCGGAAAAAATCAAACAAGGATGTCAAGGATATTCAGGATAATTAAAATCTTATCCTTAACATCCTGAATATCCTTGTTCAATAATTCTTAAAAGCGCGGCGGCGAAATAGGCGGGGTCGTCGGAAAAAATGAACAAGGATGTCAAGGATATTCAGGATAAAAAATTCTTATCCTGGACATCCTGAATATCCTTGTTGAATAATTCTTGTTTAATGATTCTCAAGGAGTGAACTCAATGATCCGTATCGGCATGGACATCGGCGCCACCAAAACCAAAATCCTCATGCTCACCCCAAAAGGAGAGATCATCGCCCGCTCCAAAATTCCCACCGACTCCGACGCCGACCCCGCGCCCATCGTCGCCCGCGCCGCCGCCGAGATCGTCAACCTCCTCCGGAAAAACAACGTCAAGCGGCCCCAGGTCCAGGCCGTCGCCGTCGGAATCTGCGGCTTCCAGAACCCGCGCACCGGACTCATTGACGTCTCGCCCAACCTCCATTGGTACAACGTTCCCTTCAAAAGCCTCCTCGAAAAGGCCATCGGCTGTCCCGTGTACATGGCCAACGACGTCAACGCCGCCGCCTGGGGAGAGTTCGTTTACGGCGCCGGCCGCGGCTGCACCGAGATGGCCGCCGTTTTCATCGGCTCCGGAATCGGCGGCGGACTCGTCTCCCACGGCCTCCTGGTCGAGGGCGGCACCGGCACCGCCGGCGAGGTCGGACACATGATCTTTCGCGTCAACGGACTTAAATGCGACTGCGGCAAGAAGGGCTGCTTCGAGGCCTACGGCGGTGGAATGCCCATGGAGCGGCGTATGCGCAAGGCCGCCAAGTCCGGCCTGAGCCCCATAACCCTCAAGCTCGCCTCTAACGACCTCTCCAAAATCAACACCCGCATCATCCGCCTCGCCGCCAAGGCCGGCGACCGCGTCGCCAAAACCATCTGGAAGGACGCCGAGGAATCGCTCGCCACCCTCTGCGCCAACCTCGTCTCCCTCTTAAACCCCGACCGCCTCGTCATCGGCGGCGGCGTTCTCGAAGGAAACCCCGGACTCCTCAAAACCATCCAGCAAGGCCTCAACACCCGCGCCGTCACCCTCTCCACCCAGCACGTCTCCCTCCTCAAATCCGCCCTCGGCGACGACGCCGTCGCCATGGGCGCCGCGGCACTGGTGGACATGCACTGACCGTAGCGCCGGCGGCCCGCCGGCACTCTCTACGGATGTTGACGGGCCGCGAGCTGCGACACTCCAAAGGGGCGCTGGCGCTAACGTCTTGTTTTCCAGGAATCGGGGTGCCGGCTGAGGTGCATGACCGCGAGGATGAAGATGCCCTCGGGCTCGGGACTATAGATAATGCCGTAAGGGAAACGATTGACCAGGCAGCGGCGAACGCCGTTTTCCAAAAGGGGCCAGGCCAGAGGATAAGACAGGATATTGCTTGGAGTGAAAAGCCAGTCTCATTTCTTGAAACGCGCCTTGATCCGGGCAAGCACCTCATCGCCGGGGACTGCGGCCGCCGCGCCCGAACGCAACTCCTCAAGCCTTCGCGCCGCCACCTCGGACCACGCCCGGTCAATCTCCGGGTTCAGAGCGTTCAAGGTCCGAAGTAATGAATCCACCACCCGCGCCCGCTCTTCGGCCGGCAATGCCTCCGCCTCCCGGATGATCTCGTCCGTCCCGTGCATCTTAAACCTCCCGTCATTCCGTCACAACCTATCCTACCACCGCCTCCTATCCCAAGCAATGGCGCCGGGGACACTCCGCTCCGCCGCCGAAGCGGCTTTGGCGCGCAGGTTGCTGTCCCGCGCCCTCAGCCCCATCAACAAGGTGGCGGGGACACTCCTGTCCCCGGCCCCCGGCCCGACAAGAGTGTCGGGCCTACCGCCAGGCCAATACCCTCCCCTCCCTTTCGGCAAAATGATCTCACCGGTAATTCGAGGAGAAAAGAGGGTCCGGAATTCAGGGCCTTTCAGGTCCTTATGGATTATGGAGAAGGCCAGTTGCCCAAGCCTCTTAAGCCCCGCCGGGGTGGTGGGGCCGACACTCTTGTCGGCTTGAAGTTCGGGGACAAGAGTGTCCCCGCCATCCATCATTTTCAGGACTGGGCGGAAGCCCGGGGAGAGAATCGCAGATAACCATCAAGCTCTACAGGAGCGGCCTAAGACAATGTCAGGCCGCGCCTTCAGCGCTAAAGAGCCGACGACCCGCCCCGCTCCCAGGGCTTCCGCCCTGGGTTAACGAAGCTAGCGCTTTCAGCGCTGAAATTAACCCCTCAACTCAAGACCTGACTTTTAATACCCCGATACAAGAACCTACGATTATGCCTCAGGCAACCCGATTCGCTTTCGCAATTTGTTCATGTTCTGAATTGTTTCAGAATCAAGAGTTGTTTTGATTAATGGCCAAGATTTATTGTTTTCAGGCTGATTGAGGAAATAGTTATCTTTTAGAACTGAATTTATAACCATATCAAGGCAGTTATACTTGCCGGGCATCATATCGACCGAGAGAGTAGAATAAGTTGATCCGAATGAGAGTGCTCCAAATTGTGAGTGAATCTGATTAAATATTTTCCTGAGTTCGTCTAGACTGACTCCTTTTGATGGCTTTAGAGGACCACATGTTTTTTTGTTAATCAGTGTATGAGCAATGAAATTATTACGGAATTCTCCCACCCTCTTCTCTAAAGATTTGGCATCAATATTAAGATCTCGTAAATATTTTTTCAACACTTGTTTCTTATCATCACATATCCATTCACTTTTCATTATCTCATCATGAAAAGAGGTCAGGCTGTGTACATCCCCCCCTGTCTCAAGAAGTCCATTCATCCACACAATGAGTATATCAACGTAATTATTGGACACCATCAGCCAAAATTCCATTTCAACGAAACGGCTTGCCTGATTAATAAATTGCTCGATTTTCTCAATAGCGCAAAGCGTGTTATGGGCACGTGTAATACGCTCAAAAAGATTCTCGTGAAGGCGTTTATATCGTTGGGCAAAAGCGGGATCAAAGAGTTCCTCCGGTTTCTTTTCGGCGAGCATTGGAGCGCTAGATGCCTGCCATAGCCACGGGTTTTTCAGATAGTCGTTGTTATCCATAGTTTCCCTCACTACTCAATGGCTTCCACAATGTTGATTTCCTCCTCCGTCAACCCATACAACTCATACACCAGCCTATCAATCTCTGAATCAGTGGCTGCGATCTGGCGAGTTAAGAGGTCCTTTTCATGGGGGCTTTTCAATTCTCCTTCACGATTCCTTAATTCCAGCATGTTTTCAGCCAGCTTGCTGATCTTCTGCTTTTTATCATTTTCTACAATTGGAATAGGAAGGCGGCGCAATTCAGCTAGAGTAGTCTGCCGGAAATCATCTTTGGTTGCGATTGAAGAAGTATTAATGTAGAGATATGAGATTAGCCTGCTATTTAATATTCCGAGCAGATAAAGCGGATTCCATTTCGTGTCTTTCACAATGAAAGGGTTTACATCCTTCTTGAATACCATTTCCTTATCCGTAATTCCGACCATTAATCGATCTTGTCGATTGATTACCCTTCGGACGAGGAGTTTCACGCCTTTTTTATAAAACTTCTTCAATGAGCGTTTGTCGCTCATATCAACTTGCGAGGTCTTTTCGATCATGAACTGATAGCGATATACCTGCCCTTTTCCAAGAAAAGTCATTGGCTCTGGATTCTTTATTTCTTTGGCGGACAGAAAACGACCTCCCGAAAGTCCCTGCGTAGAAATGGTGATTTCTCCTAAAGTGGTAACATTGCGATTCTTTACTACTCGTCTTAGAATATCGTAAGCGGTGGAGTTGAGAATTATTTTGTAATGCGGGGGATCAATCAATCGCAATGGAATGAATCTCCAATTGATATCGCCAAAACCGGCAATGCTGGTTTTCTTGGGATAATTGAAGATTTTATATTCATCATTCGGTTCCCGAGAAAGAATGTAGATGCCGGTGTCAACATAAGCCTGATCAAAAACATTGAAAGGTAAATTCACAATCTGATGTATGCCTGCTGATTCAATCAGCCGTTTTCTTAATTTAGTATAATTCTCTCCTGTTTGCCAGGTAATAGATGAGATAAAGCCCAACAGCCCGTTTGTTTTCAACTTATTCAATCCCGCCAAAAGGAAGATAATGGATGAATCATATTTCCGTTCAAGCTCCTTGAAATGCAGTTGATAATATTCCTTTTCGCTGGTAGACATGCTTTCAATGGGAATATACGGCGGGTTTCCGATCACGACGTCGAAGCCGCCTCCGGAAGTAGCGCCGGCAACTTGCCGGCTTTCTTTGGAAGATGCCTCCGGGACGGTAGCACTACGGAATATTTCGGGGAACTCCTTTACCCAGTCGAAGGCGTTGATCCTGTACCTCTGTTCTTCGTCGAACATATCCATTTGCTCGCCGGAGTAGAAGTCGAAGGCAATGAGGGAGTTTCCGCATTTGATGTTGGATGCGAGGTCGGGGAGGGCTCGCTCCTTGTAGATGAGCTTCATCTGTTTGAGGCTCTCCTCACTCTCGCCTTCGAGGACCTTGAGGAGCAGGGAGAGCTTTGTTACCTCGACGGCCTGGGGGTCTATGTCCACTCCGAAGATGTTGTTGATGAGGATGCGCTTTCTCTCGGCGCTGGTGAGGCGCCAGTCGCCGGTAGGCGGGACACTCTTGTCCCGCGCCACTGGCCCGACAGGAGTGTCGGGCCTACCCTCCGAGGTAGGCGGGACACTCCTGTCCCGCGCCACTGGCCCGACAGGAGTGTCGGGCCTACCGATCTGATAAATTTCCTTCTTGTGCTTCTCCGTCCCGTCCTTGACGTAATACTCCTTGTGCCAGTCCAAAAATTTCTGGTAGGCCCGAAGGAGGAATGATCCGGAGCCGCAGGCGGGGTCGAGGATTTTTATCTTGGCAACGTCCTTTGGCTTCATGGTAGGTGGGACACTCCTGTCCCGCGCGTCTGACCTGTCCCCTGCCTCTGGCCCGACAGGAGTGTCGGGCCTACCATCCGAGGTAGGTGGGACACTCTTGTCCCGCGCAACTGGCCCGACAGGAGTGTCGGGCCTACCGCTCCGAGATTTTCCAAGGTCTTCGGGGGTATTGATGATGAATTCATATTTTTCCGGGTCGTCAACCAATCCGCTTTTGGTCGGATTGAAATACATGTAATTTAACTTTTCCTCGAACTCTTTTTGATCTCTCACTATCCGGTCGAAACTTTCCTGCTGCCAGACCTTGCCCGATGTCTCCAAGATCTGGTTTATGCGCCGCGAACTCACCCCCTTGATTCCTTTTAAAATCTCGGCAAGATCAAACCAGACACCGGGCGACTTTAGGCGGGGCTGAATCATTAAATGAACGTGATCCGGCATGACCACAGCGAACCAGAGATCATATTTCTTGCCGTGGTCGTGAAGGATGTTACCCTTTGCCTGACGGAGGGCTTCAGCGGGGAGCGGGCCG
>Ga0307378_10002248_pt1 | contig 29975 bp, 20 predicted proteins | sample UN1MG_FD_202238 | JGI IMG/M metagenome (GOLD analysis project Ga0307378, IMG submission 202238) | Soil microbial communities from Risofladan, Vaasa, Finland - UN-1 | ecosystem: Environmental > Terrestrial > Soil > Coastal area > Acid sulfate soil | place: Finland: Risofladan, Vaasa | collected... | reverse complement strand
GTTGGAAGGGACCAACAACAAGATCAAGACCATGAAACGCCAAGCCTACGGATTCCGCGACCCGGAGTTCCTCAAACTCAAAATCCTCGGCATCCACGAAACCAAGTACGCTTTAGTCGGATGAGCCGTACTTCTTGAACAGCGGCCGGTCGCGGTTGTAGAGCTCGGGCCGGGTGAAGTAGTGGCCCTGGGAGGCGTTGTGGCTGAAAAACCCCGGAAACATGCCGTACGCCAGCGCCCGCTTCATGTATCGCTCGACCAGCTCGCGGGAGAAGTCCTCGAACCGGGTGTTCATCAGAAAGCAGAACGGCTTGCCCTTGCACATCGCCCGGCGGTAGAGCAGCTCGGCGTCGGACATCGGGCGCCACTGGCCCGGGTTCCAGTTGGTCTCGGTGCCCATCACTTCCAACAGCGGGGCCAGCCACGGGAGCCGGATGGGCGTGCTGTTGGCCATCATCAGCTTGTCCATCCCGTGCACGTCGGCGGCGATCGCCCGAACGTACTCGAACGTGATCAGCCCGCGAAAAACGGCCGGCTTGTGCGTTTGGGGCGAAAAGGTGAGCGGCGTGTCGGCCGCGGCGAAGTGATCGCGGCGGAAGTTGAGCTCGTCGGTCACGTAGCCCTCGCTGGAGTCGATGTACTCGCCGTCCAGGTCGCCGGATCGCTTGGGGCCGTAGAGACGCTCGCGGAGCGTCGGGTTCCAGTTGTTGCGGAAGTCGGTGACCTCGCCGGCGACGCCCGGCATCGAGTTCATGCTCCAGACGGCGCCGTTGCACCAGGGCGTGTCGAGCAGCCGGGCGGGAAACTTGCCTTCCTCGTCGTGGTAGCCGCTCGTGAACAGGGCTTTCGCCTGCGGGTCGTTCTTCTGGTCGGCCCGGCGCTTGGCCTCGGCAAGCGCCGCGTCGAGCGTGCGGGGCACGTCGGTCGCCATCCGCATCCACCAGGTCATCGGCTCGGTGTAGCGGAAGGTGACGATCCCGTGCTCGTCGTCCCACTCGGTCTCGTTGTTCCCCTCCTTGAACTGGAAGCCGAAATCCTCCCAGCCCTCGACCGCGCTCGTCTTGGCAAACGGCATCCAGAGGCCCTGCTTGGGCGTGCGCGAGCGGAACGCCTCGGGGAAGATCTCGTAGTATCGGGCAAGGGCCGCGCGGAACGCCCACTCGGGCTCGAACGTGAACCGGCAGAAGCGGACCCGGGCGGTCGGCTTCTCCGGCGCGAGGCCGACGTCGTACGCGAGGAACAACTCGCCCGTGCCGGCGTTGTAGCCGATGCGGAAAAAGGCGGGGCGGGCCATGTCGATGCCCAGGGCCACGCCGCGCCGGTCGTCCGCCACGGCGGCCAGCGGATACCGCGACAGGCGCCCGTTGGCCCCCGCGCGGAATCGGCCGGCATGGAAGTATTCGCGCCCCGGCTCGACGTCGTCCGTCCGGCGCGGATCGTGGAGCCAGCGGAGCGCGTCGCCGCGGACCGGGATCGCATACAGGAGCGTGACCGCCCGGTCCTTGCCCGTCGTGTCGGAGAGCGTGGCGTCGACGAACGTCGCGCCGTCCTTCTCGCTCGCTTTCCAGTCGAGCTTCAGCCCGAGGGCCTCCCGGTCGATCCGCACGAAGTCGCTCCCGGCGGCCACGTCGCGGACCTGAAAGCCTTCGGGGATTTCGGTGCCCGCGACCACGGGCACGCCGTCGAACATGCACGCGCCCTCGGGCGTTTGGACGACCCGAAGCTCGGCGTTGCGAAACACGGCCTTGCCGCCATGATCGCGCAGCAGCATGTGGAAGGCCACGCTCCGGACGGGCTTCTCCGGCAAGATGGTCACCTGGCGACGCTCCCAATCGTGCGAGCCGACGCTGAACGGGGCGACTTGCCCCCAGAGGGACGAGCCGTCGGCGAGCACGAGGTCGAGGTAGAGCGAGTAGTCGTTGTCCGGCGAGCCGGTCACCGCTTCGGCCTTGCTCCAGGCGACGGCGACGATCGGCTCGGGGCGGGTCTGATTGAGGACGACCGTTTGGCTCGCGCCCCGCTGGACTTCGGTCTGGTCGCCGTTCTCGCAGACGAACAGGTCGCCCTGGCGCTCGAACCCCTTCTGCCAGGGTCGCCACGCGTCGGGCTCGAGCAGGTTCTCGCCGGCTTGGCGGACGTCCAGGACCGACTTGGTGGTCGACCCGTCGGCAAGCGCGCTGGTGGGCGGCGGATCCGCACCCGGAACCGCGACGACGTCTGCAATGGCCCGACACGCGCCGGCCAGCACCATCCCGACGATTACGACTCGGCACGCGACGTTCATGGGGCGGCTCCTTCTTGGTTAGGACCGGCGAATCAATTACTGTCGCGTTTTCGGATGTACTCCTCACGCTCCGCGTGAGGAGTACGACACTTATTGATTCGCCGGTCCATAGTCGGCAGGCGGCGTGAAGCCGCTTGCTGCTTCGCAGCGCATAGCGGCCCGCTGTCCGCTACTCCTTGCCCCGGCATTCCTCGTCGGCCTCGAACTCTTTCTCCAGCGCAGCGATCTTTTCAACGCGTCGGGCGTGACGGCCGCCTTCGAAGGGGGTGTCCAGCCAGATCTTGACCATCCGGTCGATGAGCCGTTCCCCCAGCATGTCGGCCGACAGGCAGAGGACGTTGAGGTCGTTGTGCCGGCGGCTCATTTCGGCGGCCAGGTCGTCGTGAGCCGGGGCGGCTCGGATGCCGTGGATCTTGTTGGCCGCGATGCACATGCCCAGGCCCGTCCCGCAGATCAGGATGCCCCGATCCGCTTCGCCGTCGACGACCTTGCGGCCCGCCAACAGCGCGACGTCGGGATAGTCGACCGGGTCGGGGCTGTGCGATCCCACGTCAACCACCTCGTGGCCCAGACGCTTGAGCAAGTCAATCAGCTTGCCGCGAACGGCATACCCACGATGGTCGCTGCCAACCACAATACGCATAGCCACAAGCCCAATCTAGTGGAGCGCCGATCCTGATCGGCCAAACGGGGAAGCACCCGGGGGGACCGGTTGCCGGAAAGCCTTTACTGAGGCTATTCGCCTTTATTGAGGCTGTTCGCGTCTATTGAGGCCGTCCGCGAATGGGAGGGTGAGCTATCGCGGGCTTCCGGGTTCTGTGCCGACAGCCAGGGCCGGCCGGAGCGGGGGAAGCCCCCGGGCCTCCCGGAATTCCGGCGACGTCGGCTATCAGAGCCTCCCGATAACCTCAACCCTGATTGTCCGCTCCCAGATCCAACTCGTCCAGTCGGACCCCCAATTCGGACTGGATTTGGGCGGCACACCGTTGGTATCGCTCGACGCTTCCCCCGATCGGGTCGGAGATGTCGCCCCCGTCAGCACGCAGGACGCTTGTCCGCTCGGCCGCGTCGGGCCACTGGGCCACGACCGCCTGGCGGTGGGACGGGGTCATCGTGTAGATCACGTCGGCGTAGCGGACCAGCGACTCGGTGAGCGGTTGGGTGATGTGGCCCCTCAGGTCGAGCCCCCTGTCCGACATCACTTGGACCGCCTGCTCGCTGGCACGCCCCCCGGTCATCGCCGCCACCCCGGCCGACACGACGAGCACGCCGCCGTCTTCCGTCTCCTCAGGCGAGCAGCCCAACCGCTGGGCCACCATCTTGCGGAAGACGGCTTCCGCCATCGGGCTGCGACAGGTATTGCCGGTACAGACGAACAGCACCATCAGGCTGGAGAGCCGGACGAGCGTTTTCTCGGGCACGACCCCGTTTCGCAGGATCTCGTACTCATTGCCCGACACCCGGACCACCGAAGACGGCAGCCCGAAGCGGCTCGGGCCGTCGTCCAGCACCAGCTCGACGCGATCGCCCAGCGAGTCGACGACCTCCTGCGCCGTTCTCGGGGGGGGCTCGCCCGTGCGATTTGCGCTGGTGAGCGCGAGCGGCCCGGAGAGCATCCACAGCACCTCCAAGATGAGCTGATGGCCCGGCACGCGCAAGCCCACCGTGCCTTCCGGCGAGACCACCCGACGAACGCTGGGCGGAAGCTGCCTGGTGAGGCCCCCCGGATGGGAGTCGTCGACCACCAGGGTGACGGGTCCGGGCCAGCACCGGCGGGCGAGGCGTTGGGCCAGGGGACTCATGTCGGGGGCGTAGTCGCGGGCCTGTTCGGCGCTGCGGATGGCCAAGGTGAGCGGATGGCCTTCCTCGCGGCCCTTTGCCTGGAGCAATCGCTGAACGGCGTGCCAGTCCAGCGCCCGAGCCGCCAACCCGTACACGGTCTCCGTGGGGAAGACGACCAGTTTCCCCTCCGCCACGGCCTGGACCGCCTGGTGGACCACATCGCGGACATCCTCGGCTCGATGGACATCAACGATCACAGGGGGCATGGCGGCTCGCCCACACTCGGCTGACATCTGCTCGCGATCGACGTAATATGTTACTATATAGAATCTTACGCCTGATAGTCAAGGGCGGCACCGTGGCGTGCCCCGAGGATGCCCCCCCGTAACGGGGTTTCTGGGAAGCCGGGGGCTCAGCATCTCGCTTTCCCTTCGAGGCCGATTTGGCCGCTCTTCCGCACGCCGGGTCCGGTTTCGCCCGGCCTCATGGTCCTGGCATCCCCTCCGAAAAGCGTGTAGGCTCATCGTAAGGAACACGGGAAAGCCCTTCGCTCGGAATGTCCCCAGGCGAGATGTCCAAATCGCCGCATTGCCCCCCGGACTCCGCGGCGCTCCGGTCCCGAAGGGGTCGGATCACGCGGAGACAGTGCGTCATCGCGTTGGCGGCGCTGGTCACCGGGTGCAACCGTGATGGGAACACGATGGGTCGGTTGGACAAGGTTTGGGGTCGCCGGGGGGTTTCCGACGGGCGGTTTCAGAAGCCCCGGGCGATGACGATCGACGACCGGGACCGCATCTACGTGGTCGACATGACCGCCCGCATCCAAGTCTTCAACACCGACGGCGAATTCCTTCACGGGTGGCGGACTCCGGAGAAGAAAGCGGGGAAGCCGACCGGGCTTTCGGCGACCAGGGACGGCCGGATCCTGGTGGCCGACACCCACTACTACCGCGTATTGATCTACTCCTCCGATGGCCGACTGCTCCAGACGATTGGCGGCACGCGGGGCGAGGAGCCGGGCCAGTTCGGGTTCGTCCGAGACGCGGTCGAGGATTCGCAAGGCAACTACTATGTTTGCGAGTCGGGCGAGTACGACCGGATTCAGAAGTTCACCGCCGACGGCAAGTTCCTCTTGCAGTGGGGCGAGCCCGGCTCCCAACCCGGCCAGCTCACCTTGCCGCAGAGCATGGCCGTCGACGAAGAGGATCGGATCTGGGTGGCCGACGCCTGCAACCACCGCATCCAGGTCTTCGATACCGAGGGGGGACTGCTCGGCCTGTGGGGCAGCCAAGGTGGCCAACCGGGCCAGCTCTACTACCCTTACGACCTCGTGCTTTCCCCGGACGGCTTGGTCTACGTCTCCGAGTTCGGCAATCACCGCATCCAGCGGTTCACCCGCGACGGCCAGTCGCGCGGCTGTTGGGGCACCTACGGCCGCCAGGAAGGCCAGCTTGCCGACCCCTGGGCCCTGGTCCGCGATCGTCGGGGAAGGATCCACGTGCTGGATACGAAGAACCACCGAGTGCAGAAGGTGAGGGTTTGAGGGGGAGTTGGCAATCGTCAATTGGCAATTGGAAATTGACAATTGCCGGTTGACACTTGCCTCGTTCCCAGGCTCCGCCTGGGAACGCACTAGTACCGAGGCTCTGCCTCGGACGGGAGCAACGGAAGCGGCGACGGCCGCACACGACGTCACGCGTGAGTGAAGGCAGGCAGAGCCTGCCCGGTATTGCGTTCCCAGGCAGAGCCTGGGAACGAGGACACGAGGAACTCGGTGAGCGCCGGGCCCTGGACCGCATGGGGGCATACGCCATGTTCAACTACCAAATCGGCTTCGAATCGCCCTGGTGGCTCTTCTATCTTGCGCTGGGGATCGTGGCGGTCGTCGCGTTGTGGTGGTTCAGCTTTCGGACGCTGGCCGCCTTGGGGCCCGGCCGACGGATCGTGTCGCTCGTGCTGCGGAGCCTGGTGCTGTTGCTGTTCATTCTCGCGCTGGCCGAGCTGCAGTTGGTCCGCAGGAACGATCGCCTCACGGTCATCTACGTCTTGGACCAGTCGGAGAGCATCCCCGCGGAACGCCGCGAGGCGATGCTGCGCTACGTCAGCGCGGCGATCCTCGAGCATCGTCAGCGGGACGACCGGGTTTGCGTGATCGTCTTCGGGCGCGACGCCGCCATCGAGATCCCGCCCTTCGACGACGACGTGCAGATCTTCAAGGTCGAAAGCGAGCTGGACCCGAACTACACCGACGTGGCCCGGGCGATGCGGCTGGCCCAGGCGTCGTTTACCGAAGACGCCTCCAAGCGAATCGTGCTGGTGAGCGACGGCAACGAGAACCTCGGCGACGCCGCGGAGCTGGCCCAAGCGCTCGCCGGCGACGGCGTGGGAATCGACGTCGTGCCCGTCCGTTACGAGCAGCGGGGCGAAGTGATCGTGGAACGAGTGACCGTCCCCGGCAACGTCCGCGAAGGGCAGCCGTTCGATCTGCGGGTCGTCGTCACCAACACCAAGCGACCGAGCGGCGACGATTCGGGCGCGGTCGCGGGGCGTCTGGTCGTCAAACAACGCGCCGAGGGCCGCGCCCAGACGATTATCGACGACCGGATCGAGCTTTCGCCGGGCAAGCAGGTCTACAGGGTCGAGTGGGACCTCGAGGCCTCCGGCTTCTACGAGTACGAGGCGGAGTTCATCCCCGACCGGCCCGAAGACGACACCATGCCGCAGAACAACCGGGCGACCACGTTCGCCCAGATCCGCGGCAAGGGCAAGGTGTTGTTGATCGAGGACGAGGACACGCCGGGCGAGTTCGAGCAGCTCATCCGTGCGCTCCGGCGGCAGAGCGTCGGAGGGGAGGAGTTGGGTGGGCAGAAGCTGGAAGTGAGCGTCCGGAGCACCAACCAGTTGTTCTCCCACTTCTCCGAGCTCCAGCAGTACGACGCGGTGCTGTTGGCCAACGTACCCCGGGAGCGATTCAGCGACGAGCAGATCCGCATGCTGGTGCGCAACACGCAGCAGATGGGGGCCGGCCTGGTGATGCTGGGCGGGCCGAACAGCTTCGGCGCCGGCGGCTGGGCCAATACCGAGCTGGAGAAGGCCATGCCGGTCGACTTCCAGATCAAGAGCGCCAAGGTGATCCCCCGCGGGGCGTTGGCCATGGTGATGCACGCCTCGGAGATGGCGCAGGGGAACCATTGGCAGAAGAAGATCGCCGAGCAAGCGCTCTCAGCCCTGGGGCCCCGCGACTACTGCGGCGTGATCCACTACGGCGCCGGCGGCACGGCCTGGCTCTGGAACCCCGGGCTTAGCGCGGTGGGGGGGAAGCGCCAACTGATGCTGGGCCGGCTCGACCGCATGGTCCCCGGCGACATGCCCGACTTCGACCCCGGCCTCCAACTCGCCTTCCAGGGCTTCGCCAAGGTGCCCGACGCGGCGATCAAGCACATGATCGTGATCAGCGACGGCGATCCCACCCCGCCCAGCGCCGCCGTCGTCAAGGCCCTGGCCAACTCGAAGATCACCGTGTCGACCGTGGCCGTGGCCTGCCACGGTCGGGCCGAGAGCCAGCGGATGGCCAATCTGGCCAAGGCGACGGGCGGGAAGTACTACGCGGTGCAGAACCCCAAGGCGCTTCCCAAGATCTTCCAGCGAGAGGCCCGCCGCGTGGCCCAACCGCTGATCTACGAGAACAAGCTCGGCGTGCGTCCTTACGTGAAGTTCTACCACCAGATGATCAGCGGCATCGATTCCTCCCTGCCCCCGATCAAGGGCTTCGTGATGACCACGCGCAAGGACAACCCGTTGGTCGAAGTCGCCCTGGTCTCGCCCCAGCCCGGGGCCGAGCGCAACCGGACGGTTCTTGCCGGCTGGACGTACGGGCTGGGCAGGGCGGTCGCCTTCACCACCGACGCGGGGGCCCGCTGGGCCACCGACTGGACCAACTGGGAGAACTACGACAAGCTGTTCGGGCAGATGGTCGTCTGGGCGATGCGCCCGCCCGCCGAGGAGGGCAAGTTCACCGTGGCCACCGAAATCGAGGACGGCCAGGTCCGCCTGGTGATCACCGCGCTGGACCAGAACGACGAGTTCCTCAACTTCCTCAACATGACCGGCACCGTCGTCCACCCCGGCGCCGATCTGGAGACGTCCGCTGCGGCCGTCGAGCAGACCGCCCCGGGCCGGTACGTCGTCACCTTTCCCACGGGCGATCCGGGGAGCTACTTCGCCACGGTCAACCCCGGGGCCGGGATGCCGCCGATCCGCACGGGGGTGAGCGTCCCCTACTCCGACGAGTTCCGCAGCCGGGCCACCAACGAGGCCCTCCTCTACCGGCTCGCCGGCCTGAAACCGGAGGGAGGCAAGGTCGGCCAGTTGATTGAAGGGCCGGAGGACTTCGCCGATCTGAAGCCGTACCTGGTCGTCAACACGTTCCGCCGCGACCTGCCCAAGGCCACCAGCAGCCAGCCCGTCTGGTACTACCTGGTCCTGGTCGCCAGTTGTCTCTTCTTCTTCGACGTGTTCGTCCGCCGGGTGCAGGTCGGCTTTGGCTGGGTGCCGGTGCTCGCCGGGCGAGCCTGGGGCGCGGTCTTCGGACGCCGAGAAGAGGAGGCCCCCATCGAAGTCATCGAGCGTCTCAGGAGCCGCAAGGCCGAAGTGGGCGACCAGGTGGAGCGGCTCCGCGCCACCGCCCGATTCGAGCCCTCCACCGAGGCCCCCGCCGACCTCCAGGGCGTCGAGGAGCTGCGCGCTCCACGCTCGACCCCCAAGAAGGCGGAGCGACCTTCGCTCGCCCCGGAGCCGAAGGAGGAGAGCTACACGGAACGCTTGTTGCGAGCCAAGCAGCAGGCGTGGAGGAAGAAGGGGAAGGATGAAGGGGAAGGATGAATGATGAAGGATGAATGATGAATGTCGCAACTGAACCTCTAGCCGACAGGATCCATCGATGAGTCTCGCCGAGAAGATGGAGCGACGGGCCCGCAAGTTCGTCGACCGCTACACCGCCGTCCAGGAGCAGATCGGCCGGGTGATCGTGGGGCACGAGGAGATCATCCACGGGGTGTTGACGTGTCTTTTCGTGGGGGGGCACTGCCTCTTGGAAGGCGTGCCCGGGCTGGGAAAGACACTGCTGGTCCGCACGCTCGCCCAGGTGCTCGAGCTCGATTTCTCGCGGATCCAGTTCACGCCCGACCTGATGCCCGCCGACATCCTGGGCACGAACATGGTGATGGAAGCCCCGGACGGCAAGCGGTTCTTCGAGTTCCAGAAGGGGCCGATCTTCACCCAGATCTGCCTGGCCGACGAGATCAACCGGGCCACGCCCAAGACCCAATCGGCGATGCTGGAGACGATGCAGGAGTTCGCCATCACGGCGGCGGGTACCCGCTACCAGCTCGAGCTCCCGTTCTTCGTGATGGCCACGCAGAACCCCATCGAGCAGGAAGGCACGTATCCCTTGCCCGAGGCCCAACTCGACCGCTTCTTCTTCAAGCTCCTGGTGGGCTACTCCAACCGCAAGCAGTTGTCGGCGATCGTCGACCGGACCACGCGGGGGGAGACGGTCCAGCCGGCCAAGGTGATGGACGGCCGGGAGATCCTTCAGTGGCAGCGCGTGGTCCGCGAGGTGATCCTGGCCCCGCACTTGCAGGATTACATTGTGCGGATCGTGCTGGCCACGCACCCGGACGGCCGGTTCGCCCTGCCCACGACGAACAAGTACCTCCGCTGGGGCGCCAGCCCCCGGGCCGCCCAGACGCTCGCGTTGGCCGCCAAGGTTCGGGCGCTTCTGGACGCCCGGTACAACGTCAGCTTCGAGGACGTCCGCCGCGTCTACCTCCCGGCCCTGCGGCACCGGATCATCGTCAATTTCGAGGCCCAGGCCGAAAACATCGAGCCGGACCAGGTCCTGCTGGAGATCCTGGAGAAGGTGCCGGAGAAGGGGGAGGGGTGAGGGGGGAAAGGATGAATGCTGGATGATGATCGATGGTTGATGGTTGATGGTTGATGGTTGATGGTTGATGGTTGATGGTTGATGGTTGATGGTTGATGGTTGATGGTTGATGGTTGATGGTTGATGGTTGATGGTTGATGAATGCTCGATGCTGGATGATGATTGATACCGCTTACGGCTTCGCCTGTCCGATCGGCCGATGGAAAGCCCCGGAGGGGCGGCAGTCAATAGCCAGGGGCGTCAGCCCCTGGATTCAGGGCGCCAATATCACGAAGTCGGAGGGGACCAACAACACGACCAGCCCCGGAGGGGCGACACATCTCGGGAGGGCGGGGCATGCCTCAGTCGTTCATTTGTCTCAACTGCCACATGGTATTCAGCACGAAGAACCGGGTGCCGTTGATCAACGCCGATCTGACACCGCGGCTCTACGGCTACCTCGGCGGGATCGTCGACGGCATGGGCGGGAAGCTGGTGGCCGCGGGCGGCATGCCGGATCACGTGCACCTGATTGTCTCGTTGGGGAAGACGATGTCCACGGCCGACACGGTACGGACGATCAAGAGCAACTCCTCCGGCTGGATCCACGAGACGTTCGCCAAGATGGATCGGTTCGCATGGCAGACCGGCTACGGCGCCTTCGCGGTGAGCTATTCCGATTTGGATCGAGTGAAGAAGTATATCGCCGACCAGGAGGAACATCACCGGGCAAGAACGTTTCGGGAGGAGTTTCTCGCCCTATTGGAGCGGCACAGCATCGAATACGACGAACGGTATATTTGGGATTGACGGACGCGCCTCGTGACGGTGTCGCCCCTCCGGGGCTTCCCGTGGTGGTGGCGACCCCGTCCCAGGGGCTTACGCCCCTGGCTATTGACTGTCGCCCCTCCGGGGCTTGTTTTCCGCCCTCCGGGGCTTGTTTTCCGCCCTCCGGGGCTTGTTTTCCGCCCTCCGGGGCTTGTTTTTGGCCGACCATCGTTCATGACTAGCGAAACAGAACACCTGCCATGCCTGAAACGACTGCGTTACTGCCCCCCGCACTGCTTGCCCGGCTGGAGAGGATGGAGCTGGTCAGCCGGAAGGTGTTTCGGGGACGGATGAAGGGGGAGCGGCGGAGCCGGCGCAAGGGGCAGAGCGTCGAGTTCGCCGACTTCCGCAACTACGTGGCCGGCGACGACGTGCGGTTCATCGACTGGAACACCTACGCCCGGCTCGACCGCCTCTTCCTCAAGTTGTTCCTCGAAGAGGAGGACCTGCACTTCTACGCCCTGATCGACGCCAGCGGGTCGATGGACTTCGGCGATCCCACCAAGCTCTACTTCGCCAAGCAACTGGCCGCCGCGTTGGGGTACATCGGGCTGGCGCGGGGCGACCGGGTGAAGATCGAGACGCTCGGGCAGCCGCCCACCCGGCCCGCGCCCGTCTTGCGCGGCCGCCGCAGCCTCTGGCCGATGCTCGACTACCTGGAGACGATCGAGTCCCCGGAAGCGGTCTCGCTGGTCGACGGGTGCAAGAACTTCTGTCTGCGCAACTCGGGCAAGGGGATCGTCCTGTTGATGAGCGACCTGATGGACAAGACCGGATACGAGGCCGCCCTGCGCTACCTCCTGGCCCAGGAGATGGACGTCTACGTGATCCACGTCCTCTCGGCCGAGGAGATGGAGCCGGAGCTTCAGGGGGACCTGGAGCTGATCGACTGCGAGGACGGCGACAAGGCGGAGATCACCGTCAGCGCCCCCTTGATGAAGCGGTATAAGCGGACGCTCGCCGCGTTCATCGGGTCGGCCCGCGAGTTCTGCACCCGCCGCGGCATCCTCTACGTGTTGGCCCGAAACGACGTCGGGGTCGACACGCTGGTCACCGGATACTTGCGAGAGCGAGGGTTGGTGCGCTGATGTTGCCGAAACCGGACCACTTGTTCGCCCAGTTGGGGTGGCTGCCGCAGTTGGTCAACATGCTTTCCTGGTGGCAGTGGGCGATCCTGGCGGCGGTCCCCCCGGCGATCGTCCTCCTCTATTTCCTCAAGCTGAAGCGCCGGCCGCTGGAGGTGCCCAGCACGTACCTGTGGCACCGGTCGATCGAGGACCTGCACGTCAACGCCATCTGGCAGCGACTGCGGCGGAACCTGCTACTCTTCTTGCAGCTCTTGTTGATCTTCCTGGCGATGCTGGCCTTGTTGCGCCCGGGGTGGCGCGGGGCCAAGGTCGCCGGCGACCGCTTCATCCTCCTGGTGGACAACTCGGCCAGCATGCAGGCGACCGACGCGGGCCCGTCGCGACTGGAGGAAGCCAAACGCCAGGCCGGCGAGCTCGTCGGCCAGTTGAGCTCGCGCGACGCCGGGATGATCATCAGCTTCTCCAACTTCCCCCAAATCGAGCAGATGTTCACCCGCAATCGCCGCCAGCTCCGCCAGAGCCTCGATGCGATCGAGCCGACCGCGCGTCCCACGTCGCTCGCCGAGGCCCTGAAGTACGCCGCCGGGCTGGCCAACCCGGGGCGGAGCTCCGAAGACGCCAGCGACGTCCAGGTGGCCGACCCCATGCCCGCCACGCTCTACATCTTCAGCGACGGGAAGTTCGCCCAGGTCTCCGAATTCCGGCTGGGGAACCTCGACCCCGTCTACATGCCGGTCGGCTCCGACGAAGCGGCCAACGTGGGCATCCTGGCCTTCAGCGTCCGCCGGCACGTCTCCGACCGAACGATGTTGCAGGCGTTCGCCCGGCTGGGGAATTTCGGACCGCGGGATACCTCCGTCGCGGCCGAGCTGCGGTTGAACGGCAAGCTGATCGACGCCGACCAAGTGCAGATTCCCGCCGGCCAGACGCAGCGCGTGGCGTTCGACCTGACCGTGGTCGACACCGGCATGCTCCAGCTCCGCATTGCCACGCGCGACGACCTCGCGTGCGACGACGTGGCCTGGGCGGTGGTCAATCCGCCCCGGCGATCCAAGGTGCTCGTGGTCACGCCCGGCAACGAGTCGCTGGAGATCGCCTTCGGGACCGGGGCGGTCCGGGAGCTCGCCGACGTGACCTTCGGGTCGCCCGAGCTCCTCGGCCAACCGCCGTACGAGCAACAGGCGGCGGCAGGGGCATACGACCTGGTCGTCTACGACCGGGCGAGACCCAAGGTCATGCCGCAGGCCAACACGCTGTTCATGGGGGCCCTTCCGCCGGGCGAAGGCGGCGAGCAGGCCGGGGAGAAACCGAAGGAGGGTGCCGAGGAGAAGCCCGCCGAGAAGGACCGCGAGGGAGAAGAGGCATCGCCGCCGGGCGTTTGGAGGGCGGGCCTCAAGATCACCTCGGCGGCGACGATCATCGACACGAATTCCACCCATCCGCTCATGCAGTGGATCGACATGGGCGACGTCACCCTGTACCAGCCGACGCCGCTGGAAGTGCCCCCCGGCGGCGCCTCGCTGATCGACGTCCAATGGATCGGCGCGGACAAGGCCTCGCACGTAGCGCCCGTCTTCGTGATCGCCCCGCGGGAGGGTTTCGAGGACGCGGTCATGGGGTTCGTGTTCCTCGGCGAGGAGGTCACCGCGGACGGCTCCACCGAGACGTTCATCGGCACCAACTGGCCGATCCGGGAGAGCTTCCCCGTCTTCGTGCTCAACTTCGTGCATTACCTCGGGGGCACCGGGACGGCCAGGGATGGGGCCACGGTGAAGCCGGGAGAGCCGATCAGCCTGGAGAGCCCCGTGCCGGGGGCGCCGCTGGAAGTCCGCACGCCCGGCGGACAAACGATCGAGCTGAAGGAGGCCAGGCCGGGCAGGTTCCAGTTCACCGGCACGTCGGAGCTGGGGGTCTACGAGGTCCGCTCCGGCGAAAACCGCGTCGAGCGCTTCGCCGTGAACCTGTTCGACGCCCCGGAGAGCGACATCCGACCCAGCCCCGACGTCCAGATCGGCCGCGGCACGCCCGTCGCGGCCCAAACCGCATCCTCCGAAACCACGCGGCGAGAGCTCTGGAAGTGGCTCCTGCTGGCCGGCCTGGCCGTGCTGCTGGTCGAGTGGTACGTCTACAACCGGCGCGTGTATTTGTAGTGGCAAGTGGCCGCTTGCGGTTTCGCATCCAACCCGGCGCGGTCCGGTTTTGCTGTCTGCGTCGGCGGGACTTTCGCGGTCGTGCCGTTTGGGGGGCCCGACGGGCCGAAATTCGGTCCGTCGGAGCAGGAATCGTGCCGCCAATGCTTGAACGGTTTTGGATTGTTGGTAAAGTCGAAGATTGTGGGGGATTCATGGGGCGGCAGTAGACGCGTTCATCGGGGTCTTGGCCGACGGTAAGGGTTTTGTTTCTATGGTCGATTCTCGTCATCCGCGACCGGAAGAGGTCGAAGAACTGATGCGCAATGCGGAGCTCCGCGACGAGCTGGAGCCCTACTACGACGAGTCGATCAGCCGCATCCGGCTTCAGCACTTGCCCCTGACCGTGGAGAACGAGTTCCTGGCCTCGATGCTGGCTTGGGAGACGGCGCCGATTCTGCCGATCTACCGCTGGTTCGACCCGGAGCTGAGGCCGCCCCGCCCGGCCACGCTCGGCGACGACGATCTCCATACCATCCTCTGGGACGTGATCCATAAGCTCTATGAGAAGCGGCTCGTCCTGGACTTCACCGACCACCTCTCCGACCGCGAGCTCTACTGCCTGATCTACCGGGACATCCTCCCGTCCCGAGAGAAGAAGATCGACCTGGGCACCAACTATCTCCACTGGGACTGCTCCTACACCGACGGCGATCCCGTCGTCTGGCTCCGCTACTATGCCAACCAGGAGGATCGCGAAGCCTGGGCCACAAGCTACCGCCAACCCCTCCCCCCACGAAGCAAACCCCCCTACCCCCGTAGCCTGCCGCAAGATCCGAACACAGGGAGCGGGGATTACGGGGCAGGGAGTGGGGAGTAGGGAGTAGGGAGTGGGGAGTGGGGAGCGGGGAGAAGTGCCGAATTGGGAGTGGAGGGAAGGCCGCTCCCATTAGCTTCAGGGCGTCGCGACGTCGCATCTCAATCTCCTACAAGGGTTCCAGACAGTATCCGGTTGCATGATTCCGGCAAATCCTTTCCTCGCTTGGTCTTGCCCGGCGCCTCGTCGCCTCACTCGAAGCGGAAACCAAACCGCTCGACGTCTTCCGCGTACGCGGCACCGACCGTATCTCGCAACGACGGACGGTAATACTCCTGGTAGGGCTGGTGCTCCGTCTTGTTCTCATGGCCGATGGGAGGAAACCCAACGCGCTCAAAGAGCGGCCAGCACGAGTTGAGCTTGTCGGTCGGAATGGCCCAGTCGACAACCGTCCGGCCTTCCCAAGTGACAAACCAGGACATCGCACGACAATGGCGATCGCCGGTTGTCGCAACGTCCGGAAGACAGACGCCCTCCGCGAACTCGCTGAACGGCCGGCCGACGTACGGGTGCAAGTGTGGATTGTACTTCCGTAGCCGCTCGCGAACGTAAAGCGGTGGATCTCGCAGAAAGGCGGCCCACACGGAAACCAGCCGTTCCCACGGGTTGCGAACGACGGTCCATCGCAGCCCGGAAAATCGAGCGAGATGCTCTCGCGCAGGGCCAACACACGGCCAACTCCGCTCCGTCCTTGGCACGCCGGGCTGAGGAGCCAGCCCCAAGTACCCTTCCCAGGCGGCCAGCACCGAATTGCAGGCTGCCTTGGGAATGGCAACGTACGCGTGCCGTGCGACAGAGTCGCACAAGATCAGCGGCTCGAATGACACGGTCCTCCCCCGGCGCGCCGTCAGGTGGTGCCATGGTCGGCTGGCGCCGCTCTCCCAACGAAAACCGGCTCCAGTATAGCCCCTGACGGCAGCTCGCCTACCGCGTCCCACGGCAAATACACCCAACGAGGGGAGTCTATCCACCCGACCGACGGGCACACGGACGTGAAGCTACCTCGATTGTGGGCGCCACCCCCCTTTCAGCGGGCCGCTGGCGGTTCTCCGTCCGGCAACTTGCGGTAGACCAGATCGTGTTGGATAATAGAGGAAGACTTTGTGTCCACCCGAGTGCTCTGGACCGACGCCGCAGCGGAGATGGCCTGCCGGTTCGGCAGCCAACCCAAGGGCCGGTCGGGTCGCTTCGGTTGGTCGTGACCGGGCTGGATCGGCGTGCCATGGCTCTGCCAGCTCTTTGCGGCCGCGTTTGGCAAGAAGGGCGACTGGTGTGAATTGCCCCTGCGTTTCCGTCGTCGGACGGAATCGGTTGCCGGACGCGTCGTGGGGGCAGCTTCGCCCAGAGGCGCGCACGAGCGAGTCAGTCCGGGCATGGTGCGGTGGCATCGCTCGTCGACCCGGCTGTGCGGGTTCGCGATAACGGTGCGCGCTGAATCCCCTCTTGACCCGCACTCACTCCCACCGTCTCGTTGTGCAGGTTGCGCCGGTGGGGGAATCCGGGCGCACTTTTCCAAAGCGAACCGAACCCACGCGTCGATCCACCCGTAAGAGCATCGTGTGATCGCCGTACGTCCGCCGCAAGCCTATTCCTGCCTTATTCATTCCCATTCCTGACCTCGATTCCCCTGATTGGCTATGACTGAAAGCAACGATCCTGCCCTGCCGGAGGGCGCCGAACGCAAGCAACGTGGAGCCGGCAGCGGTCACAAGGGTCTGGTATTCGGCGCCGCGTTTCTCGTCAGCGTCGGGGTGATCGTGGCAGGTGCGTACGGGATGCGCACCGGGTCGCTCGTGTTAAAGGCGTTGGCGCTGGAGGGCGCGTTGGTCGCGCTTGGCGCCTGGCTCTCGCTGCACGCGTTCCGCATCCGCCGAAGGCTTGCCGAAGCCTACGAATGGGAGTCGTACGAGTCGCACGGCTCGCGCGATTGGGACGAAGTCGAGGAGGAAGCGGTCGGCGTCACCATCCAAGACGCGCAACACTCCCGCACGATCCACTTCGCCGTGCTGGCGATCCCGGCGACCGCGTTGACGGGCTTCTTGGCGCTGTACATGCTCTGGACGCAGTCGGGCCGTGAGGCGGGCGTGCTGCCGGCGGCCGATATCGCCGCGGCGTCGGTCATCTGCCTGGTTGCCTGTTGCCTCTGGCTCGTCTTGTCCAGGGCCTTTGAGGGCCTGGGCCGGGACGAGCTGCCGGAAGGCCCGGCGCTGATGCTCGGCTTCCGCGATCTCCAGTGGACGACGCTCCTGGTGGCCGCCGGAGTCCTGGGGACGCTGATCTGGCCGAAAGACGGTTTCTGGGGCAACGGCGAGCCCTGGTCGCCGCCGGAGATCTGGGTCGCCCGCGTCCTGCTCGTCTGGACGCTGGCCATCGCCACCGAACAGCTCATTCGCGTTGCGCTTCTATGGCTCCGTCGCGACTGGGTCGACGAGGGATTCGCCTCTCCGGCGCATCTCTTGCTTCGGGAGGCGGTTTTCTTGCGCGGCAACCCGATCGCCAGCCTGTTCGAGACGATCGAGGCGCGGTTCGGGGTCAGCTTTCGCTCCTCCTGGGCGATTCGGTTCGTGCGGGCGGCGGCGTTGCCGTCGCTGGTGGCCGTGATGCTTCTGTTTTGGGGCATCACGTGTCTTTCCATCGTGGGGACCGAGGAGCTGGGGATTCGCGAGAGCTTCGGCCAGATTCGCGGCGAGCTTGCCTGGAACCTGGGCACCGCGGCCGACGACCCGTTGGCCCCGGGGCTGCACTTGAAGCTCCCCTGGCCGTTCGGTCGCGTGCGTCATTATCCGGTGAAGAAATTGTTCGCCATGCCGATCGGCTTCGTGCCCCGCGCGGGACACCAGCGGGCGTACCTCTGGACGACGGCGCACGCCGAGGAGGAGTTCGAGTTTGTGCTGGGGAACGACGGCGAGGTCGTCTCCATCAACGCCCTGGTCTACTACAAGATCCGCGAGGACAAAGAGGGGTTTCTCGACTACGTCTACCGGTTCGCGGACAGCTCGGACGACGGCCCGCAGGCGAGGTCCGGCCGGGTGGCGGTCGAGACGGCGCTGGACGCGTACGCCCATCGCGCCCTGATGGAAGCGACCCGTTCGGCCACGCTCGAGTGGGTCCTTTCCGCGAACCGGGCGGAGTTTGCCAATCAGCTCAAGGAGTCGCTGCGCGCGTATTCGGACGAGAACCGTTTGGGCATCGACGTGATCGACGTCGCCCTGGTCCTCATGCATCCCCCGATCGACGCCGCGGCCGACTACCTCGACGTGATCAGCGCGGAGATCGACGCCGAGCGGGTCCAGATCCAGGCCCGGGGCCAGCGGGACGTCGCCCTCGAAATGGCGGAAAACGCGAGCTACTCCATCGTGGCCCAGGAAAGGGTGAACGCCGCCGAAGAGGTCGGCAATGCCTACGAGAGGTCGGCGGAGTTCCTGGCGCTGACGGAAGCGTACGCCGCGGCCCCGGAGGCGTTCAAGCAGAGGCTTTGGTTTGAAACGCACGAAGAGGCGTTGGCCGACAAGCCGCTGATCATCGTCGACGAAGAGGTGACCATCGACATGCGCCAACAGCCACAGACCCTGAACGTTTTCCCGAGTGGAGCTCCCTAATATGGCCCATTCTCACCATCATTCCCAAGAGCAAGAGGCGGAGCGACTGCCGATCTGGCGGCTCCTGTTCCGCGTGATCCTCGCCGCGATCATCGTCGGGCTTCTCATCGCCTACAGCATGTGTTTCCAGGTCTCCGAAGGCTACAAGGCGGTGGTCACCCAATTCGGCAAGCCGGTCCGCCCGGTCCAGGAAGCCGGCCTCTATTGGAAGTGGCCCTGGCCCATCGAGCAGGCCCGTCAGGTCGACGTCCGCCGGCGACTGCACAACACGCCGTACACGGCCACCTTCACCCGCGACCGCCGCAACGTCATCCTCCTCACCTACGTCGTCTGGCACGTGGACGACCCGCTGTTGTACATGCAGTCGGTGGGCAATCGCGAGGAGGCCGAGAAGTGGCTCAACGACAGGGTCGTCGACAGCATGCACCAGTACATGGGCCAGTACGACCTGTCGGCCCTGGTCTCCACCGATCCCGGCGAGATCAAGACCGACGTGATCGAGGCGGCGATGCTCGCCGACGTGTCCAGGGACGCCCGGGCGAAAAACGGCATCAACGTGGAGCAGGTGGGGGTCAAGCGGATCTCCTATCCGAAGGAGAACATCGCGGCCGTGCTGCGACAGATGAGGGAGGAGCGGATCGCGGAGGCCACGAAGCTCCGGGCCGAAGGACAGCGCGAAGCCGATGCGACCCAGGCCGACGCGATGGTCAAGAGCGGGCAGATTGTCGCGGCGGCCAAGGAGGAGGCCGGCAAGATCCGCGGCCAGGCGGGCAGCGAAGCGGCCAAGATCTACGATGCCGCCACCCGTTTGGATCCCGAGTTCTTCACCTTCTGGCGGCAGCTCAAGGTGCTCAAGACGACGCTCGGCGAAAAAGCCACGCTCATCCTGGGGACCAATCGGGGGATCTTTGAGATCCTCACGAACCCCCCCGAACCACCCGAGGCGGCCGCCGGACCCAAACGCGAGGCTCCGGCTCAAACGCCGCCGGCAACGGACCAATCGTCCGCCCCTGTTCAGTCGCCGGAGGAGACGTCATGACGCGGAAGCGAAAGACGGCCGACGCCGTGTTCCAAGGGCTGGAGGCCGGCCTGCGCATGTTCCGCTGGGTCGTGGTCATCCTCCTGGTCCTCTTCGTCTTCTCCGGAATCACCAAGGTCGAGCCCGACTCGGTCGGCCTCTTGTTGCGGTTCGGAAGGCTCCAGGGGGGCTCGCCGGGCGAGCAGGTCAAGCAGCCGGGCTTGCTGTTGGCCTTGCCCTTCCCGATCGACGACGTGAAGACCGTCTCCGGTCAGGACAAGGAAGGCGAAGTCGTGATCGACGAGGTCTGGCGGGAACTCACCGAGGTGGCTACGACCGACGAGATCGACCCCGTCCTCGAAGGCTACTGCCTGACGGGCGATCACAATATTTTCCAGGCCAAAGTCGTGGCGAAGTACAAGGTGTCCGACCCGATCGCCTTCGAGCTCTGGATGGACAAGGAGGACCGCGAGGCCCTGCTCCGCGACGTGGTAGTCGCCTCGCTGTCGCAGACCGTGGCCAGTTGGGCCATGGACGACGCGCTCCGATTGCAGCGAGTCGCCCCCGCCCCCGAAGCGACCACCGAGGAGCGGCTCGCCCAGACCGTCTGGCATCGTGCCCAAGTGCGGCTCGATGCGCTGAACGGGCGCGGCAAGTCGAAGGGGTGCGGGATGACCATTTCGGCGTTGGAGTTCCAACAGAGGCATCCCCCCCGTCACGTGATCGCCGAGTTCGAGAGGGTCCAAAGCGCGAAGATCGCCAAGCAGACGCTCTGGCAGAAGGCCAAGGCCTTTGAGAACCGAGAGATTCCCAACGCCCAAGCCAAGGCGAACGCCATGGTGCAGGAGGCCACCGCCTACAAGGATGCGCTCGTCGCCCGAGCCAACGCCGACGTTTCCGAATTCCAGCAACTCTACGAGCAATACCAAAAGAACCCCGCCCTGGTCTGGCGACGCATCTACCAGGAAACGATCGAATACGTGCTGGGGCACGTCCAGAAACGCCTTTTCGTATCGCCCGGGACCCGGGTGGTCCTTGGTGAGAAGGGGGAGAGCCAACCGTGAGCGAACTTGCAGGTCCCGCCTCCGCACAACTCAACCGATCGCTGGAAGTGCCTTTGACGGTGTCGGAGCGGGCGAGGATCGTGATCCAGCTCGGCTCGGCGATGCTGGCCACCGGCCTGTTGTGCGTGGGGCTGATCCAGAAATACTTCGGCCCGCCCGAGCTGGCCAACATCGCCGACTTGATCATGGCCGTGGCGGCACTGGTCGTGGCGATCCCCATCTTCTGGCACGCCCTGTTCGGGCTCTTGAGCCAGGATTCCCACACGATCATCGACCAGCTCGTCACCCTGGCGACCTTGGCGGCCCTGGCCAACGGGAACTTCGTCACCGCCACCTTGATCCCCGTGATCATGGCCATCGGCCATTTCCTGGAAGAGCGAAGCATCCTCGGGGCCCAGGCCGCCATCGAAGGCTTGCGCACCCTCCACGCCCGCAAAGCCCACCTGCTCACGGCCGACGGCGAGCGCGAGGTCGAACCTTCCGAGCTGAAGAAGGGCGACCTCTTGGTCGTCCGACCCGGCGACGTGATCGCCGCCGACGGCGAGATCTCCGAAGGCAGCTCCGCGGTCGACCAGTCGCCGGTCACCGGCGAGTCGGTGCCCGAAGACCTCGCGCCGGGTGATCCGGTCTACGCCGGCACGATCAACCTGACGGGCTTGATCCGCGTGCGCGTAACGCGGACCGGCACGCAGACGGCCCTGGGCCGGGTGGTCGGGCTTCTGCGCGAAGCCGAGCAGTCGAAGACCCCCGTGTTGAAGCTGATCGAGCGCTACGCGGGCTACTACGTGCCGATCATCCTGACCATCGCCGGCGTGGTCTTGTTCGTCACCCGCGACATGTCCCGGGCGGTGGCCGTGCTGATTACCGGCTGTCCCGGGGCGTTGGTGTTGGCCGGCCCCACCGCGATGATCGCCGCCTTGGCGGCCGCGTCGCGACTGGGCATCCTCATCAAAAACACCCGGTTCCTGGAGTCGCTCGCCGACGTCGACACCGTCGTCTTGGACAAGACCGGCACGCTGACCCTCGGCCGGCTCGAGCTCCTCTCGATACGGCCGATGAACGGTCACGAGGAGGACGACCTGTTGCGACTGGCGGTCACGTGCGCGGCCGCCAGCCGGCATCCGGCTTCGCGGGCAATCGTCCGCGCCGCCGAGTCGGCGGGGATCGAAACGCGACTGAACGACTTGGAACACCAGATCGAAGAGGTCAGCGGCAAGGGGATCATGGCCACCCGCAGTGGGGAAGTGACGCTGCTCGGACGGAGGGAGTGGCTCGTCGAGCAGGGCATCGAGCTGCCGGAGAACCCGGAGCATTCCGGCTCCATCGTGTGGCTGGGTCGGATCGAGCGGACCGCCGAAGGCACGCGAGGCCAGGCGGTCGGCTGCCTGCTCCTGGCCGACACGCCCCGCCCCGAGGCCAAGCAGGCCCTCCGCGACCTGAGAGCGCTCGGTGTGGAGCGCTCGGTGCTTCTGACCGGCGACCGCAAGGAGGTCGCCCGCAAGATCGGCGCCGACCTGGAGATGGACGAGATCATCGCCGAGGTCCTACCCGAGCAGAAGCTTCAGACGGTGCACGCTGAGCGCGAGGCGGGGAATTTGGTGATGGTGGTGGGCGACGGGGTGAACGACGCCTTGGCCCTGGCCAGCGGCGACGTCGGCGTGGCCCTCGGCGCGGTCGCCTCCGACGTCGCCCTGCAAAGCGCCGACGTGGCCCTGATGACCAACGACCTGGGCCGACTGCCGGCCTGCGTCCGGCTCGCCCGGCGCACCCGCTCGACCGTCCACCAGAACGTGCTCATCGGGGCGGGGATCTCGATCGCGTTCGTGTGGCTGGCCTCGGTCGGAATCATCGGGCCCCTGGCCGGCGCCCTCTTGCACAACGTCGGCGAGTTCTTCGTCATCGGCAACAGCGCCCGCCTGCTGCGGTTCGACCAGACGAGGGACTAGATGAGCGGCACGCTTCCGAGGGGGAACGGTGTGCCACTGCTTCGCAGAAGCAGTGCTCCGTGGGATGCTCGGACAAATTCACTGCTTCTGCGAAGCAGTGGCACACGGCAAGATTCCAGGAAACACGAAATCCCATTTGACCGAGCTCGGACCGACCGAATCCACGGGGAATCTGCGATGCGCCGCGGGCGAAAGATCTTTGGGCTGTTTTGGCTGGCCGGGGTGGCGATCTGGGCCGGTTGCTCGGCGTCGCCGCCTGCCGCCGAGCCGACCGAGCGGAGTCGTGAACGGGCCGACTTCGATGCGGTCCTCGACGAGTGGAACCCGTTCATCGACGGGCTTCGCCAATTGAGAAAGGACTACGCGTCGGCCCCGCCCGAGGCACGCCCTGAGCTCGAGAAAGAGTACGTCCAGATGGTCAAGAAGGGCCAATTCCTGGAAGCCCAACTGGTCGACGCGGCCGTGATCGCCTGCGTCAAACAGCCCGAGGAGAACCAGGACCTGTCCTATTTCCTGATGGACATGGCCGGAACGCTGATGCTGCGCGAGGAATATGAAGACTCCCTCTCCATCGCGCAGAAGCTGATCGACAACCGGCTCGGCAATTACATGACGTACTACTTTGCCGCGATCGCCGCGTTCGCCGCCAATGAGTTCGATCTCGCCGCCAGACACTTCGAGTGGCTTGACGAGAACGAGAGACGTATCCCCGGCAAGGAGACCATGGCGCAGCGAAACCTGCTGAAGGAAGTCGTCCGGGAGGTTCGCGCGGACTTGGACTACTACAAGGAGGTCTGGCCGGCGGAGCGAGAGCTTCGCGAGCGAGAGAAGGCGGCCGCCGATCTTCCCCGCGTGCTGCTCAAAACCAATAGGGGGGAGATCGAGCTGGAACTGTTCGAGGATGAAGCCCCCAACACGGTGGCCAACTTCATCTCCCTGGTCGAGAAGGGATTCTACGACGGACTGACCTTCTTCTACGTCGAACAGCGGCTCCTGGCCCAGACGGGATGCCCGGAGGGGGACGGCACGGGCGGACCCGGCCACATGATCCGTTGCGAGTGCTACCAACCCAACCACCGGCTCCACTTCCGCGGCAGCGTGAGCATGGCCACGAAGGGGCCCAACACGGGCGGCTCGCAGTTCTGCATCGCCTTTCGGCCCATCCGGGCACTCGACGGCAAGCAGACCGTCTTCGGCCGAGTGGTTCGGGGCATGGACGTCCTCGCCCGACTCCAGCGCCGAAAACCCGATCCGGAAATCGAAGAAGAACTCCTCCCCAAGCCGGACAAAATCGTCGAGGCGACCGTCCTCCGCAAACGGTCTCACCCGTACGAACCCAAAATCATCCTCCCGGAAGAGCCCGACGAAATCACCAAGAAAATCTTGGAGGAGTTTCAGTCCTCCGAAGGCTTCTCCCCGTTCTGACGGCCCGCGCCGAGCCGGCCCCGGCACGTTTGCTTTCCTTCGTTTCCCAGCTCCCGCTTGGGAATCGGAACCCGCGTCATCGGGAATCCGGCCACCAAGGGGACCGAAAGCCCGCCTTGCCGGGCCTCGCAATAAGCCGGCCGCACCACGCTCGCTTCCAGGGTTTGCGTCCGCCGCCCGGGTCGACTATCGTGGTGGTCGTCCCGATCGCAACGGGGCATCCGCCGGCGGGGGGACCGTCCCCTTCCGGTGCGGCGACCACTCCGAACGCTCGACGTCCCTGTCTCGCGCAGCTCGAATCAGCGAGGAAGCCCCCATGCACCGCGCGTTTGTACGACTGCTCTTGTCGGCGATTGCCGTTTCGCTTGCCTTCCCGTCCTTTCTGGCGGCGGCCCCGCCCGGCCCCTTGCGCATCGCCACGTTCTCCTGCGACGTCACGCCGCCGGTAGACGGTCATCCGCTCATTTGGGTCACCGCCGTCAAGGAGGTCGAGACGCCGCTTCTGGCCAAGGGCATCGTGCTCGACGACGGGCAGGAGCGCTACGTGCTGTGTGCCCTCGACTGGTGCGGGCTGTGCAACTCCAGCCACGACCTGTTCCGCGACAAGATCGCGGCCGCCGCGGGCGTCGACGCCAAGCACGTGGCCGTCCATACCCTCCATCAGCACACCGCCCCCTACACCGACGGCGACGCCCAGCGCCTGCTCGACCAGTTCGACGACCTGCCCCTCTACGTCGACTTCGAGTTCCTCGACCAGGTGACCGACCGCCTGGCCGAGGCGGTCCGCCAGTCGCTCCAGCGGCTCCAGCCGTTCGACCACATCGGCATCGGCCAGGCCAAGGTCGACCGCGTCGCGTCCACCCGGCGGATCCCCATCGAAGGGGGCAAGGTCCGCTCGCGCATGAGCTCCTGCACCGATCCCGAGCTGAGGGCGCTGACCGAGGGCGTCATCGACCCGATGGTCAAGACGATCACCTTCGCCCAGGGCGACAAGCCGCTGGTACGCATCCACTACTACGCCACGCACCCCCAAAGCTTCTACGGCGATCCCCGCGCCTCGTACGACGTGCCCGGCTTCGCCCGCGAACGACTCCAAGAGAAAGAGGGTGTGTTCCAGATCTACTTCACCGGCTGCTCGGGCGACGTGGCCATGGGCAAGTACAACGACCGCACGCCCCGCGCCCGGGACGAGCTGACCGACCGGCTCTACGCCGGCATGGAAGCCTCCGTCGCCTCTACCCGCCTCGCGCCCTGCGAGCGAATCCAGTGGCGGACCCTCCCGGTGACGCTTTCGGCCAGAGACGACCCCGGCTACACCGTCGAGGAGAACCGGGCCAAGATGGCCGATCCCAAGGTGGACGCGAGGTACCGCATCCGGGCGGCCACGCGCGTCGCCTATGCCCAGCGGGACGATCGCCCCATCGATCTCAGCCTGCTCGCGATCGGCGGCGTCTACGTGCTCCACCTGCCGGGCGAGTCGATGGTCGAGTACCAGCTCTTCGCGCAGGGAGTGAAACCGGACGCGTTCGTGGCCGTGGCCGCGTACGGCGACGTCGGGCCGGGCTACATCTGCACGGAGCGATCGTTCTCCGAAGGCGGCTACGAGCCCACCGCCTCCCGCGTCGCCCCGAACAGCGAGCACGTCTACAAGGCGACGATCCGCGAGCTGCTCGAAGGGCGTTGACGCGAAGGACAGTGTGGGAAGAAGGGCTCTCGCCAAGGCGCCAAGGCGCAAAGAATGAAGGGAATAGAGAAGGACTCTCGCCGAGGCGGGAAGGGCTCTGAGAGTCTCGTCAATCCGCCGATAGGCGGCGCCGGAGGCTTCGAAACGATCCCATCCGTCTCCCAACATGACATCCAATGCCCCTGGAAATGACGTCTCCATCAACTCACTCTCTTCCCCTTTGCGCCTTGGCGAGAGCCCTTCTTTCCTCGTCCTCGTTCCCGAGAACCCATCTTCCCCCCACTATCCTCCGCCCCTTAGCCTTCGCGAGAGTCGACCTCAAGCCACCCCGTTCTTCATTCGATCGTCCCGAAACGAAAGGGCCCCTGCCATGCGAGCGAGAATCCTCCCCGCCGCCTTATTGACTGCCTGTGTGCTTTGCCCGGTTGCGCCGGCGGCCGAAAAGGAGGAAGGGTTCGTCCCCATCTTCAACGGCAAGGACCTCGGCGGCTGGGAGGGCGAGGAGGGGTTCTGGTCGGTCCGGGATGGGGCGATCACGGGGGTCACCACCCCGGAGAAGCCCGTCAAGGGTTGCACCTACCTCATGTGGCGCGGCGGCAAGGTCGCCGACTTCGAGCTGCGGTTCTCCTTTCGCATCCCGGCGGGCAACTCGGGCGTCCAGTTCCGCAGCCGCGAGCTGGAAAACTGGGACGTCGCCGGCTACCAGGCCGACTTCGACGCCCCCAATAAGTGGACCGGCTGCCTCTATGACTGCAACTCCCACCGGGCCGACCCCGACCGGGTGATCGGCCCTCTCGGCAAGAAGGTCGCGATCGACGCCGCCGGCAAGCGCACCGCCACCGCCGTCGCCGACCCCGACGAGCTGCTGAAACACGTCAAGAAGGACGGCTGGAACGAGTACCACGTCATCGCCCGCGGACCGCTCATCACCCTCAAGATCAACGGCGAGGTCACCTCCCAGGTGCTCGACCACGAGCAGGGCAAGGCCCACCGCGACGGCATCCTCGCCATCCAGCTCCACGGCGGCCCGCCGATGAAGGTCCAAGTGAAGGACGTGCGGGTGAAGCACTTCAAGTAGCGTGACGGGCGCCGGTTGTGGGGGCCGCGAGTGATGGGACGAAACGTCCCCAAGGATCGGCCGAAAAATAACTTCCCGACTTCAGTAGCAGGCACACGCCGTGTGCCGTCCGCTGGTTACGGCACACGCCGTGTGCCTACTACTCCGCAAATGCGGAAGTTGTTCTTCGGCCGATCCCAAGCGGGGCGGTCCGGCGGTGCCACCGGGAGTCTGTGCTCCCGGCGCAGCCTACTGGGGTGTTGAGCCGTCCGGCGGGATCGGGGGGACGGGCGTGAGCTGGAAGAGCAGGCCCCGCGCGTCTCGCCCGGACGCCAGATCGATGGTCATTTCGAGCATACCGCTGGTGCGGTGGAACTGCCCGGCGACGGTGCCCACGGGCCGCCGCCCCACGTTGGCCGAGACGTAGACCGTCTCCTGGAACGCGAGCGTCTGCGGCACGCCGCGGATTTGGGACGCCTGGGGGAACGTGATGGAGGAGACCGGGTCGAGCCTTCGGGCGAGGAGTTCCCGGTTGACGGTGGCGACGACCTGGGTCTGGGAGTCCGTGATCCACTGCGTGTTTCGCGACCAGAGGTGGTACGCGTAGGCGGCCCCGCCGAGGACCGCGCCGAGGATCACGATCGTCATCACCACGTTGACTGCCTTGCCGAGGTTCTTGCGGAGCCGGTAGATGAATCCGATCCCGTGTCGGCGGCGGTAGTCGCGGTCGGCGTCGTGGATCGCGTCGTCCCACGCCAGTTTTCGCCCGGTCTTCCGGGTTTGCGCCCGCTGCGTCCGTTTCGCCTGCCGGAGTGCCTGTTTCCGCCTCACGTCGGCAGGCAAGTGCTCGGGGGGGCGCCCAGCGGGGGGGGCAGCCATCGTCGTTCCGGGGCGATCCACGGTCTCCGCCGTGGGACGGGGAACGGGCGCCGGCCTCACTCCGCCGGACCGCTTGGGGGCGACGCACGTGCTCAAGTCGGCGATGACTTCGGTCATCGACTGTTGGCGATCGATGGGCTTCTTGGCCACCATCCGCCGGAACAGGGTGTCCAGCGACGGGGGAACGTCGCCTCGCAGATGGCGGAGCGAGGGAACCGGTTGCTCGCGATGGGCCAAGAGCTTCGCCATCATCGTGTCACCCACGTAGATCGGCTCGCCGACGAGCAGCCAGAACAGGGCGCATCCCAGGCTGTAGACGTCGGAGCGGGCGTCGGCATTCTTGGTGTTCAGGCCCTGCTCGGGCGACATGAAGTCGAGCGTTCCCATCACCGCGCCCTCGCGCGTCAGCGCGGCGTCGGCGGTGGCGTCCGCCGATCCGGGGTCGTCGCGGACTCGGGCGATGCCCAGGTCGAGGACTTTGACCGTGCCCGCCTTGTCCAACAACAGGTTCGAAGGCTTGACGTCCCGGTGGACGACGCCCTGGCCGTGGGCGTACTTCAATCCCTTGGCCGCCTGCCGGACGTAATCGACCGCTCGATCCACCGAGAGCGTTCCTCGCTCCCGGACCAGCGAGGCGAGATCCTCTCCTTCCACGTATTCCATCACGAGGAAGTGGACGCCCCCGGCTTCGTCGGCGTCGTAGGCCGTGACGATGTTCGGATGCGAGAGCCGCGCCGCCGCTTTCACTTCCCGCTGAAAGCGCCGGACCGCTTCGGGAGAGCTCATGGCGGCCTCGGGCAACACCTTCAAGGCGACGATGCGCTCCATGCGCCGGTGCTGCGCCTTGAACACCTGCCCCATGCCTCCTTCGCCGATCTTGTCGAGAATCACGTAGTTGCCCAAGACCAGGCCACGGGCTTTTCCTTCATAGACGGCCTGGACCTGGAACCGGGTGAGCCTGTTATAGCGAAGCATCTCCTTGGCCAGCGCGCGGGCGTCCTGGGGCTGCCGATCGGCCGGCAAGCCGCGGATGAACGCGTCGACTTCCTCGGCGGTCATCAGCCCACAATCGGAGATGGAGCGGACGAACTTGTCCAGGGGAACGGCCATCTGTCCGCCTTCCTGAAACGCGTGCTCGTTGCAGCCGGACGCGATTCGGGTCGTCGCCCATCGGAAGCCGGCCCCCTCCGGCCGGCTGCGAACCTCCACCACTGGCAAGGTTCGATTCCCCTCAGTATAGCTAATCGCAGTCCGACCGTCAACGGTTGGGAGCCTCGTCGCTCGGCTGGCGGTCGGTACATGGACCTGCGCTATTTGGCTCTCGCAGGAGCGGGCCGACGCTGTTCTCCGGCACGCCCGCTGCGCCGTGGCGCGACCGCTCAAGCGTTGTTCCCGCCGTTTCCTCGTCGCATCTTGCGGGCCTTTTCGAGGATCGCCGGCCGGGCCTCGTCCATGATCGGCTTGACGTCTTCGTAACGGACCGTCCGCTCGGGAAACGTTCGTTTTCGGATCGCGCCGAGGAACCGGGCTTCAAACTCCGGGAGGTCCTTGCCGTAGATGTGGTAGCTGTCGGCCATGTGGCAGTAGCGGCCGAGACGCACCGGGACGCCGGAGACTTCGGCGACGCCGCCGGCGATTTTCTCCTGGAGCCGGACCAAGGCGAAGATGTTCATCAGGGCCGCTTTGTAGGCGTCGTTGGAGCGGAAGCGGACGTTCATGTTCAACACCGGCCCGGCCTCTTCCGGCGTGATCCGGCACCAGATGCTCTGGAGGCAGGCCGGGTCGTAGCAGTCGACGTCCTCCCACACCTTCCACGTGATCGCCTGGGCCCGACGCGTGTGCGGCGCCTTGGCCAGCCGGCTCACCACCCGGTCGATCTGGTCGATGGGGGGCAAGGTGGGCACGTCGTACGAAGAGAGCCGCTGGTGGTACGTGTACTCCCAGCGGGTGTCGGTCGGATCGCTCGGATCGCGGACCAAGTGATCCTTGATCCCGTCCAAAACCTCCATCACGTATTCTTCCAGGTCCTCGAAGCCGCCGGGCAGGTCCTTGTGGATCATCGGCTCGCGGAGCGGCTCGTGGACCACCAGCGTCATCGTGGCGTCCTTGCTGGGCGGGTCGCCCGGCTGGTCGTACTCCGTCGGCGCCAAACACCCCGACTTGTAGAGCGCAACCAGCGAGTTCTCCCACGCCCGGGCGATGCAGTCGCCTTCGGCGCTGAGCACGGGGATTCCGTTCATCGAAGCTCCTTTCCGGAAATCGAACGTCCTTTCTCGATATAGTCGACTTGGATCGGCCGAAGAATGACTCCCCAACCTCAGTAGCAGGCACACGCCGTGTGCCGTCCGCCCGTGCGCTGGTTACGGCACACGGCGTGTGCCTACTACAGCGC
>Ga0307378_10002247_pt1 | contig 29983 bp, 22 predicted proteins | sample UN1MG_FD_202238 | JGI IMG/M metagenome (GOLD analysis project Ga0307378, IMG submission 202238) | Soil microbial communities from Risofladan, Vaasa, Finland - UN-1 | ecosystem: Environmental > Terrestrial > Soil > Coastal area > Acid sulfate soil | place: Finland: Risofladan, Vaasa | collected... | reverse complement strand
GCACTCGGAGCACAACCCCTTGCTGTTCGAATGACTCGGAACTGTTGACGAGAATAACTTGGGGATACCAGCTAGGAGAGAGCTCGTTGAACTGATAGTCGCCCTGGTAAATTTTTTCGCTTACCCCCACCACTGCAGGGTCGAAGGCTTGTCTCTTGTCTTGCCATCTGAGCGTAAGGACACCTGTGAATTCGAATGTCTCGTTCTCCTCGCTGATCTCGTCGATGTCTTGAAATTCGAAGCTGGCTTGAACCACGACGGGACCGTCGTCCTTCGGAGGACCCAGGACAAAGGCGGTACTCGGGGTGACTTGAAGGGGCTCGCCAGCGGGCTCGACAACCGACTGGGCAACAGCGATCGCTAGACCACACAGAACAGCCGCTGCCAGGGTCACGGTTAAAAAAACGAGCTTATTCATTCTTCGTCACGTCTCGTGAACAGCGAAGGCAGATGTCTGAGAAAAGTGCGTCGAAGCTGCACAACGCTCGGGTCGATGCCATATTGCCTAAAATAAGTCCAGATGTGCCTGGAAGGATTTCTGATTGGGGGCAAGGTCACCGTCGAGCATCGGTAATTCCTTGGAGGCCTTAGCGGCCCAATGTGTTTAGTTGACCCCGGCTTGAACTTGGCCGGATCTATGGAGATAGAGACATGAGAAAATGCTTTTTGGCGGTCGCAGTTCTGGTTGGGACGCTTTCTACGGCGGCCTTCGCGGGCCAGCCCACTCAAGAGGAAACCCAGTACTGCGCGCATGACTATCGGCAGTATTGCAACGAGGACGGGATCGGTAGTCAATTGCTGGCACTTTGCATGAGGCAGCACGGCAAGGAGCTCTCCGCGCAGTGTATCAAAGCGCTGGAAGATGCCGGCGAGGTCACTCCGCAAGAGGAAGCAGAGCTCAAGAAGAGGGGCGAATAAGCGGAGCCGCGGCTGAGCTAGTCGTCTGGGTCCCATGATCGATCGGCGCGAGATATTCTTATGCTCACGCCGATCTATCATTCTTGTCCGGCTATAACGGGTATCGGTGGCGCGGCCGAATAATCTAGGCGGGCCGCGGTTCAATCTGAGGCGGGCGGTGTCCCAGAAGCCGGTTTGTGATCACTAAAGGAATACCGAAATGCTCCGAGCAAGGTTGTTGTCGGGTTTAGCCGCCTTTGGCGCGTTCGCCGTGTTTCTCGGCCTCGGCGGCGACAGGGCCGAAGCGCTGTACGATGTGCCGGCCGCCGAGATCCGCGGCAAGCCCGGCACGCTCATTCGAGTGTGGCCCCTTTTAAGCGGCGGTCCCGGCAACAGCGACGCGTTCCGCTTTCTCTACCGCTCCACCGGGCTGAAGGGCGAAATCATCCCGGTCTCGGGCGCAATCTTCATCCCGTCCGGGCCTGCGCCTGCCGGCGGCCGTAACGTCATTGCCTGGGCCCACCCGACATCGGGCGTCGCACCGGACTGCGCGCCATCGCTGTATCCAGATCGGGCCGGATTGATCTGGAACTTGAGGGACATGCTGAGCGAGGGCTACGTGGTCGTCGCCACCGACTATCCCGGTCTCGGCACCGACGGCATCCATCCCTACCTGATTGGCGAGAGCGCGGGGCGCGCGGTCCTGGACTCCGTGCGTGCTGCGCGAAACTTCAACAATAGCAAGGCTTCCAACCGCTTCGCCGTTTGGGGTCACTCCGAAGGGGGCCACGCCTCCCTCTTTACCGGCCAGCTCGCCGCCCGCTATGCGCCGGACCTCAAGCTTGTTGGTGTCGCTGCGGCGGCGCCGGCTACCTACCTCGTCGATCTGTTCAAAGACGACGCGACGACCGAGCAGGACTTGATTGCGATGGCGCTGCTCTCTTGGTCAAAGCTCCGGAACGTCGCGCCAGCGACCATTATCGAGCCGTCAAAGATACCCGCTTTTGAAAAGACCGCGCGGGACTGCCTTACGTCGATCGCTCAGTTCCAGACCCTCGAGAAGGACCAGAAGCCGTTACACGGGAAGCTTTTCAAAAGTGACCCAACGAAGACGGAGCCCTGGAAAGGGATCATGTTGCGCAACTCGCCGGGTAATGCGCGTGCCGGCGCACCGGTCTTCATTGCGCAGGGGACCGCCGATACGACAGTGAACCCGCAGGTCACAAAGCGTTTCGCCAAATCACTATGTGCCAAAGGTGAGCGGGTGACCTTTGTCTCGCTTCCCGGCGTGTCGCACATTTTCGCCGCACGCGACAGCGCGCCGACCGCCATCAAGTGGATGAATGATCGCTTCAAGGGTCTGCCTGCACCGTCCAGTTGCCAACGCTAGTCGCGGACCCTTAGATGCCTTCGAACGTCTGTTAGTGGCACGAGAATAAAATGTCGCTAAGCGGCGCGCCGACCTGCGCTTCTCACCCATAGCGGTCATTGGCGGAAGCACCCAGTAGGCAAATACTCCAACGTTCATGGCCTCACGCAGTCCTATAGCCGCCACGTATGCGGTGCGCTCACACCATGCTAGCCTAAGAGTGCACTGGCAGACTGGAAGAATGGACGCATGCTTTGCTCGGGGCAAATTTTGCGCGGAGTTGCATTTGCTTCAATGCTCGTTGCCGGTCTGCCCCTATTGGCGGGGGATGCCGAAGCGGATTGTGACGTTCCGGATCCCGAATTCCTGACAGATACGCTACACTCCAACCTTGGACCGCGTTCAGCCGGATCCCTAGCTTTGCGCTCAGCCCTGGCAGAGTCCGGCATCTCCGTAGCGGGTGTATATTACGCGGAAGCGTTCTCCAATACGGCTGGGGGCCTCAAGCAAGGCACCTACTACGATGGCCTTCTCAACCTTGCCATGTATGTCGACATGCACAAGCTCGGTTTTTGGAGAGGCCTGTGCTTTCATGCCAACGGGCTTCAAATCCACGGTCAAAGTATCACGGCCGACGCCGTTGGCAGCCTGATGCCCGTAAGCGATCTCGAAGCCACGCCCGCAACGCGCCTGTTCGAGCTTTGGGTTCAACAGCACTTATTTGACGACAGGCTTGCGATCAAACTGGGGCAACTCGCAGCAGACGCGACCTATGTTTTGGGTGGCGGTGTATTTCTGAATGGGACTTGGGGTTGGCCCTCGATCACGGCTGTCAATCTACCGGGCGGTGGTCCCGCCTATCCCCTCGCCACGCCAGGGGTGCATGCTGTGGTAACCGCGACTGACAAGCTCACGCTTCAGCTAGGCGTCTATAACGGCGATCCTGCCGGTCCCGATTGCAAGGGCAATCCGCAGGTTTGCAATAGCAACGGTCTCGACTTCCGTCTAGACGACCCGCCGCTCTTGATGATCGAAGGCGACTATCAATACAGCCAGGACGGGCTCGCTGGCACGATCAAAATCGGCGGCTTCAACCACTTCGGCAAATTCGAACTGCAGAATGTTGGACCTGCCGGAACCCGTCGCGTGAATAACAACTATGGTCTGTACGGCATCATCGATCAATTTGTTTGGCGCACGCCGGGGAGCAAAGAACAAAAGGGCGTAAAGCTGTTTGGGCGGGTCGTGGGTATGCCCTCGGATCGAAACGTGGTCGACTTCTACGCGGACGGCGGCCTTTCCTTCTTGGGCATGATCCCAAACCGTCCAGAAGATATTCTTTCTGTCGGCTTCGCCTACACTGGCATTTCCAATGAAGCCGACATCGCTGACTTGGATGCGACAATGCAGGGGGCACGCAACTACGAAGCGCTGTTCGAAATCTGCTACACCATCCAACTCTCCTCAAGTTGGACGCTTCAACCGGACTTCCAGTACATCTGGCAACCTGGAGCCAATTTGCCGAATGATTCGGGCGAAAGCCCACTGGCAAACGCCGCCGTGGTAGGCGCGCGAACCACGATCAAATTCTGACATCGGCTGGCACAGAAAATGCTGGCGGCCCATCAAGACACCCACTTGGGACCATTGACTTTGATCGAAACGCCCAATCGCTTACCGCCTGATCGTGCACCTAACTTCTGCTTTTGGCACTCAGCGGACATCAGTCCGCGCGATGCACATGTCCGCTTTAGAAGGTAAAGCAGACATCCTCTGCTTGAGCACCGAGGTCTGCAAAGTGCCACTAGCGGAACTCTGAGCAAAGTCTGTGTGGTGTGATTTTTGGGCCACTCCGGACACCTATAGAAGGCCAGCAGAGCCGATTTCGTGAGTATGGGGCGCTCTCACTATGCGATGTAACAAATGCGGATTCGGGATGTTGGCCATGCTGGGTTCCGAACAGAAGGAGAGGCGCGGGGGCGTTGACGCAGCCTCAATCAACCAAAATTGCGGCAGGGGGCGTACGCTCAGCGCGGCACATCCTGTTTTTGGCTGTCTTGGTGCTGGTCGCTTGGGCAAGCACCGCAAAGGTGGTGCAGGCTCAGTGTGCGCCGCCTAGTCCGTATAGTAACGCAGCAGACATCGTCGTGTGTAACCCGGGGGCTGGAGAGAGCTTCGATACTTTGGGTGGCGCAGATAGCGTCACTGTTTCGAGCGGCACGGTTACCAGTATCGCTGAAGGCTCAGGAAGTGACACGTACAACCATTCCGGTGGCGGTACGGTATCGACTGTCGACCAGGGTTCAAGCTCGGATATCGCAAACGTTGGCACTGGTGCGTCCATTGGTACGCTGCTCCAAGGAAGCGGCGACGACACACTCACCATGACCGGCGGCAGCATTACCTCGGTGGACCAGGGTTCTTTTGGTGACATCCTAAATTTGAGCGGCGGGACGATCGGAACGGTGGATCAGAACACCGGCACTGACTCCATGACCGTTAGTGGGGGCAGCGTTACGGGGGCGGTGCTGCAAGATGACGCCGTGGACACGTTCGTCATGTCGGCGGGACAGATCGGATCGCTGGACCAAGGGAACGATTTCGATGATGCATTTATCAGCGGCGGCACCATTCTGGGTCTGTTCGAAAACGGTGATCTTGTCGAGTTTTCGGGCGGTACAATCGATGACGTGAACTTACAAGCTGCCGACAACGTATTCAGCATGTGGGGAAGCGCGGCCGTTACACAGAACCTGAACTCGGAACAGGGAACCGACAGCTACTCCTTGTTTGGCGGGACAATCGGCGGAACGATCAGCACGGGCAGCAACGACGACACTCTGACGATCGGCGGGACCCCGACGGAATTCAATGGCGTCCCCATCGTCGGCGTTTTTGGTGCGACCCAAATTCAGACCGATGTCATCATGGAAGGCGGCAATGACAACGTTACCATGAACGGTGGTTCCATCGGCGGAAGCCTCTACCTGGATGCCGGCCCGGGTCACAGCAACGCTCGCCCCTCCGATGGGTTCGACGATACCGCCACCTTGAATGGCGGCACCGTCGTTGGCTCTATCATTACCGACGCGACCGCCGATGGACAGGTCGGCAATGATGTCGTGACCGTCAACGGCGCGACCGTTGGCGGGTCGATCGAAACAGAAGGCGGCAGCGACGCGATTGATCTCCGCGGCGGGGCTTCGGTCGCTGGCGGGGTTATGGCCGGCGCAGATGACGACACGGTTTCGCTCAACGACAGTGTCGTGCGCCCAGGCGGCGTCGTCTTTGATGGCGGCGCGGACACCGATATTCTTCGTTTTGCGGCCAACGGCAATGCGAGCGCGCCTCCCGGCCAATTCGTCAACTTCGAGGAGCTCGATAAGCTCGGCGTAGGCGCATTGACGCTGCACGGGGCGCAAACCTTCGCCGATTCCGCCAACATACTATCGGGCAGTTTGATCGTCGCCGGACAGCTGACATCAGCCACCACCACTGTCGCGCCGGGCGCACGGCTAGAGACCAGGGGCGGCAGCTTTGTTGGCGATGTCGTCAATCGGGGCACTTTCTCCCCCGGGGGCGACAATGCAATCGAGACGACAACGATCACCGGAGATCTGACGCACGCCGGCACAGGCACGTTCGTCGTCAACGCCAACCCGACCACGGCCGATCGGGTGAATGTCAGGGGCACTGTCACCATTCGAGGGGGCAAACTTCAGGTGGCCGCCACCAACGGCAACTACAAGACGAACACCGACTACGTGATCATCAACAACGATGGCACGGACGCGGTGGCAGGCGCTTTCGCTTCGGTTACCAGCAATCTCGCATTCTTGGTGCCGGCCGTGTTTTACAATCGTGGCACCGGTAACGACGTGGTGCTGCACCTGGAGCGCAACGAGATCGGTTTCTGCTCAGTGACCAACACGACCAATCAGTGCAGCGTGGCGACGGCTCTGGACAAGTTTCCTACCGGCAACCCGCTGTTCCTCGCCGTGTTGAATCAGACGGCAAACGGCGCACGCCAAGCCTTCGATGCGCTGTCGGGCGAGGTCCATGCAACGGTGGCGGGGACTCTCTCCGACGACAGCCGCTATGTACGAGAGGCGGTGCTGGGGCGCTTGATGCAGGCGAGCCATACGAATGGCGCGCTGTCCGCCGGCGGGCCGCAAGTCGCCAGCTATGACAGCCAGGCGATGATGCTGGGCAGCGCCTCGATGTATGACGGCAAGTCGCTTGTCGATGAGCCTGGGCCTACACCGCTCGCCTTCTGGACGCGGGCCTTTGGTGCCTGGGGCGATTTCGATTCAGATGGCAACGCGGCAAGTGCGGATCGTGACCTCGGCGGCTTCATCTCCGGCATGGACGCCGATATTGGCGCTTCCTGGCGCGCGGGGCTCGCCACCGGTGCCTCCTTCTCCAATGTCAGCGTGGACGACCGCTACTCGTCAGCCGATGTGGAGACCTATCACCTCGGCGGCTATCTCGGCGGCATGGCCGGACCTCTTGCCTTGCGCGGCGGCGGCATGTGGGCCTGGAGCGACATCGACACCTCGCGTGCAGTCGTCTTCCCCGGCTTCTTCGAGCGTCAGAAAGCCTCATACGACGCAGACACCGGCCAACTGTTCGGTGAAGTCGCATACCCGACGCAGACGGGCGGCATCGCGCTGGAGCCGTTCGGCGGTCTGGCCTTCGTCTCCGTCGATACGGACAGCTTCCGCGAGCGCGGCGGCGCGCAAGCGAGCCTAAGAGGCGTGAACGTCGACCAAGACGTTGGCTACACGACGTTAGGTTTGCGTGCAGCGACCACGATGATGTGGGGCGCAACGCAAGTCACCCCGCATATCTCTGCCGCCTGGCTTCATGCTTTTGATGATGTGACGCCCGGCGCATCGCTCGCTTTCGCCACCACCGGCATCGGCTTTGCCATCGACGGTGTGCCTCTCGCCGAAGACAGCGCGCTTCTGGATGCTGGCCTCGACTTCGCGCTAGGCGACCGGATGACGGCGGGTGTGTCTTACACCGGCCAGTACAGCGACGGCGTCACCGACAACGGCGTCAAAGGCCGCTTCACCTGGCTGTTCTGATCGCGCCGCCTGTCTGCTTTGGGTCATTAGCGGACATCGATCTTGCCGCAGGGCACGTCTGCTTTTGGGCGCGAAGCGGACATAGCTCGCCCATATCGGACTCAGGAGTCGTGCAGACGGACGGGCAGGCGGTAGGGGACTCTAAGCTATGCTCGTGGCTGTGCGGGCCTTATTTGGAGTCTGAGGGACATATCGTGATGTGAAGCCCGCCGCTAAGGTTCGATGGTGTTACTTTCGAAAGTAACCACCGGGACTAGCCGATAGTGGGAAGTGCGAGGGTTTGATGGTGTTGGGCTTGCTTCGGCAGGCGGCTACGCGGACCGTCGAGCGTTAGGCCTGGTATCCCGGGCGGAACCCCTAACCTGATCCCTAAAGCCGCTCTGGCCCAGACTGTGGGTCTTCATGGAGGTCCAGCCCAGCTCGCGCATGAGCTTCGCCAACTGCCGGCAGGCGCCTGCATGGCAACCCCGTTGCGGAATCTCTAAGTGGTCGAAGAGGGCTTGGGTAGTGACCCTCTCTATCCCGTCGTAACCGATTTCGCCCTTCGCACGCTCTAGCCGCAGCCTCCACGGGTCCGCGGCGCGCCTGGCGCTTGCCTTGCTTGTCTCGCGCAGCAGCTCAACGAATGGCTTATGACCATCGGTTCGTGCAGCCCCACCACTTGTATTCTTTAGCTCTTCGACAAAAAACATGTGTCCCCACCATTGCGCGCCGGCACTGCAGGCGGTGGAAGAAATATTTTTGCTACACTTAGAGTCAGATCGCCTGCAGTTTCTATAATTGTATCACACCCACGCAGGGTGCGTCGGCGGCCGACGGCGTTGCCTCGGCCTGCAACACATAACACCATGACACCATCGGGCTCCGGCCAAGGGTTCTAGCGTTTGATTTGGTATCGATCTTTCGGCCGTGCCGGTCATCCATCTGACCCGGGACGACCAGGCAACCGCCATCAGCAACATCAGGCTACAACTCAGCGTGGCCGAGCGTGGTGCTAGCCATGTGGCGCACGTAACCTCCCGCGACTCGGTGCCGACACAATTCAAATATGTTCCGGCGAAGGCTGAAATTGACACCTGGTCGAAGAGGATCGCGGGCTGGCGAGCTGCTGCCCTGCAGCGGGTCGCCGGCAACGCCCGCACGATCAGTATCGACTACGACGAGATCACGGGAGGCGATGACATCCGAGTGTTGCCGAACGCGGTCGCCCGTCGACTCTGCGAATTTCTCACCGTTCCAATTCATCCGATGAGTGTCGATATCGTCAAGTCGAGCTAGTCGATAGACATCAAGAATGCTGTCGCGAACTTTTTGCAGGCCCCGACCCGCTAGACGCTGCCGGACTCACCGACAGACGCGTCTTCGGAGCGTGAGGAGCGGCCAAGGCCGCGCGGTCCGCCAATGAGCCAGGTGATGTGCTGGCTGCCTTGCGGAGGCTGTTCTGCGCGGGGCTCCGCCACACGGTCCGGCACCGGCCTGACAACCACCGGCTGACTGTCCACCGCTTGTGCCACCGTCCAGATCAGAGGCCGCTCGACATTTGCCGGCAGCACCGTCGTGGCATCGCCTTCCGCCCCGTGCAATTGCGCGGTCGTGAGATTGCGCGCATTGGCCAGGTTCGCGCCACAGAGATTGGCGGCGGAAAGATCGGCGCGCGAAAGGTCGGCGCGCTCGAGCACCGCATCGCTCAGATCCGCGCCCGAAAGATCGGCGCCTTCGAGCCGCGCGTCCCTGAGATCGGTGTCGGCGAGGTCGGCGCCCCGTAGGTTGGCGCCGGTCAGCGTGGCGTGGCTGAGGGACGCATGACGCAGACGCGCATGGGCGAGGTTGATGGGGCCGCCGTTGATCGGCCCCAATTGACGGTCGCCAATGCTGAGAGAGATGCCGACGAGGTTCGGCACGATGGATGGGTTCTCGGCCCGCCACTCGTTCCACGGCCGTGGGCCGCGACGCAACAGTTCAATATGTTCGGAATCCGCACTCACACCGCAGGCCTACAACGCTGAACGCAACTTACACAACGCGACAAATGATACGCATGAACCGTATTATGCGGCGCGATGTGACGAACGTAATGCACCGCCGGCGAAATGCACAAGTGTTTCCGCTCTGCTCATAAAATAGGCGGCTCGCCCCCCCCCGCTTGGCGCGCAAACAAAAAGAGCCGCCCCGGCGGCGGCTCTTCGAAAGACCTTTGGACGTGACTGTGGCGGCTGTAACTCGGTCCGCTTCTAGCCGCCGATCCGGGCGGTGCCGGAGCGGCCGTCATGGCGCACCCAGCGCACCGTCGCGCCGGTCCGGGTGAGCTTGTAGCAATACTGCTTGCTGTCCATCCAGCTCGTCCACTTCTGGCAGAGCTGATCGTCCGCGACCCACCACTTGCCGGAATCGGACGCGCCGTCGCCGCGGGAGAAGCTCGCCGCGACCGTTCCCATCTTGCCCGTCATCCGGCCATTGGCCGCATAGCGGATGGGAAGCTCAAATCCCGAAACGTTGAGGTATACCGTCTTGCCGACGATCGCCTGCTTGAGCTCATCGCCGGCGAGTTTCACAGACTCGGCGCCGAGGGCGGAATTCGCCGTCAGGGACAGACCCGCGGCCAAAAGGAGTGCTCCAGTCTTCATCGCTTCCCCATATTGTCTTGCAAATGACACAAGCGGCATACGGGTCTGAAAACGTGGTCAATTTTGGGCTAAGCAAAGGGCATTGCATGACAAAGTTAAGGGGCATTGTTAAGAGGCGTGGCAGCCGGCCCCTTGGCGCTGCTCTTAGCCCTTGGCGGCCCGCTTCGCCTTCTTCTCCGCCGCTTTCGTCTTCCGGCGGTTCCGCGTTGCCAGCACGTTGATGATCTCGACGCCGGCCGAGAACGCCATGGCGAAGTAGATGTAGCCGCGCGGGATGTGGAAGTGGAAGGCGTCCGCCACGAGCGCCGCGCCGATCAGCAGCAGGAAGGACAGCGCCAGCATCTTGGTCGTCGGGTGACGTTCGATGAACGCCGCCACCGGGCCAGAGGCGAAATACATGACGGCGATGGCCACCGCCACGGCGGCGATCATCACCTCGATGTGCTCGGCCATGCCCACGGCGGTGATGATGGAATCGACCGAGAACACTAGGTCGATGATGCCGATCTGCACAATGGCCGCGGTCAGCGACTGCACCACGGGACTCGTGCCGTTCTCGTCTTCCTCGCCTTCGATGCCGTCGTGGATCTCGCGCGTCCCCTTGAACAGGAGGAACAGGCCACCCGCTAGGAGGATCAAGTCGCGCCAGGAGAAGGCATAGTCGCCGACCGTGAAGATAGGCACCGTCATGTGGATGAACCACGCGATGAAGGCGAGCATGATCACGCGGAAGACCAGCGCCAAAGACAAGCCGACACGCCGCGCCGTCAACTGCTGGTCTTTCGGCAGCCGCTGCACCATCACGGAGATGAAGACGACGTTGTCGATGCCGAGCACGATCTCCATCGCGCTCAAGGCGAGAAAGCTCGCCCAAACATTCGGATCGGTAAGAAATTCGACGATGGACATGAATCCGGCTTTGGCGTGGTCGTGAGGAACTCTGAGCTAATTAGCTTAGACCGTGAGCGCGGTCCATTGTCCGATGCATCACATGAAGCGGCGGAACGAACGCCATAGCCCCAAAGTGGTAAAATAGGCCGCCGCCGCAAGCAGTGTCACCTGAACCCAGGAAGCGGACGGGAACGGATTGGCGATGGCGAGCGCTGCCGCGATCGCCCACAGCAGCGCCACGAGCGCTGTGACGATGCGTAAGCGTATGACGCGAAACGGGTGCACGCACAGGATCGGCACGAAGGTTAGGCCAACGAGGCTCGCGACCAGGACGAGCGCCCCCAGAGGCGGCAGGCCGAGCACAAACAAATAGAGAAGCACGATATTCCAGATTGCCGGGAAGCCGACGAAATACCCCTCCTCCGTCTTGCTGCCGGTGTCCGACACATGGAACAGGCCAGACAGCAGGATGGCGATGGCCGCGGGCAGACGGGACAGCTCCGGCAGCAGATCGGTCTCGGTGAGCACGAAGGCCGGGATGGCGACATAAGTGAGGTAGTCGACGATGAGATCGAGCCGTTCCCCGCTAAAGCGTGGCAGCACGGCCTTGACGTCGAAGGCCCGGGCCAGCGGTCCGTCGACCGCATCGACCAGCAGCGCGATACCGAGCCAGACGAACATCATCTGCCAATCGGCCTGATGCGCCGCACGAAGAGCAAGAAGCGCGAGCACGGCTCCGATGGCGGTGAGAACGTGAACGGAGGCAGCCCTGACCCGGCGGCTCATCGCGGCGCCCTCCGGCCCGCGCCGCGGCTAGAAGCGACGCTTGATCTTCCCCAGCACCTTGACGTCATGGCCCACATCGAAGCTCGTCAGGCCCCGCTCACGTTGTCGCTGTTCTTCATCTTGGCCATAGAGCAAGTCGAGCCCAAAATCGAGTTCGGGCATGATGGCATAGCCGAAGATCTCCAGGCCTTCGCGCGCCGACAGCGCGCCGGGCGTCGCGTGGGATGTGGTGAGAGCCAAGGCTGGCGCCTGCAGCGGCGCCTTGCTGTCTGGCGCCGGCGCGCCCGCGGTCTGGGGTGGCGCCGGGATCTCTTGAAAGGCCTTGGCAGACGCCGTGACGCCAAGCGCCGTGATGCCGAGCGCAGAGGCGAAGATCAACGCAACACTGGTGGTGGTGCAAAACCTCCCCATGGTGCTTCCTCCTGCCCCCCGAGAGCGTGTCCGTGTCGGCTGGAGTGGTTGGACCCTGCAGCTTTATGGTTAACGCGGCGTTAAGGGGCGATAACGGGCAACGGTTTCATGGACTTGATTCATGGACTTGGCGGCCCGCGGGGCTTGCGGATGGCAAGCTCTCAGCCCGACTCAAGAGGCGATCGTCGAGGCTCCGGCCCCGATGATCGCCTCATGGTCGAGAGAGTCCCCTTCCGCCAGGTGCTGGAAGAAAAAGCCGCCGCCCTGGATAGGGACGGCGGCAGTTTCAGGCGAAAGGGGACTGTTCATTCGTTTGGAGTCGGTCGGCTACCAGTCGATCTGGGCGCGCATGCCGAAGCCGTTGATGGTGGCTCCGTCGTTGACGCCGCCCTTGATCTCCGACTGGGTCACGTTGAACTTGAGCGCCGTATGGCTGGTCATCCACCAGTTGAGGCCGATGAGCCAGGTTTCCTGCTCCGCGCACTCATCGCAGTCCACGGCATTGACGGCGGTCGAGTTGGCGATGCGCGCGGCTTGGTCACTCAGATCGATGACGTCATACTTGCCGGCGATCTGCCAGGCGCCCCAGCCGCCGCTGCCGCCCCAGACGGGGTTCTTCGGCTTCACGCGGCCAAACGCACCCTCGTCGGCTTCATAGTTCCGCATATCGTCGGTCAGGAAGATGCTGCCCTCGACATAGTAGCCGTTATAGGTGGGGCTGACCCCCGGAGCGATATTCCTCGGAATGTTGCTCTCGAGCTGTGCGTACTCGCCTTGCGCCGAGAACCGCTTCCACACGAACGCGCCCTCGAGATTGAACATGTCGTCGTCTTCGCCGATATGGCCGGTGTCGACGAACCGATCCGCCAAATGCAGATCGGCGCCGCGGGCCCGATACCTAAACAGAGCCTCTTCCGGCTCCTCCTTCGGGGTGCCAGCATCGCGATGGCGGTAGCTCGCGCCCAAATGGACCACGGTGGTGTCGTTGTTGATCGGTGCGACGGTACCGCGGACGGAGTAGGCGGTGGTGTCTTCAAACCAACTGCCCTGGTCCTCGACATTACTGCCGTAATAGCCTGTCTGGAACGACCAATGCTCATCGCCCGCCCATACGCCGGCACCGATCTGGCGATCGATCCCGAAGGCATCGATAAACGCAGACCGCTCCATGAAGGTGATGAAGCGCGAGCTGGTCAGATCTTCCAGCGAGTTGGCGACCTTGAATTGACCAAGGATGATTTCCGACTTCTCCCAGGGTGCCCAGTTGGCGTAGGCGATATAGGCGTCCTTCACCTCGGCTTCGTTGCCGCCGGCAAAGTCCACCTCGAACTTGTACTTCCAGTCGTAATAGACGACGCCTTCGACGCCGAGACGCGCGCGGCGCAGCTCAACACCGTTGATGTTCGGCTCGCCGGTGATGGCCTCGTCCTGATCAATGTGGTCGTAGTCGCCCATGAGGCGGCCACGAACCTTGAACTTGAACTTGCCGTCCCTGCTGGAAAGCTCCGGCGCACCCTTCCACTTCACCTTCAAATCAAGGTCGTCGCCGCCACCGCCGCTCTTGGCAGACGCTGCTTCGGCCTTGGCCTGGCTCACTTGGCGCTGCAGATCTCTCATCTGCGCCTGCATGGCCTGCATTTGAGCTTCGAGCTCCTGGACGCTCCCGGCTTTCGCCGCGTTGCCCCCAGAGACAAGAATGCCAATAGCGCTTGCACCTGCGAGCAAATAGAGGCTCGTTTTCCGTAGTCCCCCGATCATGACCCTCTCCACTGTTCTGTTTAACGTTGCCTGTTTCGCTGATCTGTTTTGTTGGTTGGGAGGATTCTCCGTCCTCCGTTGAAACCGTTCCGCTCCCCTTGCCGAGAGCGACCGATACCGTTCTATTTCCTGGCCAATGACGCGCTTGTGACAGTGCGACGACGATGGGGATTTGGTGGATCACTGTTGCTCATCGGCCACGACACGCTCAGATTGAAGATGACGTGCCTGGCCGTCTCCCACCGCCCAGACGTCGAGTCTATGCCCCCAAAGAACAAGAGAAAATTCGCTTGGACGGGTCGTCCCCTGGATTCTCGGTATGCGCGATCTGCGGGCTTTCCGGCCCTGGTCAGCGCGCGGCGGCTTTGACCACCGTGAAGCCGTTCTGCTTGAATCCCTTGGCCGCATCCGGCGTGCGCAGATAGTCGAGAAAGGCGCTCGCCTCAGGCGAGGTCGAGGCCTTGAGCTTGGCGGCCGGATAGACGATCGGCGGATGGCTGTCCTCGGGGAACACCCCTAGGATTTTCACGCTGGGGTCGGCCTTGGCGTCGCTCGCGTAGACGATCCCGAGCGGCACTTCGCCCCGCGAGACCAGGCGCAGCGCGGCGCGCACGTTCTCCGACGGGGCCAGCCTGTCCTTGACCTGCCCCCAAACGCCAAGGCTTTGCAGCGAGGCCTTGGCGTATTTGCCCGCGGGCACCGCATCGACCCCGGCGACCGCAAGCCTCCCCTCCCCAAGAAGCGCGGCAATGGGAAAGCCCGGCGCGATCTCCGCGGTAAGCTTGGACCCGACGGGCGCGATCAGCACCAGGCGATTCGTGAGAAGGTCGAAACGGCTCTCTGGTAGAATCCGGCCGCGTTCGGCCAAATAATCCATCCAGGCCTGATCGGCGGAGATGAAGATGTCGGCCCCGGCCCCCTGTTCGATCTGCTTTGCGAGCGCGGAGGTCGCCGCGTAGGAGATCACGGCCTGGTGGCCGGTCTTTTCCTGCCAGCCGCCGGCGACGGTATCGAGCGCGTTTTTGAGGCTCGCCGCGGCAAACACGGTCGGGCCCCTGTCTGCGCCCAAGGCGGGTGGCGACACCACGCCCAAAGCCACGGCCAGAACGACCGCGACACGGGTCCGGAACTTGATTTTTCCGAACATTTCGATGCCCTTCGCACAAATGGCGGTGCCTGACGAACCCCGCTAGGCTATCACCAGCCGGCAGACCCAAGAACGACAGGACGACGCATGATTGAAGCAGACAGCGGGGGTAGGACAGTCGACGTGGCTGTGGTCGGCGCCGGGCCGGCCGGGATCGCCGCCGCCCTCGCACTTGCGCATGTGGGGGCCGAGGTCGCGCTGATTGGGCCGCCGCCTCCCAAGACCGCCACGGCGCGCCCTGAGACGCGCACCGCGGCGCTGCTGACGAGTTCTGTTGATTTCCTGAAGCGGCTCCAGGTGTGGGCGCCCCTGGTCCCTCACGCGGCGCCGCTGAAGGTCGTCCGTATCGTCGATGCCTCACGCAGCCTGTTGCGGTCTCCGGACATCGCCTTCGAGGCGCGGGAGCTCGGGCTCGAAGCCTTCGGCTACAACATTGCCAACACGACGCTCAACGAGGCGCTCTATGCCCGTGCGCAAGATGTCGTGGCACAGCTCATTCCTGAAAGCGTCAAGGCCATCGAGATCGGCGACCGCATGGCGCATCTCAGCCTGAGCGGCGGACGCAGCATCGGTGCGCGGCTTGTGGCGGGGGCGGACGGGCGACGCTCGATCTGCCGAGACGCCGCACGCATCGAGACGTCGGAATGGCGCTACGACCAGGGCGCGATCGCCACCAGCTTCCGCCATAGCGTTCCGCATGACGGTGTCTCGACCGAGCTCCATAGGGAACTCGGCTCACTCACCACCGTCCCGACACCCGATCCCCTCACCTCGAGCCTCATCTGGGTCGGAACGACCGCGGACATCGACGCGCTCATGGCTTGCGACGCCTCGCAGTTTGCCGCCGAGCTCCAGGACCGGCTGGGCGACGCACTGGGCGCTATTTCCGATATCGGGCCGCGCGCCTCTTTTCCCGTCGCCGGGCTTACCGCCAAACCGCTTGCCCAACACCGCACGGCCTTAATCGGCGAAGCCGCCCACATTTTGCCGCCGATCGGCGCGCAAGGGCTCAATCTCGGCCTGCGCGATGCCGCCGCCCTTGCGGATTCCGTGGCGGATGCGCTGCGCCAGGGTCACGACCCCGGCGGCTTGGCGGTGCTGGCCGCCTATGTCCGGGCCCGCCAGCTCGATGTGATGTCGCGCGCCGTGGGCGTGGATCTACTCAACCGGTCACTCCTGACGAGCCTGCTCCCCGTGCAGGCCGCCCGCGGCGTGGTCCTGGCTGGGCTCAACGCTTTCGCGCCGCTACGCCGTATGGTCATGCGGGCGGGGCTCGCGCCGCCCGAAGCGCTGCCGCGGCTCATGCGTCCCGCCCCTCCAGACTACGTGGATGCTTGACGCGTCACCTCAGTTTGGCCATGAGGATGGCGTTCTAAGCCCGAGGCCGCCCTAGAAAATCGCGCCCTAGAAAAACAAAGAGAAGCCCCCGTGGCCAACCGCTACAATCTGCCTTTCAGCCTGGATTTGCGCTACCGGCTCGAATATGCGGGCTTGCGCTTTCTGATCGGGCTCGTGCGCGCGGTCCCGCTGGACACGGCGTGCGACATGTCCGCGTTTGTCTGGCGTGTCCTGGGCAAGCGCAACCGGCGGCACAAGCGCGCGCTGGGCAATCTGGAGCGCGCCTTTCCGGAAAAGACGCCCGAGGAGCGTGAGCGCATCGCGCTTGCCGCCTGGGACAATCTCGGCCGGGTCATGGTCGAGACCATGAACATCGACAAGATTCTCAAGGACCCCGGGCGGCTTCACGTAACCAACGGCCACTGGGTCGCCCGCTATAAGAACAAGATGGGCCCCGCCCTGATCGTCACCATGCATATGGGCAATTGGGAGATCGGCATGTGGCCGGTCATGCTCGCCGGCGTGAAGCCCGCAGGCGTCTATCGGAGCGTGAAGAACCCTTATGTCGACAGCTATCTGCGCGCTCAGCGTCAGAGTCTTTATCCGGGCGGGTTGTTCGGCCGCGGCCGGACCGCGGGCCAGGACGAGACGCAAAAGACCGCGCGCCTGATCATGGACTATGTGCGCCAAGGCGGCCGCCTGGGATTCATTTCCGATCTCTACGATTCGAACGGCATCGCGGTTCCGTTCTTCGGCCATCCCGCCAAGAGCATGCCCATTGCGGCAATGATCGCACGGCGTGTCGGCGCCCGCATTTGGATCGGCCGCTGCGTACGCATCGGCAACCGCGCCGTGTTCGACGTCAGTGTCAACGAACTCAGGATTCCGCGCACTCAGAATCAGGCCGAGGACATCCGTTCCATCACCTCTGCGATCCAGCGCTACTTTGAATCATGGATTCGCGAGAACCCGGAACAGTTCATGTGGTCGAACCGCCGCTGGTCATAGGCGCGGCGTTAACCGCATTGACAGCCTTATCGGGCCGCGATCTTATCGTCACAAACACTTGGGGATAGGGTTTCGTATTATGTCTGCTATCCGCAGCGCCAGGTTTCAAATTGGGCAAGTGGTGCGCCACCGGCTCTACCCGTTTCGCGGAGTCATCTTCGACGTGGATCCGACCTTCTCGAACACCGAGGAGTGGTACGCGTCGATTCCCCGTGACGTCCGGCCGGCGAAGGATCAGCCATACTACCACCTGCTCGCCGAGAATGCCGATACCGAGTACATCGCTTACGTGTCGGAGCAGAATCTCGTGGCCGATGGGTCCGACGAACCGTTACGTCACCCGCAAGTTTCAGAACTGTTCGAGGACTTACGGGACGGCGTGTACCGGTTCCGCTTTTTGCAGGAACACTGACGTCACGCCTTGCATCGCTGAATGAAATTCATTGCTGAATAAAAAGGGCCGCCCCGAACTCGGGAGCGGCCTTTATTAATGCGTAACGATCGAGGCTTGCGTCAGCGCGTCGCCGGCGGCTGGGCCGCGGCGGCCGGAGCCTGCGGCGGTTGCCCCTGCTTCGCCTTCGCGGCGAGTTCGGCCTGGCGCTTGCGGAACACCTCCATCAGCTGACGGCGCTGCTCCTCGTATTTCTGGTTGTCGACCGCCGGACCGTCATAAGCCTTGCTGAAACCTGTCAGCGGGACCGGAAAGCCCATGGTCTTCTGTTGGATGTTCATGGCCGCCACGACCATCTGCTTGCCGGAGCGCATCTTTTGATAAAGATCGTCGGTCAGCTCCATCTGCACTTGGCAGCTGGTCGGGAAACAGATCGAGTATTGCAGCTGGATCGGCTTCTCCTCGTCGATCCGAAGCTGAACGCCAGCGGGAATGACGAGCGCGTAAGCCGTGGGCACGCGGATGAGAAGCTGCTGTTTCTCGTCGCCTTCCGCCTTACGGACGGCGGCGGCGATCAGGACCATGCCGGTGTTCGGCTCAAGGCCCTCATGGTTGATCAGGCAAATCTGCTTGCCGGCGGTCTGCTCGTTGCTCATGCAGAGCTTGACCCAGGCATCTTGCGCCACCTGGCCGGCGGCCGGTGCCGCGGCGGTGGCCGGGGCGCTACTCTTCGGAGCCGCCGAGGATTTCGGCTGAGCCTGTTGGGCCATCGTTTCGGGCGCAACAAGAGCCAGAGCAAGCGCGGCGGCGCCCACTCCCAGCATCCAACGACCCGCGCTGCGGCTCAGCGTGTTCCAACGATCCTTGGACCAGATCATCAATAGACCTTTCCTCTTTTTGCGGGCTGGCTCAGGCGCGCCAGATATACCCCGTGCCCGCTCCCTAAATCTAGGGTCAATACCTGAAATGCGGCGTAGGCGTGGCTATGTAGCCTCGACTACCGGACTTTACCGGCCACTCTGCGGCGTTCCATCCCTTTAGCAACGGCATGGAATAGCTTGCGGCGTCGGATTGGATTACCAGGGGTGCTACCCTTAACTTTATGGTGCAATGCGTGGGCATCTATAGCCATGCCGGGTCTTCCTTGAAAGCCCTTATTTTACTGCTCATCTTCGGGTTGCTGCTGCTCCCCTGCAGTGCCGTGGCGGAGCCCCAAGCCGGGCTTGCCATGCATGGCAGTCCAAACGAAACGGCGGATTTCAGCCATTTCCCCTATGTGAACCCCGAGGCGCCCAAAGGCGGCCGGGCGCGGTTCGCAAAGCAAGGATCGTTCGACAGCCTGAACCCCCTCATCGTCAAGGGCGTTTCGGCCGACGGAATTCGCGAATATCTCTACGAGAGCCTGATGGCGCGGGCTTACGACGCGCCCTTCACCCTTTACGGCCTCATCGCCGAAGCCGTGGAGACGCCGCCCGACCGGTCTTGGGTCGAGTTCACCTTGAACCCGAAAGCCAAGTTCTCCGATGGCACCCCAATCACCGCCGACGACGTGATTTTCTCCCATGCGGTGTTGCGCGATCGGGGCCGGCCGAACCACCGCTCCTACTACAAGAAGGTCAAGACGGTGGAGAAGACCGGCGACCGGAAAGTCCGCTTCACGTTCGATGCGTCCGGCGACCGCGAGATGCCGCTGATCATGGGGCTGATGCCGGTCTTGCCGGGCCATTTGTTCACGCCGGAGAGCTTCGAGAAGACCACGCTTCAGCCACCCATCGGCAGCGGTCCCTACGTGGTCTCGGCGGTCGATCCGGGCAAGAGCATCACCTACCAGCGTGACCCGAATTATTGGGGCCGCGACCTGCCCGTGAACCGCGGGCTGTATAATTTCGACGAGATCCGCATCGACTACTACCGGGATGCCGGCAGCCTGTTTGAAGCGTTCAAGTCCGGGCTCGTGCAGTTGCGCAACGAGGACGACCCGACGCGCTGGGCCGAAGGCTACGACTTTCCGGCCTTGCGCGACGGCCGCGTGGTGAAGGAAGCGCTGCCTGTGGAAACGCCAGCGGGCATGTCAGCGCTGGTGTTCAATACGCGCCGCCCGCTCTTCGCCGATCCGCGCGTGCGCCAGGCGCTCATCAAGCTGTTCGACTTCGAATGGGTGAACCGCAACCTCTATCACGGCCAGTATGCGCGCACGGAAAGCTACTTCGCGCGCTCCGAGCTGTCCTCCCACGGGCGCCCGGCCGACGCCACCGAACGCGCCCTGCTCGCGCCCTACCCGGATGCTGTGACGCCCGCCATCATGGACGGCACCTTCTCCTACCCGGTGAGCGACGGCACGGGGCAGAACCGCGAAGGGCGCGTCGAGGCCTTGAAGCTTCTCGAGGACGCCGGCTACCAGCTCAAGGACGGCAAGCTCGTCAATGTCGAGACCGGCGAGCCGTTCGCGTTCGAGATTCTGGCTGCCACGCGCGCGCAAGAACGGCTGCTGCTCACCTACGCGCGGGCCTTGAAACAGGTGGGCATCGAGGCTCGAATCCGGCAGGTTGATTCGGCTCAATACCAGCGGCGCAAGCAGACCTACGATTTCGACATGATCCAATATTTTTGGCCGGTGTCACTCTCGCCGGGAAACGAGCAGTCGTTCCGTTGGGGAAGCGCGGCGGCCAAGACCGAGGGGTCCTACAACTATCCGGGCATCGAGAACGAAGCCGTGGATGCGATGATCGCGGCGCTGCTAAGTGCCGGGGACCGCGAGGACTTCGTCTCCGCCGTGCGCGCGCTTGATCGCGTGCTCCTGTCCGGAGACTATGTGGTGCCGCTGTTCTATCTCCCCCGGCAATGGGTGGCCTATTGGCGGACGCTGAAGCGCCCCGAGGAGACCCCGCTCTATGGCTATCAGATCGACGCCTGGTGGCACGACCCATCTGCCCAAGCCGACGACGGCGAGCATGCGGTGAAGCCATGAGCTTGCCCAAATGAGCACGCTTCCCGCCCCAGAGGTAGAGCGCTTCGTCGACAGCGGACACATCACCGCCGATGGGTTGCTGCGCCGGCGCGCACGCCAAAAGGCCGACGCCGTCGCGCTCCACGATCCGCCCAACCGGCAGATGCTCGATCTTGCGCAGCCGCGCAGCCTCACCTATGGCGCCGCGGACACGATGGTGGACGCGCTCGCCGGCGTCTTTGCCGATCTGGGCTTGGCGCCTGGCGACCGTATCGTGTTGCAGCTCCCCAATTTCGTGGAGGCGCCGCTGGCGCTGCTCGGCGCTTGGCGTGCCGGACTGACCGTAGCCGCGGTGCCCATGCTGTGGCGGGCGTCCGAGATCGCGCGCGTCTGCGACGCGATCGAGCCCAAGGCGCTGGTCGGCGTCTCGCACTTCGCCGCGGACTCCCCCGCCGAGCGCTTACGCGACGTCGCGGCCACGCGCATGTCGGTGCGCTTCGTACTCGGCTTTGGTTCGGACCTGCCGGACGGCGTGGTGTCTCTCGACACGGCGATGGGTGAGCATCCGGTCTCGGACTTCGCACCGCGGCATCACGGCGGCCCTTCGCTCATCACCTTCACGGCGCGCGCCGGCAAGGCTCTGGTGCCGCTGTTCCGCCGTGAGGATGAAATCCTCGCCCAAGGGGCCATGGCCGTGCTTTCGCTTGCGCTCGACCGCAGCGATACGATCCTCAATGCTTATCCGTTCACCGGACCCATTGGTCTGGGACTGGGGCTGGCGCCTTGGCTCATCGGGGGCGCCACGCTGGTGCAGCATCATCCTTTCGACTATGGCGCGTTCGTGCAGCAGATCCTCACCTCGGGCGCGACGGTGACGGCGATGCCGAGCGCCATTCTCGCCGAGCTTGGTGCAGACCGTGTGCTGATGGACCCGCAATGCAACCTCCGGCGCGTGGGCCGGGTCTGGTCGCCCCCGGAACTTGCGGATCCGACAGCGCCGCTGAAACACATGGCCATGGAAAACTTAAGCCGGCCGGTGTTCGATCTTTACCCGCTCGGCGATCTCGCCAGTCTCTTGCTGCGGCCCGCACCGGCCGCCGACCGCGCCGCGCTGCCGCTTGGGCCCGTGCAACTCGGCGAAGATAGCGGCGGCACCGTATTCGCCGAGACCAAGCTTGCCAATGAGAGCGGCGAGCTTCTGTTGCGGGGGCCCGTGGTGCCGCAAGGCCGGTCGAACGGACCCGTCGCGCGCGATCAAGACGGCTTCGTCGCGACGGGCTTGCGCGGGCACGCGGAGGGAACTGCGCGTTTGCGGCTCAAACGCGATGACGCGCTGATCCATCACGGCGGCTTTACCATCGCCACTTCGGAGCTCGACGGGCTCTACCAGGCCTTTCCGGGTTTTCTGGATGCGGCGTGCTTTGTGCTGCCGGACCCGATCGTCGGCGACCGCCTGTTTGGCGCCGTGGCGCCTTCGCCGAATGTGCCCGTGTCTCTGGAGGCGTTGCACCGCTTCCTTATGGAGCGCGGCGTGGCGCCCTACAAATTCCCGGACAGACTGCTCGTGGTGAAGGAGATCCCGCGCGATGCGCAAGGCGCCATCCTGCGCGACGAGATTTTGGCGCAGGTCTAGAGTCGTTGACCGTCATGGCCGGGCTCGTCCCGGCTATCCACGTCGTTCTTTTTGGCGTGGGTTCAAATCGTGGATGCCCGGCACAAGGCCGGGCATGACGAAGTCGGAGGATTCAGTCTAAGCGGCTTCTTTCACGTCGCCGGCAATCTTGGCGAGCCGCTTCAGAAGATCGCGCGTGCCTGACAACCGGTCTTCGGCGTCCGGCCAATTGGCGTAGTAGATCAGCCGGTGATCGGGCTGGAGCTTCACCTGCTTGTCGGCATCGCGGAGGAAGGCGATCAGCCCTTCCGGGTTGGCGAAAGAATTGTTGCGGAAGGCGACGACGGCGCCCTTCGGCCCCGCATCGATCTGCTCGATGCCGGCCTGGCGGCACAGCCCCTTGATCTCGACCACGTTGAGCAGATGGCGCACCTCCTCGGGCAATGGTCCGAAGCGGTCGATCAGTTCCGCGGCGAAGCCCTCTATCGCCTCGTGGTTGTCCACCGCCGCCAGGCGGCGGTAGAGCCCCAGGCGCACTTGCAGATCGGGCACGTAAGGCTCGGGAATGAGCACCGAGGTGCCGAGATTGATGCGCGGCGACCACTGATCCTCGATCGACTCGTCCCCGCCCTTCAGCGTGGCGACGGCTTCTTCCAGCATGGACTGGTAGAGTTCGAAGCCGACTTCGCGGATATGGCCGGACTGCTCCTCGCCAAGGAGATTCCCGGCGCCTCTGATATCGAGGTCGTGACTCGCCAGGATGAAGCCGGCGCCCAGCCTGTCGAGCGACTGAAGCACCTTCAGCCGCTTCTCCGCCGCCGGCGTCAGGCGCCCGTCCGCCGGAATGGCGAAATAGGCATAGGCGCGGATCTTGGAGCGGCCAACGCGGCCGCGCAATTGATAGAGCTGGGCCAGTCCGAACATGTCGGCGCGATAGACAATCAGCGTGTTGGCCGAGGGAATGTCGAGCCCCGACTCCACGATCGTGGTCGACAGCAGCACGTCGTATTTGCGGTCGTAGAAGGCGTTCATCACCTGATCGAGCTCGCTCGGCGGCATCTGGCCGTGGGCGCGGGCGACCTTCAATTCCGGCGCGTGCTCCTGGAGCAAGGCGGCGGCCTCCTCGAGATCGGAGATGCGCGGCACCACGAAGAACGTCTGACCGCCCCGGAAGCGCTCGCGCAGCAAAGCCTCGCGCAAGGTCATGGGGTCAAACGGCGTCACATAGGTGCGGACCGCCAGCCGATCGACCGGCGGGGTGGAGATCAGCGACAGCTCGCGCACGCCCGACAGCGCCAGTTGCAGGGTGCGCGGGATCGGCGTGGCGGTGAGCGTCAGCACATGCACGTCCTCGCGCATCTCCTTTAGGCGCTCTTTGTGCTTCACGCCGAAATGCTGCTCCTCGTCGACGATGAGGAGGCCGAGATCGGCAAACTGAATCGCGTTGCCGAGCAGCGCATGGGTGCCGATGACGATGTCGATGTCGCCGTCTTTCAGCGCCTTCTTGACCTCGGCGAGGTCCTTGGCCGTCACCAGGCGCGAGGCTTGCGCGATTTTCACCGGGAAGCCGCGAAAGCGCTCGGTGAAGGTGTGGAAGTGCTGGCGGGCGAGTAGCGTTGTCGGTACCACCACGGCGACCTGCTTGCCGGCGAGCACGGCGATGAGGCTGGCGCGCAACGCCACCTCGGTTTTGCCGAATCCCACATCGCCGCAAACCAGGCGATCCATGGGGCGGCCGCTGGCCAGGTCCTCGAGCACGGCGGCAATACTGGTGACCTGATCCTCGGTCTCCTCGTAGGGAAAGCCCGCCGCGAACTCGTCATAGGTGCCGTCGGGCGGACTGAGGACCGGGGCGGTGCGCAGCTCGCGCATGGCCGCCACCTTGATCAGCTTCTCGGCCATTTCGAGAATGCGCTGCTTGAGCTTGGCTTTGCGGGACTGCCAGGCGACGCCGCCGAGCCGGTCGAGAACTACGCCGGATTCGTCGGAGCCGTAGCGAGTCAGAAGCTCGATATTCTCCACCGGCAGATAGAGCTTGTCGCCGCCGGCATAATGCAGCTCCAGGCAGTCATGCGGCTCGCCCGCCGCCTCGATGGTGCTAAGCCCGACGAAACGGCCAATCCCGTGATCGGCATGGACCACGAGATCGCCGACGGTGAGGCTCGCCGCCTCGGTAAGCGCATCGCTGCCCTTCTTGACGCGGGACTTGCGCACGAGCCGGTCGCCGAGAATGTCCTGTTCGCCGATGACGGCGATGCCAGGCGCCTCGAAGCCCCGTTCCAGCGGCAGCACGGCGACCGACGTGGCGCCGGGCGGCGCGGCGACGGCGTCGTGGAAAGTCTCCACGCGGACCGTGTCGCTCAGGCCATGCTCAGTCAGGAGCGTGGCAAGCCGCTCACGCGCGCCGATACTCCAGCAGGCGACGATGACGATCTTCTTGTCGCCGTTGAGCTTCTTGGCGTGCGCCACCACGGCGTCGAACACGGTTGCGCCTTCCGTTTGGCGTTCCGGCGCGAACGACCGCCCTTGCCGGCCACCGAAGGACACCACATTGGCGCCGTCGGCTTCCGGCCGCTCGAACGGATCGAGCGCGATCACATGGGGTGCGGCGGCAAGCGCCTTTTGCCACTCGGCCTCGTCCAGGAACATGCTGTCCGTGGGCACGGGATGATAAGGCGGTGCGCCGAAGGCCTTGCGTTCCAGGGCCGCGGCGCGCGCGTCGTAATGGTCGGCGATCTGCTCGAACCGGCTTTGCCGGGCGTCGTCGGCGAGCGGATCGAGCGTGACCACCGCATTCGGCAGGTAGTCGAACAGCGTGGCCAGCTCTTCGTGGAACAGCGGCAGCCAGTGCTCCATGCCCTGGTGCTGGTGGCCCGCCGAGATCGCCTCATAGAGCGGGTCGTCGCCGGTCACGGGGCCGAACAGCTCCACATAGCGCTGGCGGAACTGCCGTCGCACATCCGGCGTCAGCGCCACCTCGCTCATGGGCAGGAAGTGGACCTGATCGAGCCGGGATTCCGTGCGCTGGGTCTCGGGATCGAAGCTGCGAATGGATTCGAGGGTGTCGCCGAAGAAATCGAGGCGGACCGGCTGGCCACCCGGCGGATAGAGATCGAGAATGCCGCCGCGCACCGCATATTGGCCGGGATCGGTAACGGTGCCGGCGCGCCCATAGCCGGACGTCTCGAGGCGCTCGATCAGCGCCTGCATGCTCATCATATTGCCGGACACGAGCTTGAGACTCGATCCCGCGATGAAGTCTCGCGGCGGCACGCGCTGCACCACGGCATTCACGGTGGTGAGCAGCACGAGCGGCGTCTTGTCGTCGCCGGCGCGCTCGGCAAGGGCGGACAGCGCCTCAATGCGGTCGGCGATGATCTCGGCGTTGGGCGCCACGCGGTCATAGGGCACGCTGTCCCAGGCCGGGACGCTGAGCACCTCCACGTCGGGCGCGAAGAACGCAATCGCCTCTTGAAGCGTGGCGAGCCGGTTGCCGTCGCGTGCGACGTGCAGGACGGGCGCGCCCGCATGCCGCGCCAGCTCGCCGAGGAGCAACGCGTCGACGCCTTCCGGCACGCCACCGGCGATGGCGCGGGGCGTTTGCAGCAGGCGGTCAACCGGCAGAGATGAAAGCTTAGACGCGGAACTCATGGCGCTTCTAGGTTATCAGCCGGCTGCGGGAAGGCCGTGGAACTGCCGCATGCGTGCGACCAGCGTGTCGAGGTCGCGCTCGCCCAGCGAGTAGCCCTCGTAGACGGACAACTCGATCTGCGGGTCCGGCATCTCGATCAGGCGCTCCAACACGGCGATCTCGTCGGCATTCATGCTGTCGATGGCTTGCTCGGTGAAGCGCCCGAGCAGATAGTCCATCTCCTTAGAGCCTCGATGAGTCGCCCGCCACAGCGCCCGACGCCGGCGCATTCCAAGATCACTCGACATGATCCAAACTTCCAATCTTAGCCCGAGGGTTAGAGCGAGCGGCCCTAGCGATGTCAAGGGTACCGCCCGCCGCGCGCTAAACTAGCTCATGCGCCCCGCCCGACTCGCTCCCCTGTTCGCCACGGTCCGCGCCTTGAAGGGCGTCGGCCCCCGAATCGAGGCTCTGCTCGACAAGCTTGTCGCCCCCCGGCACCCAGGCTCCCATGCGCGCGCCATCGACCTCCTCTGGCACTTGCCGGTCAGTCTCGTGGACCGTGCGCGGGTGCCATCGATTGCGGTGGCGAAAGTCGGCGCGCTGGCCACGCTCGAGGTCACGATCGCCGAGCATCGGCCCGGCGGCGGCCGGCGGGGCAAGCGCGCACCCTATCGTATCCTGGTCGAGGATGAGAGCAGCGCGCTGGAGCTCGTCTACTTCAAGGCCGACGACCGCTATCTCAAACGGCTTCTGCCGCTTGGCGAAAAGCGGCTCATCTCCGGCCGCATCGAATCCTATGACGGTTCCTTGCAAATGCCGCATCCGGATCACGTGGGGCCCATCGGCAATGACGGCGCGCTCCCCCTCATCGAACCGGTCTATCCCCTCACCGCCGGGCTCTCCAACACCACCTTGCGCAAGGCCATCGACGGCGCGCTCCGCCAGCTTCCCGATCTTCCGGAATGGAGCGACGCGGGTTTCCGCGCCAAACACAACTGGCCGTGTTTTGCCGCCGCCATCCGGCAGATCCACGCACCAGACGGCAAAGCCGATCTTCTGGCGTCCGCGCCGGCTCGCGCGCGGCTCGCCTATGACGAGCTTCTCGCCAATCAGCTGGCGCTCGCCATCATCCGCCAACGCCTGAAGAAGCGTAGCGGACGGGCGCTTCGCGCCCCAGGTCAACTACGGAAAGCCATCGTCGAGGCCCTGCCCTTCGCGCTGACGGGTGCGCAAGAACACGCGCTCGCCGAAATCGACGCGGATATGGAAAGTCCCAGCCGCATGTTGCGGCTCCTGCAAGGCGACGTCGGCAGTGGCAAGACCATCGTCGCCTTGCTGGCCATGGCGACGGCGGTCGAGTGTGGCGCGCAAGCCGCGTTCATGGCGCCGACCGAGCTCCTGACACGTCAGCATCTGACCACCATCAGCGGTTTCGCCAAGGCCGCCGGATTGCGCGTCGCCCTCCTCACCGGGCGCGAGCGTGGCAAGGAGCGCACCGCGATCCTCGAGGCGCTGAAAGCCGGTGAGATCGATATCCTCATCGGCACGCACGCGCTGTTCCAAGAGACCATCGAGTTCCGCGATCTCGGCCTCGTGGTGATCGATGAGCAGCATCGTTTCGGCGTGCACCAGCGTCTCGCGCTGCAAGGAAAGGGCACCGGCACGGGCGCGGAACTTCTGGTGATGACGGCGACGCCCATTCCGCGCACGCTGCTGCTCACCAGCTATGGCGACATGGATGTGTCGCGGCTCGACGAGAAGCCGCCGGGCCGCAAACCTATCGTCACGCGGACCGTGCCGCTCGACCGGATCGACGCGGTGACCGAGGGCGTGGCGCGCGCCGTGGAGAAAGGCGCGCAAATCTATTGGGTGTGTCCGCTCGTTGCCGAATCCGAGGTGTTGGACGTCGCGGCCGCGGAAGAGCGTTACGCGGCGCTGCGGGCGCGCTTCGGCGAGTCAGTCGGCCTCGTGCACGGCAGGCTGACGGGCAAGGAGAAAGACGCGGTGATGGCGCGGTTCGCGTCCGGTGAACTCTCCGTCCTGGTTTCGACCACGGTGATCGAAGTCGGCGTGGATGTGCCGAACGCCACCATCATGATCATCGAACACGCGGAACGCTTCGGCCTGGCACAGCTGCATCAATTGCGCGGGCGTGTGGGACGCGGCGCGGCGGAGTCCTCGTGCATCCTCCTGTACAAGCAGCCCTTGGGCGAAACGGCCCGCGAGCGCTTGAACGTGATGCGCGACACCGAGGACGGCTTCGTCATTGCCGAGGAGGATCTGCGGCTCAGGGGCGGCGGCGAAGTGCTGGGCACGCGGCAAAGCGGGCTGCCTGCCTTCCGCATCGCCGGGCTGCCAGAGCACCAAGACTTGCTGGAAGCCGCGCGGGATGCGGCGCGGCTGACCCTATCGCGCAATCCCACACTGGAAGGCGAGGACGGCGAGCGCTTGCGGCTTTTGCTTTATCTGTTCGAGCGGGACGACGCGGTGAAGCTGATGCGTGCGGGTTAAATTATACGCGCCGCGCATAGTCACGAGGGGACATGCCCATCCAGCGCCTGAAGGCCCGGCTGAAATGTGCCTGGTCGGAATAGCCCAGCATGAAGGCGATCTCGATCACTGAACTTTCGCCACTGACAACTTTGCGAATGGCTTCGATGCGTCTCACGTCGTCGATGATCTCCTCGAACGAGAAGCCGAAATCCCGCATGCGCCGTTGCAGAGTCCGCGTGCTCATGCGCAAATATCCGGCGACGTGTTCGAGGGTGACCCCGCCATAGGGCAGCATCTCCCTCACGAACGCAGCCAAACTTGCCGCCGCCTCAACGGGATCGACGCCGTCGCGCGCGCTGGCGCCCCCTAAGTTGAGGGGCAAGTCGAGAATCTCCCGGTCGATCGTGATCCCGTCTGTCCCGCAGCCAAACTGAAGCGACGCGCCAAAAGTTTCCTCCAAGTGATCGCCGGTCCGCTCATAGGGCTGGGTGAATTGGGCGCCGATGGCCTCGGGCACGCCGGCCAGGAGCGCAACGCTGCGAAGCACCGCCAGCGCGCCGTGGATATGCTGCCGCGGGTCCACCCTCGACCGCCCGAGGAAGGCGAAGCTTAAGGTCGCGAAGCGCCCGCCCGTCCGCAATTGAAGCTCGGTCCCTTGATGGACAAGACCGACGCCGTTCGAAGCGGTCTCGCATGCTTCGCGGAGTGTCCGCGCGCTAGACACCGCGGCGCCCCAGGTCCCGAGATCGGCGAGCTTGAAGCAGCGGCCGACAGCGGCGCCGGGAAATCTTTCGCCCGTGGCGGCATACAACTCGTTGCCCAGGCTGAAGCATAGCTCGCGAGGGACCCAGCCATTTGCATCGAGCAAGGCCGTTGGGGAAACGCCGGCGCGCTTGAAAATTTCGATGGGATCTACGGAGCGGCTGCGCAAATACGGCGCGATGTGAAGCAGCGTCCTTGGGTTGTGCGAAAAGCCCTCGCCCAACATCATCACCCCCACTTTGGCGCCAAATGGCAAGACTTATAACCCGTGAGCACGTAAGCGTCTTGCCCGCAAACACAGCGTTCGACCCTGGTTACAACCTGGAGTAATCCGATCATGCCCATGCGACGCAACCTTGTCGCGGCCACCGCATTCGCTCTGGCCGCCTCTCTACTGGGGGCCGTTACCTACGCTACGGCCGCCGAGGAAAAGACGGCCGATTTCCTCTTCGTGCAAAGCGCCAAGAGCATGACGTTCGATTCAGCGACGAACAAGCTGACGCTCGAGAATATCAGCCCCATGACCCTGTTCTTCACAGACCGTCCGGAGCGCATTGCCGGCAACATGAAGACCACGGCGTTTCTACCATTCTGGAGCGAAGGCAAGGATAGCTTCAAGTCCGACCCGCCCAACGCCGACGTCTCCATTGTGGACGACAAGACGATGACGCAGACCGTCGTGGAACTCCAGGATCCCGTGCTCGACGGCGACACCCTCACCTACACCGTCAAGCTGATCAAAGGCGACATGCCTGCGGCCGGAACCGACGTTGCGGTCTTCATCGACATCATCGGCCGACCTTTGACGCCGCTTTCCATCGCTGA
>Ga0307378_10002246_pt1 | contig 29994 bp, 33 predicted proteins | sample UN1MG_FD_202238 | JGI IMG/M metagenome (GOLD analysis project Ga0307378, IMG submission 202238) | Soil microbial communities from Risofladan, Vaasa, Finland - UN-1 | ecosystem: Environmental > Terrestrial > Soil > Coastal area > Acid sulfate soil | place: Finland: Risofladan, Vaasa | collected... | reverse complement strand
GTGGCTCTTATCAACCTATCGCTCCTTAAAGCCCTGTTAACGCTTATCATAGCTGATAACACAGAGCATATCCTATTTAAAAGCCCCTTAGTGACGATTGCCTTTAATTAGCAACAAGTCTATTATAAATAGGGTGGAATTTTGGCAAATCCGATTTTTCTCCAGACCAACCAGTAGTCTCGGTAGTACCTTCAGCTAATATCAAACGCTTGTTACAGAAGATATTCCAACCTCTTTTTCCCAATTCCTTTGTTGTTCTCCTCTCATGTGGGTCAATGAAACATATTATTTCAAAATCAACACCATTAAACGAATCTTTAACTATTGCCGGTTCATATTGATGATCGTCAGATCGGATTTGAACTAAATATGGTTCAATTTTGACACCATCATTTACATAAAAATCAATCTTATCCTTTACTATAAAAAGAGTGTATGTTATATGAATGGCTTTTTTGATTTCCGTAATGAAGGAGACCAAATCAAATTTGTTTTTAACACTTTCATACAGATCATTTACTACAATTTTTGTATACCCTCTTTCACCAGAGGTTAATCGTGAATCGCCATATTCAAATGGTATGTCCCATCCTTCAGTTTTGAACCACTCATCAATGTTCCATTTAATTTTACAATAATTTTGTCCATCATCCGTCTCCATCAATATGGTTTCTCCCATTTTTAACATTGCCCTTTTCATGCCTATTCCGTATATCCCCAACGTAGGTTTGTTTCTTTCTATGTCCGCGCCAAATCTGAATACGTCTTTTTTAAGAAAATCAATATCGATACCTCCACAGGTATCAAAAATTTCCAACTGATTCTTAGAGATATTTAATCTAATTTCCCTTGAGCCACGAATTTCATTCCAAATATATGAATCAACAGAATTATCAATCAAATCTAAAATGCAATCTTTCACCGAAATGTCTTTCGTCAATATATTTATAAAAAGCCTTTTTGTAGGTGTAGCTGTGATTTTATCTTTTGTCATTTCTCCAGTGGCCATTTTTATCCCTCTTTTTTATTCTAGATATTCCTTATATTTGATCCTGAGAGTTTCTGTATCAAATTTCTGGTAACGAAGATAGGAAATATTTACTGCAGGGTAAGGACAAGTAACATGTCCTAGCTGTGGATCTATTAAAGGCTGCCCTTGAAGAGCCTTTTTCATGGGTTCGCAAACAATAGCATTTTGGCAGACACCGTCCATTTCACCGGCTTTTTGCATAAAAGAACCACAGACATGGGATGAAACAAATCGAGTATAATTTTCAATCCCTAAACATTTTGGGCAGAGTAATTTCCCTTCTTCGGCCTTTCCTCCGCAATTCACGCATTTCATTGTTTTCACCTCCCACATAAGTGTAATGTGCAGGTTTAGGATTCTGATTAGGTTCCACTTTTCTATCTGTGTATATGTTTATTTCAAGGCAGAGAGGATATATAAGACTTCCGCTTATGAGTTTTTAACCCTCGTATACCCTCTTGCACCCACCGGCCTAACCTCAACCCGAGCCACCTATTGAGCACGTGTTCTGAGCTTCTCTAGGAGTATACCGATCAGCCCGATGAAGAAGAAGAGCACTCCCAGGTTGAACAGCGTCAGGTCCATATTCATCAGGTCGTTCAATACAGATTCGGTACCACTGACGAGCGCGGTAACGACAACCGCTATCAGCATATATATCAGTCCCGCGGCAAGGAACCACGGTGCGCTTTTCTTCGGGATCGCTCCTCTGGTACCGCCCGTGCGTCTCCAGATCAAGACCACGACCAGAGCTAAGACCACGATGGTAATCGCGATTGCGGGTACGAGCACTATCTGATCGGCCATACGGTACTATTGGAACGAAAGGTATAAGATAATTTCTTCGACGGCACAGTCCGGTCGCTGCATTGTTATCCAGTTCACGCACGCATATCCCTTCGTATCCACATCGACACAAGGGAAGGTTCACCGGCTTACCTTTTGGAGAAAACTCAGAGAATACAATCCCGGATATCCACGTAGAAGGGACTGAACGTTGGCAGTTCTAATTCACCTTCGGGTCCGAGTGCTTTGGCATAGATCTGCCACGTATCGATCTGCGGTTTGAACTTTTTGAGCACGTCAACGAGCGGGTCGTCCGGATCCAGATTGGCGACGAAGAAATCGCGGTTGGCATCGAGCACAAAGTTATTGAGCGCGTTAATAAGGGCGGACATGGCTGCGGCATGGTCGGGCTCGAATGCGTAATCGGTCATGAAATAGACCCTGAAATACTCGCCTTCGGCGGGTATCCTCGGCATCTGACCAAAGAGACTCAAGAATCCTAATAGTGCGCGCATCACCTTCCACAGACGCGGCTCGTTCGTATAGCACAGCTCTGCCAGTACTGACCAATCCCATAAGCCCGCGCAGGCCACGACATTACCACCCTCCGCTTCTTTCTCGCGAGCTACCCAGAACTGCTCCAAGCCGTAGCCCGGGATTCCGGTCAGATACGATGCAAACCCTTCAGGCGTGTAGGGCGCGAAGTGCGCATACCCTGCATAATACTCGTTGATGAGACGCACCACCGCAGGGATATCTCGTATCGTAACGCGTTCGATCGTATAGTCCTCTGCTGCGATCGCCGCTTTTTTATAGGCCGTTACGGCACATGATTTGAGCGCTCGCTTGCTCGAATAGCCCAGCTTCTCGAACAACGCTTTCGACGCATCGTTTGGGCCGTAGATGTAGCAATACAGGTGACTCGATCCGGTTTCTTGTGCGTGCTGCTCCGCTTCGTTCACCAGGGTGGTAGCCACTCCTTTGCGCCGGAAGTCTGGATGCACCATCACCTCGGCGAGATAGACATACGGCTCTTGCTGCGTGGGTGACTGCTTCGCCGTCCAGCCGATCCAACCTCCCACTTCACCAGCTCCCGCCTCGTCCTCATCGTCCTCTTCGGCTACCAGGACGTTCCAGTTATCATACAGCGCATAGCGTGCAGTAATGCTCGATTTTTTGTCCACGCCCACGGCACACTGCTCATTACCGTGCGGACATACCTTCTCGATCGCTAACAGCCGGGCAGTATCGCCCTCTTCAAACGGTCTAATTCGAACCATTTCTATCACCTCCTACTAAGCTATACTATCTCTTTACCGATAAACAATTTTCTAGCCGATAGCTGTTTTGCTACGTCCATGGTGCTCAGTGTTGGATTTCAAAACCCCGGCATTCACCGCGTCAGCTCCTTCTTGTCCTCGTCTACGAAGAGTGATCCCCGTGCTGAGGTACGGCGCGGTACGGTACGGCGGCGGCGCGTAAACCTAATATCCTTTCACGCCTTTGTTATACGTGATGACAGAAGAACCGGTATCCTGGTTCGGGCAGGAACGGATAGACACCGATGCGAAAGCACTGGGTGTTTACCTAACGGCGCTGATAGTACGATTCCGGGTGCGCTACCGGACTGACGTCCCGATGCTGCGTAGCGACGAGTTTCTATTCGGAGCGCGATTGAAACCAATCCTTACCCTTTTCCTGAAAGATGAAGATGAGGCGGTTCGTGAAGCGCTGACCACCGGAAAAGAGTTCCTTAACGCGCTGAGTAAGAACACCTCGTTCTCGGACTTCGAAGAGGCTCTGGACGACATCGAACGGTATTTTTATGGTACGTTCAAAGCCGTGTACCTTCGACACGTGAACCGCGCCGCAATGAAGGGGACCATAGCCGATGACGACGCGCCTGCATTGATCAAAACGTTCCTGAGCGATGTCTCAGCAAACAGATTTTCGAAGGGTAAAGTCACCCGTGCCGGCAGTTGCATCTTATTGACACCGTTTGGCGATCTCATAGAATTTTACGGCTTAACGCAAACCGATGCAAACCGATTTCTGGCGATTCTGCGTGAATCGTGCATTATGTTCCAGGATATCGTGCCTGCGCCCGTTTTGGAGCAGGAGTTTATCGAGCGTTTAGCGTAAGTAAGTAAGTAAGTAAAGCGGAGAAGGCGTGGGGTTGTCTCGTTGTAAGAAACGGCACGAAATCCTTAAGAAGCTTGACCCTTAATCTTGTAATAATAAATACAAGCAATCACCAGAGAGCTTCTTCAACCCGTAAGTAAAAATGGATAGGTTAGCTTTAGTGGGAAACGCACCGGTTATCGTCGGCGTACTGAGCGCGCTGTCCGTTCATGACGCGACACGAGCGCAAGAACAGGGTGCGGATGCTATAGAATTACGAATAGACCTCTTAAACGAGGAAGATCGCAAAATAGAGAAGCTCAAAGGATTCGTGTCGCAGCTCGAAGTGCCGGTAATACTAACGAACAGAAGGAAGGAAGAAGGCGGCTCGTTCATTGGCACCGAATCGGAGCGGATTGCACTGCTCAGCAACATTCTCGACACCGTTAACGTGGACGCGGTAGATATCGAGCTTCTTTCGCCCTCCGAAGGAAAACAAATAGTAGTAGAGAAGGCGAATAGTCTTCACATTCCTGTTATTTTCTCGTTCCATGATTTCAACGGTATGCCACCCCGTTCGGAGCTCGATGAGATCGTTACACGCATGTACAATGAGGGCGCGAGCATTGCGAAGATCGCGGTGACGCCCCAAACATTCGGTGATGCGCTGCTGTTACTCGACCTTACGTATACGCTTACACAAGCGGGTAAGGTCATCACAACGATCGGTATGGGCCCTGTGGGCAGGCATCTGCGTGTCGTAGCGCCACTGTACGGGTCGGTATTGACCTACGGGTATATCGAAGGTGAGGAAGCAGTAGCACCGGGCCAATTCAGCGTAAGGGAGCTCAGGAGCTTGATGGAACTCTTAAGCGTCAAATAATCCGCTTCTTGAGTGAATTCACCGATTCGATATCCTTCATGCCGCGCAGCCCTAATATCCGGCCGATTCTCTCTCTATACTGATTATCTACCTTCACTCCTGCGCGTTCCAGCCGTGCGATCAATCGCTTGTTAACGCTCTTTCCCGCGCGGTCGTAGTCGGTCAGTATCGTAACGCGCTTGTACCTGCTGCTGAGATGATCAACGAACTCGGTATCCGGCCGCGAAGAGCACGTGACAATCTCCTTTGTAATCCCCAGCTCTTCCAGCGCCGCTTTGTCTCGAACGCCTTCGACGATAACCGCGTCGACAGAATCGTCCATCTCCTCTATTACACGCTCTAACTCCGTATACGTTTCGTAATCCAGCGTGTACTGGGGTCTACTCGATTTGTTCATACGCCTGTTAGTCGCGTTGCATAAAGGTAAGCGTTATACCACCCTGCTTCAAATAGTCCAGACCTTCCGTATCGCTGTATTCACCGGAGATCACGACGCGCTGTATCCCTGCGTTTATTATCAGCTTCGCGCAGATCTTGCACGGGAATGCATTGACGTAGAGCGTCGCACCGTCTGCGTCCCGACCAGCTTGTAAGAGCGCATTCTGCTCCGCGTGCACGCCCACGCACTCTTCGTGCCGCTCACCTGACGCGATATTCAGTTTGTCACGCCGGCATCCAGCATCGAGACAGTGCGGGAAACCTCGCGGTGCGCCGTTGTAGCCGGTTGAAACGATTATATCGTTCTTTACCACTAACGCGCCGATTTGTCTCCGTAAACAGGTCGAACGCGTCGCGACATCGTTGACTATCTTCATCCAGTAGTCATCCCAGGGGATTCTTGTCGGCTTCTCCTTCGCTTCGTTCTCACTCATAATAGCTCACTCACCGGTCTCAGGCGGGATGGTTCAGTTACGTAACGCAGTTCTGTACTTTCTGTTTGTGCGCGGTATGTAATTTTAAAAGGAAGGGGAACTTTAATAAAGCATACAATTCACGGTCTGCTCGGAGTGAAACCAATGGTTGTAAACGTTCTTCATGCCAGGGGGTCTATCTAACACATGATTGCGTGGCTCATAGCGGGCGGTCTCTTCCTTTGCTTGCTGATTGCACTCGTCAAGGTGCGTCAGTTATCGAAAGAGCTCAAGACCGTGAACGATAACTGCGAAACGGCGCAATGGGAAGCAACGAACCAGAGTAGATTTTCTAACGAAGCGCTGAACGATGTAGAGGAATGGAAAAAGCGCTACGTGGCAGAACGAGCAGCGAAAGAAGAGCAGGAGAAAGAGGCGGAAACGTGGCGAAAGCGCTATATGGAACATATTCACGAGGATTCTGATTCGTACAAGACGCAAATCGGTAAGGACGAAGAGTCCTGGGGCGATCGGGAGCCGTATTAAGCATAAGCACCGGGTTCAAATACTCCATCCATCCAAGGCTTCACCACAGCAGCTCTTCAATCAACCGTCGCAAAAATCCCCGTCTCCTTCGCTCCTCATAATACCGTATCTTCTCACGTTTTATGCCGCTCCGTTCCTTGGCCCGGGCGATAGCCAGATCCTTTCCCCCGAGATGGTCTACCAATCCCATTTCGTGTGCTTCTCGTCCTAAATATACCTTAGCGGTGGCTAACTCCTTTACGGTCTCGTCGTTCAGGTTCCGGTTCTCAGCGATAGCGGTCAAGAACGTATCCTTGATCTCGTCTAGCTCCTTCGTGAGCAACTCCCGTTCCTCGTCCGTCGGCTTCTCGTACGGCAGCCCCACCCCCTTATAAATGCCCGTCTTGAGCGTTTCCACATCGATGCCAAACTTCTTCAGTAACTCGCCGATATCGGGTCTGATGCTCAAAACGCCGATACTGCCCAGTGTGCTCAACTCATCGGCGACAATTTCATCGCATGCACTCGCAATCCAGTAGGCGCCCGAGGTCGCGTATTCTCGTACCCACGCTACGGTAGGCTTTTCCATCTCCTTTATACGCGTTGCTACTTCCTTAGCGGCAAATGGCGTCCCTCCCGGCGAATTGATCTCGAATATCACCGCTTTTATCTTCTTCCTCTTCTCCGCCTCCTCGATAGCCCAGATTATCTCTTGCGATGTGGCCATGACTCCAAAATACGAGCCCTCGGCGGTAATCGTGCCTTTAACAGGTATAATCGCAATGAAACCCTTATCTCTCATCGTTTCGTAAAATTCTTTATGGTAACTTATATGTACTTCCCGCTATAAATGTAGACAATAGGCAGGGTGCGAGAATGGGTATGCAACCAACTGACCTGGCATCGCGTATACGCGACTGGATACGAGAACGCGTGGAGGAGGCAGGTGCTCGGGGCGTGGTCCTGGGGCTGAGTGGCGGACTGGACTCGTCCGTCGTTGCCGTGTTATGTAAACAAGCGTTTCCCGATACCACCTTGGGCTTGATACTGCCGTGCTTTTCACGTAACGAAGACGTAGCGCATGCGAAGCTGTTTGCCGCTCGGTTTGGCATAGAGACGAAGGAGTTTGATCTCTCGCCCATCTTCACCGTTTTATTGGATTTATTATTAGACGAAGAAGCACACGAGAGCGAGTTAAATATAGCAATCGCGAACCTCAAACCGCGTCTCCGGATGATCTGCCTTTATTACTTCGCGAATCAGCTCAACTATCTGGTCGTCGGCACGGGGAACAAGAGTGAGCTTTCTATCGGGTATTTTACCAAATACGGCGATGGCGCTGCGGATATACTGCCGCTCGGCGATATACTGAAGACGGAAGAGCGGGAATTAGCGGAGGCGCTTGGCATTCCCAAAGAAATAATCGATAAGGCGCCGAGTGCAGGTCTCTGGGCGGGCCAAACAGACGAAGCGGAAATCGGCGTGAGCTATGCGGATTTGGACAGGATCATCGGAGCGCTGGAACGCGACGATGTAAACGGGCGCACGAGCGGTTACGAACCCGAATTGGTGGAACGGGTAAAGCGAATGATGGACGCGTCGCGGCACAAACGGGAAGCGATACCGGTTTTTAAGCACTCACGCTAAGCAACACTTTTTCTTTTTTAGAAAAAAGAAAACCTGTGCTAAAAGAAAAAATAATAGCTGGCAAAGCTTTCTTTTTCAAAGAAAGGCTTGTTTGGAGTTTTGTGCTTCTTTGTGATTTGAAATTTTTTCCGATTCTAATTGTGCTTCGTCCATCTATCCATTATAACCGTAGCTAGTTCATCCCTGTTCGCCTCGGTAACTTCCAGTATCTCGAACGCGCTCTTTATCCGCCGTACCAATTCGTGCGCTGAGCGTTGATGCACGGTAACAATGAGCTGCTTATCACTGCTCAGTGCGTTTTCTACCGCGTCGAGGAAGCGCGTGGACTTCAATTCCATCGGGCCGATTTCATCTATGACAATCAAATCGGACTGTGCGAGCGCAGAGGTTATCGAATGCGCACCGATGGCATCCAAATCGGTGAGATTAACGGTGTATTTGCCCACCGTTGGGCCGTGCCGGTGGAGCTGCACGTGCGCCAGAATGCCCGTCTCGCCCGTGCGTATATCCTCGATAGAGAACCCGACCCGTCGCCCTCCGTCGTGCATGTCGGCCGTAAGCATGCCACCTACTACTATGCCCTCGGCCTTCAATCGGCCGATTACTTCTTTTATTATCGTTGACTTCCCGATCCTCGGTTTTCCCGTTAGCCCTATTCTGAGTTGCATCGTGCTCCCCTCCGTGGCTTAAAGCGTTTCCCGGGCACGGATGGTTATAGTTTACAAAACGTTTGTCGCGTGTACATGAAAAGAGCTAAGGTCAGGCTGAAGAAGATAACTGCGGGCATGAAGGAATAGGAGATGCCAAAGAGGAAAACGAAGAGTGACGAACTTACCGGGCCGATCATGACTCCTGTGGTCTTGGCAAGTTCGAAGATGCCGGAGTAAGCGCCATAGCGTTCCCGCGGCACGAGATCAGTAACGCGCGCTTCGAGTAACGGCTCGACCAGGGTCGTGCCGATCGAGATGACAAATATGGTTACTAAGAGGCTAGGAAGCGACTGCAAGAATCCTAAGGGTATAATGAATATCGACGAAATTGCGAACCCCAGACAGATCAGCTTGGTTTTCCCGATTTTATCGCCGAGTTTACCCAGCGGTATTTGGAAAAAGAGGTACGGAGCGCCGGAAACACTGATCCAGAGCCCGATGATGAAGGGACTGTAGCCCAGCCGCTCGAGGAATAACGGCCCGAAGACCCAGCGAGCGGAATACCAGAAGAAGAGAGCGACGGTGCAGAGCGCAAGAACCATAAGCTCTCGCTGCGCCCGGAACTCTTTGAGTACTGCTAACAATTCGTCCTTGCCCGTTTCGTTGTTAGTGGCGTTTCCATGCCGATTACCGGTATTATCGCTTAATTTGAGGATCAGTGTTGAGGACGCAAGGAGCAGCAGCGCGGAGAAGATATACGGGGTTCGTAGTGCGAATCGATCCGCTAAAAACCCACCGATTATGGGGCCTATAAAGAGACCGGCATTGGCGAAGGTGCCAAAGAAGGACCTGAACTCGCCTCGCCGGCCTGTCGGTGAGATATCCTTGATAAACGCCTCGCTGATCACCCATGCGGGCGCCATGGCCATACCAAATGCTAGCTGCAGCCCGATCAACGCGTACAGGCTTGTATTGATGAAAAACGCCATAAGTACGGCCGCGAGGAGCAAGAACGAAGCAATTAACAAGCGTTTCCGGCCGAGTTTGTCAGCGAGCACACCGGTGGGAAGGCTGAAGAGCATCCCGGCAAGCGAGGAGAGCGCAGCAACGAGCCCAACCCATTCCGGCTTTTCGAGAAAGAGCTCCAGATACAGGGGATGGATCGTAATGACCGCGCCAATAACGATGCTATAAAGGAGAAAGAGGGTTGAGACTAAGAGTAACTGCGCGTTTAGCTGCGCTTTCGGTTCTCGTCTTGATGCGGACTCGGGCATAACCATACCACAAACACCTTTACGACTCAAGCGAATATTATTTATTGCTAGGGGCAGAAAAATCCACGTTCCGCGTATACGTAACGGCTATGAAGGCAGAAGAAGTTGATGAATGGGTAAAGCAGGCATGCAAGGCGTCGGCGGAGGAGTTTGCGGCACTGATTACGGAAGCGAAGGAGCGATTGCGCGAGGAGTTGCGTTCACGCAAAGGGGGAGGCATGGTGCGCATCGATCCCCGGACGGTGAAGAGCGTGGTGGTTGTGGGCGATCTCCACGGCGATCTGGACAGCTTGGTGCATATACTGAAGCAGCAGGAAGTTTTAAACGCTGATCGAATTGTCTTCCTCGGCGATTACGGCGATCGGGGCGATGAAAGCGTTGCGATGTACCATGTGGCTTTGAGGTTGAAGCTGTTAGCAGGCAAAGGCGAACAAGTGATACTGCTACGCGGTAACCACGAAGGCCCGCCGGATATGACGTTCAGACCCCATGAACTGCCCTTGTTCTTTGTCAAACGCTTTGGTGAGCAGGGTAAGGAGCTGTATAGAGCCCTCAAAGAGCTGTGGTCGTATTTACCGTACGCTGTACTGGTTACGGGACGGTATATGATGATGCACGGCGGCGTGCCTTGCGGGATAACCTCGCTCGATGAGATTGCGCACGCACGCGAGACACATCCAGGAACGAGCACGTTAAAGGAGCTGCTGTGGAACGACCCGATAGAGGGTAACGGCTGTTTCGAGTCGGTACGCGGTGTCGGGATGCTCTTTGGAAAGAATACGACGGACGCGTTTCTCCGTATGGCCGGAGTGAAGACGGTCATACGAAGTCACGAGCAGTGCGAGGGGGTGGAAGTACGCCATGACGGCAAGGTTTTGACGGTGTTTTCGAGAAAGGGCGCGCCGTACTACAACAAACGAGCTGCCTATTTGTTTCTGGACGAGAGCATGCTGCGCGAGGCGAAAGATGCGAATGAGCTGGCGCAACGGGCGGCGAGGGTGTGGTAGAGATTACCCTCTTTTTTGTTTGGCAAAGTATTTTTTAAAATTATCTTCTAAAGTTTTATAAACGAAGTTAAACATTGGCAAATCATCGTAAATAAAGTCCAAAATACCTCTACTAATTGAAATCAATTCGTATTTTTTCCCTTCAATTTCCACTTCTTTATCAAAATCTTCATGCGATATCCTTGGTATATCACTATCCTCGCTTTTATTGTATATTTCAATTGTGATTTCATCTTGATCTTTCCCCTTCAAATAGAAAAACTCAATTTTTGGTGAATCCTGATATGATGTATAGGTGTTTTTGACCTCAAATATAACTATTATCCTCGAAGCTTTTCCGAATAGTGCTAATTCTTGTTTTAATTCCGGGAAGTTAGTAAATACTAGAGAATCATAAGCATCCGGTAAATTTCGGAAGAAAATTCTTAAATTATCCTCAGCGACTTCTGGTGAATAAACACCCCAAACCCAACCACCGCTTCGAGAGTAATCTTTTGGTGAATATACTCTGCTTACTTCGTTAAGACCTTCTGATTTTAAAAAATTAAAAAATTCTGTAAATATTTCGAGTGGTAATCTGTCGTTCCCGCGGGAGATATTTGGAACAGCATACCCCTGTTTGATTTTTGTTCTCACCGATTGATCTATTTGCTTTCTTTCATCGGCCATAATTTGCCGAATCAACAGATCAGGGTCAAAATAAGGTCTTCCATATAAACAATCTACGACGTTATTTACACCATTTCTATGAACTTTCACCAAAAAGTTCACAGCTTCTTCGATCCACATTGGTAGATATTGGAAAAATGATTTTTCGATCTCTTCAAGAGAATATACGTCCTTTTTATCTAGTCCCAACTGCTGATAAAATTTATCAAAAAATGCAAAGATAAATTCTCTGGCCAAAGCTTCATTTCCTTGATGGTTTAATAATCTATTTTCCAAAACTCCCATCGTTTTTGATTCAATAATCTCAGTTGCATAATCCTTTGGCCTGCACTTAATTGGATTTTCCACATAATGTGCTGTAAACCCAAAACCTTCTCTTTTTAGTTGTTTGTGTAGTTCTTCATCAACCTCTTTTATTTGAACCTCGTTACTCTCGAGTGAAATTGGATAAAGAGTATAAGAAAATGTATTGTCTTGGTATTCGTAATATGCTAAGCCTATCTTCCATGTGTTCGGATAGTATATCTTTTTAACCAGCGAGAATTTTTCATCCAAAAATTTATTTATTGTGTCAAGAAATATATGAATGCTTTGGAATTCAGCCTTAGCGATGCTAAGAGTAGGATTTGCATTTTTTGACAACGTGATGTAAGATCTTTTAAGGGTATCATATTCTTTTATTTTCGTTTTATAATTAACCACAAGATCTTTCCATTTTGATATATAACCAACATCCTCTCCGTCAATAATATTTTCATCAGGAAAGGGGATAACCTTCGTTCTTTGATTATCCCTATTCAATCTACTAATAAGATCATCCCCAATATGTATCCAATAAGCTTTATTTTGAGCTGTGTCCACTCCAATAAGCAAAACAGGATTGCACGTAGCCGCCTCACTATACGAGATAAGTGAGACAGGGCATTGTATTCTTGGATTTGTTGTAAACTTATCTGGCAATTTTTTGATTTGTACTTCAAGTTTGCCAACAGGTATTCGATTTTCATCAACTAGTTCTACATAACCATCTGTATTCGGGTATTTATCACGTTCTCTTACATCAGCCTTTACTTTTTCATGATCTAACAAAGTCTTAAAAATATCTACGGCTACTGTTTCTGGTTCATCTGTAGAACTATAAGGTGCCGGGCTTAAATGGGTATTCATTTGGTCCTATCCATTATGATGATTTTTAAACTGCCCCTGCTATAACATCTGGTATAAAAAATAAAAAAGTTTCGGATTGATTTTTAAAAAGTTCCAGATCGACATACCTGTGTTCATTTTTTGTCCGGCGTTTTAACACTTTAACCTGATAATCTTATAATATAAAAAGTTCTCACCTATAAATTTAATTTTAGTTGATAGATTGCTAGATTTCCATCTTTACATTATTACGACAACGAGCAGAATCATCAGTAGCTTCGCAACCATACTGTTCAGGTACATGATTGCGGTGATCTTCGCCCCGAGCTTGCCGAAGAGCGACATATACATGGGAAGGCTGTATTTCAGGTAGACCAGCGTTATCATGAGCATGCTGCCAATGAGCAGTGTTAATATCGCTTGCTTCGCCGTGATTACCCCTTTCGCAAGCAGTGCGGCGACAATCGCGTAACCCGCGGAGAAATGCGCTAAATCCGCAACGAGTGCGGTGATTACTTCCCCTGGCAAATCCAATACGCGCAGGATCGGATCAAAGATGACACTAATAGTGTCCATGAGACCGAGCGTAAACAGAATATCGACCACTAAAAATGCAATCACCATTATTGGTACTACCTTTTTCAACGTAACAAACGATTTCTTCAGTGCCGTTTTCAGTTTCTGATTCTTTGTTGATTCCGTTGTAGCTGCATAGATCTCCTCGTCAACACACGCCGGCTGCGGGAAGCGCAATTTAGCATAGACGAACGCGCCGAAGGACTGGAGAAACGCGGAGAGCAGAGTGAGCGCGATATAAATGCTACCGATAACGGGGCCTAACAGCACGAGCGCAATCGGCGCGTGCACTCTGAACAGCGATTCGCCAACGACGGTCGGAAATGTGCTCATGACGAGCGTCAGGATCGTTTCTTTATCGTTTATTTTACCCTCGTGATAGAACCCTGCCAGGGTCGATTTACCCGCTGTGGGATTGAAAAAGGCGGCGAAAAGCGAGATGGTTCCCTCACGCGGCAGGTTTGAAGCACTACAGAACGGTCGTATAAGCGGCGATAACTTACGCATCGCATCGCTCTCCAGTACGACGTTCGCAACGATCACGCCCACGGTAACGAGGCTCACTGCTCTGATGAGATAAATCGCGGTGTTCATGACTTACTTTACTTCTTTCTTATTAAGCACACCAAAGAAAAAGCTACTCGTCTTATCTTAGCTTAGCTTAGTGTCCGAATCGCACTCATACCTCAAACGTGCTCTGTTTCGCGCTTCGTTCTCTCAACTGCAAGCTCCACCGTCGGTAATCCCGCAACTTCCACGCGCCTGCCTGCTTTAACTCTGGAATACCACATGTCGGCTCGGTATCCAAAAAATGACAGCGCAAACAATTCCCGTTGCAACCCTGAACGGGCTCAAACCGCTTGCCATCGCCCGCTCTTACGTAAAGTGGCACATCAATACCTTCACAATTATGCGAGCTCATAAATTCAGCGTTTAAACCTCTGACCTTCTTCCCGCCCAGCGACTCAAACTCCATACAGAGCCCCATCGTCACCTTATTTCGATCGCATATCGCTCGCATCGTGTTGAACAGCTTTCTTCGGTATGCTATGCCCGCATGGAGGCGTCCGCTCATCGTCTCTGTATACAAATCTGCAAAGTGCTTTTTGGGGACGCCGAACCTTCTCGACAGTTCTTCGTACAGTTCGTTCTTCATCATCAGTGGAATGTCCAGACAGCTCGTTATGATATGCCCCGCACCAGCATCCACCACTCTCTGTACTAAATCTTCCAGTTCTTCATGGTTATCCGTAACAAAGGGAATGATCGGATCAATCCGGCACACGGCGAACTTGCCTGCGTTCGCAAGCCGCTCTATGTTTCGCACCAGTTCGTCGGTTGTTGCACCGACAGCCATCAGTTGCTGTCGTTTAGCTTCATCCGGCGTCAGGATGGATACCTCGCTATACGAGTGCTCCTGTTTCTTGATCAGTTTGAGCGCCGTTTCGCTTATCCGCCCTTTCGTGGTGAACTGCACCGGGATATTGCGATCGACAAACACCTTCACGATCTTCTCGCTCAGTCCATAGTGCTCATTGAGCGGCTGGAACGGGTCGGTAACCGGTGAGAGATAGCCGCAGCTTGCAACAGCTATTTTGTCTAGTTGCTTCGCAATTTGTGTATTAAAATCCTTGAATACGGTAACGACTCCTTTCTCCCTAAAAAGCCTGAAGTAGCCGCCTAATGCATGTGAATAACAAAACAGGCAGTTATGGCTGCAGCCGTTATACGGGTTTATCAAAAGCTTCTCAGAGGTGCATTCCCGGTTTCCCTGCGGTTCTATTCCGTTCCACCAGCCGTGCAGCTCCTTATTTGAATCGACGACGATATGCGGTATCGGACGTTGCACGACCTCAAACTGCTTCGACGATCTCCCGAAGTCAACGGTTACCGTCGTGGATGCAGTATCCATATTTAAATATCGTAAACGTGCTATTAATAAGAGTGTTTAATGAGATGAGTGCAATGTGGCATGAGCTGAAGTTCGGAAACAGAACGTTCTACCCTGAGGTTAGGACGTTGGAGGAGATGACTGAGGTTATTTTTAATCAGCGCTTTCTCGCGAACGCGAGCATGGATATGGAACTGTACTATATGTTCAGAGACGTATCGAAGAACGAAGCGGACGCGAATAAGATAACGGAATTAGGATTGAGATACGACATCACGATCATTCCTCAGAATAAACTCGGCGTGGAATTTGTTAAAACCGCAGGGCATTATCATCCTTGTCCCCAAGGTTCAGAACGAACCTACCCCGAGGTGTATGAAGTATTAGAGGGCGAAGCGCATTATCTACTGCAAAAGCGGGAAGAGGATCACGATATTGAAAAGATAACCGACGTAATAGTGGTGAAAGCGAAGAAAGGAGATAAGGTTATCGTTCCTCCTGATTATGGGCACGTTACGATTAATCCGTCCGAATCGACGTTAAAGATGGCTAACTGGGTTGCACGAACGTTCTCATCGATCTACGAGCCGATAAAGCAGCGAAAAGGAGCGGCTTATTTCGAACTGACATATGGCGAGTTTATAAAGAACGACCAGTATGAAGAGGCCCCGGATATTAGATTCTTACAGCCTGAGGATACCTGGCCAAAGGATTTAGAGCTGGGCAAAGAAGACGCGGCAATGTATGACCTATTACAAGAGCCCGAAAAGCTGGAGTTTCTTACGCGTCCTGATGGGTGGTTTGAGTAACCTTCAAATCACTCTATGTATACGTTCTTTGTCACATATCCCGCACTAGCAATTCAACTGAAAAGAGCATGTTAGCAGAAATAGAAGCCCAGATACGTGTTGCAATCGCAACAATAAAACGCGGGGGCACGGTAGTGTATCCTACGGAGACGGTGTACGGCTTGGGTGCCGATGCGTTCTCTGAAGATGCGGTGCGGGAAGTGTACGGGATAAAGTGTCGCGAATTGTCACAACCGCTCTCACTCGCCGTATCCTCTTTCGAGATGCTACAGACCGTTGCATACGCGGACGCCGAACTGTTGGCTATTTTAAAAGAGCTGCTGCCCGGGCCTGTTACGGTATTGTTACGGAAAAGAGAGTGCGTGCCCGATCTCGTAACTGCGGGATCCGATCTCGTTGGCGTTCGATTCCCGGATAACGAAATCGCACTGCGTATAATACAAGAAACGGGCCCGATAACCGCAACGAGCGCGAACATCTCCGGTAGAACTCCGCTGACCCGGGTTGAAGAAGTAGAAATAGAAGCGGATGTTATTATTAATGGAGGAAGATGTAAGTATAGTATGCCGTCCACCGTGGTGGCTATGACGAGCGTGACGGCGACCGGCGAAGAGACAGATAAAAGCTCAAAATTAAAAATAGAAATAAAAAGAAGAGGAGCATGCTATGACCGAGTATTGCACATCCTGCGGAGTAAAACTGCTGGAGAAGGGATTCACCGTCTTTCCGTGCCCTAACTGCGGAGAGAACGAAATAGGTAGATGCGCGAAGTGCAGAAAGCAAAGTAATTTATATAAGTGTGATAAATGTGGGTTTATGGGTCCGTAAAAAATGAGATGGCAAGGTAAATCAAGACGAAAGTCCACGGGAGGAAGGCTTCACCGGAATCGTAAGAAGCGGGAGCACGAGGCGGGTAGGCCCGCAGCAGACACGACTATCGGCGAGACACGGATACGAAAGATCAGAACGCGCGGCGGCAGCAGTAAAATGCGGGCGCTCAAATGTGAACTGGCAAATGTCGCTAATCCGAAGAGCGGAACCACGAAAACGGTTAAAATAATCACCGTGAAGGATAATCCTGCAAATCCGTTCTACGCACGCCGGAACATCACGACAAAGGGCGCGGTAATCGAGACTGAACTTGGCGACGCGGTCGTTACCAGCCGACCGGGTCAAGAGGGGATCGTGAATGCGGTATTAATATAACATAATTCAATTTGATTGGATATGCTATAACTTCATTTGGAGTTACGCATGAGCTGCTACCGATAAATACTTTCGCGCGCGTACGTAGGTAGGTAGGTAAGTACGTGGTGAGGGGAGCGGTTATCCGAGGAGTGTAAGATGTATAAGTTAGTAGGCACGATTTCGGGTGATGTTGGACTGCACGAGTTCGATTTTACCGTCTCCAGCGACGTAAGAAGGAACGAGTACGTAAAGGTATGGAATGAATTAGACGGCTGGATCCTCGGGCGAGTCGTATCTATGGTTGACATCGAGGAGAAGACGGCAACCGTGGAGATCATCGGGTATAAAGACGAACGCGGGTTTTTAATGCAGCCGAAGAGCACGCTCTCGCGCGATTCGAAGATCTTCAAAGCAGATCAGGGGTTCGTCATGGGCACCCTGGGACTCGAAGCCAAGGGCATCCACTTGGGTATGCTTGACGGTCGCAACATTCCGGTGTATCTGAAGAAAGACGAGCTTATCCAGAAGCACTGCAGCATCCTGGCGAAGACGGGGAGTGGCAAGTCGTACACGGCGGGCGTGCTCATCGAGGAGCTGCTCGAAAAGAACGTCCCGTTGCTTATCGTTGACCCGCACGGCGAGTATCTCTCACTGAAATACGAGAACCAAAGCGAAGAAGAGAAGCGGCAGATGGATAAATTCGGGATTGCTCCGAAAGGGTACGCCCCTCAAGTTGAGGTTTACACGCCGGCCAATGTCTCTATCAATCCCGCTGCTGACAAGCTATTCCGCATCGATGGGATCAATCTGAGCGTAAACGAATTATACGATTTCTTCTCGCTGTCGGACGCGCAATTGGGCGTTTTGTACCAGAGTATAAACGAAATCAAAGCGAGAAAGGAGTTTTATACAATCGACGATATCATCACGGAGGTAGCCGCGAGCAAGAGCACCACCAGATGGAAGATCATCCACTTCCTCGAACGAATCCGAGAGACCGGCATACTCTCCGACAGCCCGACACGAATAGAAGAGCTCGTCAAAGAGGGTAAGGCGTCTATAATCGATATGAAAGGTGCCGAGCCGAAATTACAGCAGTTAATCGTTTACCGGCTCTGCAAAGAGGTTTTTGAAGGCAGGAAGATGGGCAAGATTCCGCCGTTTGTGCTCGTTATCGAAGAGGCACACAATTTCTGTCCGGAACGGGGATTCGGGCAGGCGGTCAGCTCAAATATTTTGAGAACCATCGCGTCGGAGGGCCGGAAGTTCGGGCTGGGGCTGCTCGTCATCTCGCAACGACCTGCGCGGGTGGATAAGAACGTTATCTCGCAGTGCAATACGCAGATCATTCTGAAGGTGACGAATCCTAACGATATCAAGGCGTTGAGCAGAGGTCTGGAGTTCATGAGCAGCGAGATGGAAGAAGAGATCAAGCGAATACCCCAGGGTGTTGCCTTACTTTCGAGTCCGAGCATAGAAATGCCCATTATGGTCGATGTCCGTGTTCGAAAGAGCGAGCACGGCGGCAGAGCTGCGGAGACGAGAGGAGCAGCAGGAAAAGCAGCGGTATCAAAGACGGTCGAGTGGGTCGCAGATGATTCAGAGGATGCCGATGAAAGAGACGAGAAGAAGAGCAGCATGCTCGCTCGGCTGCTGTTCGAATAGCCGTGGCGTTAGAAATTAGCAGGTAATATATTAAGAACACCGGTAATGTACTGATTATGAAATTGCCTATCGAGAACCGGAAATACTCAAACGAAATAACTACGAACGATGACGGCGAACGCGTGCGTATCGCGGGCTGGGTGCACGAGAAGCGGGATCTCGGCGGGGTGTTCTTCCTTATCGTGCGGGATCGTGAAGGCTATGCGCAAGTAACACTGCTCAAACGCACGGCGGATAAGGAGCTGTTTGAACGCGCGAAGAAAGTCCCGCGTGAATCCGTCGTCGTGATCGAAGGGATAGTAAAGGGCGAGCCAAAAGCGCCGAATGGCTACGAGCTCATACCCGAACGAATGGACGTGCTCAGTGTCGCATCACAAGTTTTACCGCTGGACACCACGGGCAAAGTGGGCGCCGAGCTGGATACGCGACTTGATGCGCGATTCATGGACGTGCGAACCGAACGGACGAAGCATATCTTTATCATTCGCAGCCGTATGCTCAAAACGATCCGGGATTTCCTCGACGAACGGGGCTTTATCGAGATAAACACGCCGAAGATCGTGAGTTCCGCGACGGAAGGAGGCACCGCGCTCTTCCCGATTACCTACTTCGAACGCGAAGCGTTCTTGAACCAGAGCCCACAACTGTACAAGCAGATGCTCATCGCTTCTGGTCTCGACGCGGTCTTCGAGATAGCGCCGATATTCCGCGCCGAGGAGCACGACACCACAAAGCACCTCAACGAAGCGACATCCGCGGACGTTGAAGTCGCTTTTGTATCGAACGAAACGGTGATGAAGCTTTTAGAGGAGCTTATTGCCGCTGTTCACTCGCAGGTCGCGGCATATCCTGGCTTGGAGAGCTTCGAGTTGGATTTCAAAGTGCCAAAAGTTCCTTTTAAACGCATACGGTATGAAGAAGCGATCGACATACTTTTAGAAGCTGGTGAGCTGATCGAATGGGGTGATGACCTCAGCACGTCCGCGGAGCATATCCTGGGCAAAACGATAGGCGAGCTTTATTTCATCACCGATTGGCCGCGTGCGATAAAGCCGTTTTACGCGCAACCGATCGAGGGCAAGGATACGTGCGACGCGTTTGATCTGATGCATCCGCGGTTAGAGCTCTCCTCGGGCTCGCAGCGTGTGCATTCGTACGAGCTGCTGAAGGAGAACATCGAATCAAAAGGTCTCAGTCCGGATAGTTTCGAGTTTTATCTCAATGCGTTCCGGTACGGTATGCCGCCGCATGCGGGCTGGGGGCTCGGCGTTGAACGACTGCTCATGAGCATGTTAGAGCTGGATAACGTACGAGAAGCAGTGCTTTTCCCACGTGATCGGAGAAGGTTAGTACCATGACGCGGAAAAAAAAGCAAAAGATTTATATGTAGCGTAACGAAGAAAGAGTAGGGGTGGAAAAGGTATGGCAACTGAAGCTGAAGCTGAGGTAGAAGTAGAGGAAGAGAAACCGAAAAGCGATATAGAAGAAAAAACGCGGAATTTGATGCAATCAATAAAGGGCAAAGTTGAAAATTCTTGTTTAGAGAAAGTTGAAGAGACGGAAGTCGATATTATTCCGGAAGCACTGGTGATAGGCGGAGGAATAGCAGGGATGTACGCCGCGTTGGATATTGCAGATGCCGGATTCAAGGTGCACGTAGTAGAAAGATCTGCTACTATCGGCGGGCATATGGCACAGCTTGATAAGACGTTCCCAACTCTGGATTGTTCGGCGTGTATCTTAACGCCGCGAATGGTTGATGTTTCGAAGCATGCGAACATAAACCTGATGAGTTATTCAGAGGTAGTAGGTGTGGAGGGCTCCGTTGGTAATTTCAAAGTGAAGGTAAAGAGAAAGCCAAGATACGTATATGAAAAGGATTGGGAATATGGAACTCTTTGCACTGGATGTTCTTTATGCGAACAATCGTGCAGGTTCGCATACAAATTCCCGAACGAATTTGACGAGAATCTGGGGAAAAAGGGCTCGATCTATAGGCCGTTCCCACAAGCCATTCCGGCTGTTTATTGCGTTGATCCTGAGCGTTGTCAGATGGTAAAGAAGGGCAAGTGCGGGAAAGCAACGATTGAATCTACAAGGGAAGCAATAAAGAGGAGAGCGAGGGGTGAAGAAGTATCCAAAGATGAAGTTCCTCCGTGTGTTCTGGCATGTCTACCAAACTGTATTGATTTTGATATGGAAGAGAAGATAGAAGAGTATAATGTGGGAACAATTATCGTCGCTACCGGTTATGACATTATAGAGCCGGAATTGATGCCCGAGTACAAATACGGGGTGTATCCCAATGTCATTACGGGATTAGAATTCGAACGGTACTCGAATGCGAGTGGCCCCACCTTTGGTAAGATAATAGTAAAGGGCGTGGACAAGGAGCCGGATGATGCCGTCTTCATATCCTGTGTGGGCTCGAGAAACAAGCAAACCGGGTATGAATACTGCTCCCGAGTCTGCTGTATGTATATAGCGAAACACGCGCACCTGCTCGGTGAGAAGGTTCCAAATTGTAAGATCACCGTACTCTACCAGGATGTACGGGCATTTGGTAAGGGCTTTGAGGAGTTCTATGACCGCGTGAAAGAGGAAGGAGTCAATTACAGACGAGGTCTTGCTTCTGAGGTATACAAAAAACCCGGCACTGACAACAAGGTCATTGTAAGGGCGGAAGATACGATGCTCGGTGAGCCGTATGAGATTGAAGCGGACATTGTTGTGCTTGGTGTGGGTTTGAAGCCAAGTGCGGGCACTGACGAGCTATTAAAGATGCTCGGTGTCGAGGAAACGGTCGATCATTTCGCAAAAGAGGCGCATCTAAAGCTCCGGCCGGTGGATACCGACGTGCCTGGAGTTTTCGTTACCGGCTGCGTGCAAGCTCCCCGGGATATTCCGGACAGTGTAGCGCAGGGCAAAGCTGCTGCGGCTGCTTCTCTTGCGCTGTTAGCCGGTGGAAAAGTGAAACTGAGAACGCCTGTAGCAGAGATGGACGAGGAACTGTGCGTGGGGTATAAGTCGTTGAGCGAGATGGCGGATAAGATGGGGGCATAATTAAGGAGGGAAAAAAGATGGCAGAAGAAGATTTTGAATATGATTACACAAAAGTCCCGATGACGGGATCTGTTGAAGGGATTGCCAAAGACGCGCCAGAAGATAGCCCGAGGATTGGCGTTTACGTGTGCCACTGTGGTATAAACATCAAGATGGTGATAGATGTACCGGATTTGGTGAAGTATGCCGCAACCTTGCCAAACGTTGCTCTTGCACAACACTATATATTTACATGTTCAGATCCCGGGCAAAATCTAATAAAAGCGGACCTTGCAGCAGGTAGAGTTAACCGAGTGATCGTAGCTGCTTGCTCGCCGAGGATGCACGAGCCGACGTTCAGAGGCACGTGTGCCAGCGAAGGGCTCAATCCGTTCTTCTTCGAGATGGCGAATATCCGCGAGCATTGCAGTTGGCCACACGGCGATTTCAAGAAAGCAGCGACACAGAAGGCGAAGGATCTGCTGAGAAGTGCGGTTGCTCGGTCTTCATTGTTAGAATTATTAGAGGAGAAGAAGGTTGATGTCGCCCCAGAGACGATGGTGATCGGCGGTGGCGTAGCCGGACTCTATGCTGCACTGGATATAGCAAATTCTGGCTACAAGGTGCATCTTGTGGAAAAGACCCCTTCTATTGGCGGGCATGTAGCGCAGTTCGATAGGACTTATACCTCGCTCGATAAAGTGTCATCCATTTTAACGCCGCGAATGATAGAGATCGGAGCGCATCCGAACATCGATCTGATGACGTATTCCGAGGTGGAGAACATCGAGGGTTACGTGGGCAATTACAAAGCAACGGTGAAGCGGAAGCCGCGCTACGTGAATGATAAATGTACCGGCTGTGGCGCATGTGAGGTAGCATGTCCGGTGAAGGATGTCCCCAGCGAGTTTGACGAAGGGCTGAGTGCCCGAACTGCCGTCTACTTACCGTTCCCGAATGCCGTTCCTCCTATGTATACCGTTGACGCGGAGAACTGCTTACTGTTTAAGGAGGGTAAATGTGGTGACGCAACGCTCGAGGATGTCAAGGCAGGGAAAGCAAAAACACCGTGCATGGCTGCGTGCGAGCCAAATGCCGTTGACTTCGGGATGACGGAAGAGAAGGAAGAGTTAGACGTCGGAACAATTATCGTGGCGACCGGGTATGATATCATTGATCCGACCACGTCGCCGGAATACAAGTACGGCGTGTATCCTAACGTTATTACCGGGTTACAGTTTGAGCGGCTGTCAGCGGCGAGCGGTCCGACGGGTGGCAAGATCGAACTAAACGGGGAAGAACCCAAGGATATCGTTTTCATTTCCTGTGTAGGGTCGAGGAATAAGCAAACGGGGCATGAATATTGCTCTCGTGTCTGCTGTATGTATCTAGCGAAACAAGCGCACATAGCGAAAGAGAAGCTACCAGACGCAAAGGTAACGGTATGCTTCCAGGATGTGCGGGCATTTGGCAAGGGCGATGAAGAGTTTTACGGGAATGTCAAGGCGGAGGGTGTCAGCTATCGAAGAGGCCTTCCGGCTGAAATCTACAAGAAACCGGGCAGTGACCGGGTAGTGGTACGAGCCGAGGACACGTTACTTGGTGAGCCTTATGAACTCGAAGCAGACATGGTGGTGCTCGGTGTTGGCATGCAACCAAATGCGGGTGTGTGGGACATCGTAAACATGCTCAAACTTTCCCAATCTCCAGACACATTCTTATTAGAGGCACATCCCAAGCTGAGACCTGTGGATACGGCAACCGATGGTATCTTAATTGCAGGCTGCGCAGCAAGTCCCAAGGATATTCCGGATAGTATAGCGCAGGGCAAAGCAGCAGCGGCCGGGTCTCTTGTTTACTTGGTCCAGGGTATTGCAAACATAGAGCCCGCAATCTCGCAGATAAACGCGGAGGTTTGCATCGGCTGCGGCACTTGTGCAGAGGTCTGCCCGTATGGTGCACTTCTACTTGACGAGGTAATGCAGGTAATGACGGTAAACGAAGCGATGTGTAAGGGCTGCGGCGGTTGTAACGCGGTCTGCCCATCGGGAGCGGCGACGATGAAGCACTTCCGCGACAGACAGGTATATTCGCAGATCGAAGCGTTATTGCAGAGAGCAGTACCCCTGGAGTTTGTGGATCTTGGTGCTGCGGAGATAGGTGCGTTAGAAGAGCCAGAAGAACCTGCTGCAGAAGTAGCTGTAGCTGTAGCAGCAGTACCGGAAGCAGGCGAGGCTGAGGCTGTAAAAGTAGAATAAATAGGCTGCGGAGTGAACCATACATACCATACTCACTCCACCCCATTTTCTTTTTTCTTTTTTGGTTTGTTTCACCCCGAGTTAGCGTGTGCTTTGGTACGCAAACACAGAAAGCAAGTGATACACGGATTATTCAACACCACGACTGAAATGGCCGCGCGTGTGCTTTCGCCGTCGTGATTTCTTGACAGGGTTACCGGCGAGGACGTCCTCCGTGTACAGACCGATTATTCTCTCCGCGTTGCCATCGGTAAGGTCGAAGAAGAACTTTGTAATACCACCACTGTTGTGAAGTTCTTGCACGTCGTTGAAGAGCCCGATAGGTACGCTGTTCAGAATCTGCGAGTACCTGAATTCCCGCCGTACGGGAAAGACAAAGCCCTTTTCGTCCTTCAGCGATCTTGCGTTCAGCGGATATGAGGTGGTCATGAGAACCGGTCGGCCATGAACGAGCACGGCGAACGCTTTGTTCTTGAATGCCGACAGCTCGGATAGGGTAAGCTCTGGTGATACAATTGGGGTCGCGCCATAGCTCTTGAGAAATGCCCTGTCGAGGTCGTTGAAGACGTTTGCTGCATAGTCAAGATAAATCGTCCGTGTTTTTGGTTTCGACAGCTCAGAGATCAGCCCGAGGTTTCCCAAAAGGACAGCCTCAGAATTGCATTCAGTTACCTTCCTGATGGCGTCCGCCGCGTCGGAATCGTTGAGGATTCGTGGGATGTATGGTGCTGCACCGCTTTCCGGGAAATCGTGCGCGAAGACCGAGTAGAAAACGGTAGCTGCACCGGCGTTTAACGCGCCTTGTGCGTCCTCTTTGGAATACACTTTTGCTAAAATCTCTATGTCACTAGATTCAACAGTATCGAATTCAGGAATTGTTACCTCTCGCTTTGTTCTTGCCGGAGTAGCTATCCTGGGTTTTGACTTTAGTGGTGCATACTGCGGTCTTGTTTCAGAGGACGTTTTGTAAATGCGATCTCCTGCTGCTACACGAATGAACAGTTTTACCGTCTCTCCGGCATCTGCTCCCGATACGGACGTTCCGTTTTTTTCTATCTGTTTTATCAAGGCACCGTCAATTCCGGCTTTTGTCCAGATGCCGACCCCGTCACCGACCGATAAGAGCTCATGCAGCGTAATTGTTGTGTCTTCTTCGATGATGCCGAGAAAGATGCCGCGGTTCTTTGGCGTCTCCGGTGCGATGATGTCAGTAGCACCAAACAGGTAGCCGTCGGTAAATTCGCGGTTGAATTCGAGTGCGAGGTCCTTGAGTTCCTGTTCGGGGACTCTAAAACGACCGTCATAGTAAGAATCAACAGCAAGGCGGTAGACGCGCGTGGCAAGCGCGGTGTATCGTGGACTTCTGAGCCGGCCTTCAATCTTGAAGGAGGCAACGCCAGCCGCAATAATCTCGGGGATCCTGTCGACGAGGCATAAGTCCTTCGTACTCAGCAGGTAAGTACCGTTGTATCTCTTTCTGCACGGCTGCGCGCACAAGCCGCGATTGCCGCTGCGACCACCCAGGAAACTGGAGAAGAGGCACAGACCGCTGTAGCAGAAGCAGAGCGCACCGTGCACAAACACTTCGGTCTCTAATCCTGTCTTTTCGATAAACTCTCGTACCTCAGCAAGCGAGAACTCACGAGGAAGCGTAACCCTGTCTGCGCCCCAAAGCAGATCAATATAATAAGAGTTGGTTATCGCAGCCTGCGTTGACATGTGTATCCTCAAATCAGGGAATGTATCTTTAAGCAGACGCGCAAACGAGATGTGCTGAATGATGATCCCGTCTATACCTTTGGAATACGCGTCTGAGATGTCATCAAAGAACGCACGGAGTTCGTGATTCTTTACCAAAATATTGAAGGTGTTGTAGACTTTCACACCGTTGTCGTGCGCGTATTCAACTGCTGCTTTGAGTTCTTCGCGCGTGAGATTCTCAGCACGGCGTCTCGCATTGAACTTACCTACGCCGAAATAGACGGCATCGGCACCGTTTTCAACTGCCGCGGTGAGTGCCTGCCGGCTTCCTACGGGTGATAAAATTTCTACCTGTTGGGGCATGGAGCTTCTAGAGTTTTCTGGTATCTATTAGGACTGTTGTGCTTAGAAAGGTAAACGCATGAGAGTTTGATAGAAGTGCCTCGTAACCGTTTTTGTGAAATCCAAGGGGTGAAAAAGGGTGTGCCATACGCGTAAACGCATTTTCAAGAGTGTAAAAGCGAAAAATTTTTATGTACTCTCACTATTTAACTCTTCTATCGGAATTTTGCTTCAAGGTCGCGAGGTGCAAGAGGGCATGAAAAGCGGAAGGGTAAAATTAGGAAGGGTCTTCCTATTCGTATTCCTGATCGCAACGGGAGCGTTCGATGGTGTTTTAAGTGTATCTGCGGACTCGCATCAGGTCTATCCTGGCGAATCGATTCAGGATGCCGTGGACGCCGCGGAGCCTGATGATATTGTCTTCGTGCACAGCGGTACGTACTACGAAAACGTGAATGTGACCAAGCGACTTATCCTGCAGGGCGCGGACCTCGAACTGGGTTTGCCGGTGGTGGATGCAGGCGGCAATGGAAGCGCGATTACGCTCTCTGCCGATTGGATTTTCATACAGGCGTTCACGGCAACCAACTCGGGCGATTACCCAGAGGCAGGAATCAAAGCAATCTCGAACGGCAACACCATCAAATACTGCAATGCAAGCGGCAACCACAACGACGGAATCCTCCTCTCTGCAGCTTCACGCTTCAATAGTCTGATAAACAACACCGCCAACGACAACGCCGGCAACGGCATCAAACTCTACAACTCCAGCAACAATACACTACGGGGCAACAACGCCAGCGCTAACGATAACAACGGCCTTTACCTCTACGACTCGAGCAACAATAACACCGTGATCAACAACACGGTCAGCAACAATGACGCACATGGCATCAGCCTCTACCATTCCAACAACAATAACCTCACCGACAACAGTGCCAGTAGCAACGTCAACCAGAGCGGCATCTACCTCGCCCATGCTCATAACAACACCATTACTGCCAATAAAGCCACGGGGAACTGGCATGGTATCTTCTTCCTGTATTCCAACTCAAACAACCTTACCGGCAACAGTGCCAGCAATAACACCGTAGCCATCCGCATCGATTACTCCCACAATAATATCATTACAAACAACACTGCGAGCGACAGCACCGGCGGCAGCGTCAGTCTCGGAGACGGCTTCTCCCTCTCACATTCCAGCAACAATACCCTTACCGGCAATACCGTTGGTGACAACTTCCGTGGTATTTATTTCTGGTACGCCACGAACAATACGCTCACCGCGAATAATGTCACCGATAATCATAACACGGGCATCTTACTCGAGGACTCCAGTAATAACAACACTATCCAAAGCAACAACGTCAGTAGCAACGGTTACCACGGCATTGAACTCAGTTCTTCCAAGAACAATTCTCTCACAACCAATAGTGTCAGCGACAACCACGTGGGCATTTCCATAGACTCCTCCAGCAGTCATAACACCGTCTCAGCAAATAATGTTAGCTTTAACACCGACGGCATCTCCGTTTGAGGAAACAACAACACCATTACCAGCAATAACGCCAGCAGCAACGACGGCGGCATATTCCTCGGGGGCTCCCATAACGCCATTTCAGACAACAATGCCAGCGCCAACAAGTACGAGGGCATACGGCTCTGGTCCGCCAACAACAACACCATTACAAACAACATCGCCAACGATAACCGCTATTTAACTTCAGGCACCGGCATCAGCATAGGCGTGTCGCACAATAATGTCGTTGCGGGGAACGTCGTGCGTGGTAACAAATACGGCATCTATCTCGAAGGCCTGGAGGAGACCCTCGATCCACTTGTGTTCATTTACCCCTCGAGCTATAACACCATTCTAAGAAACAATGTCAGCAGCAATAGCTACGGCCTGTACCTCAAACTTCACAGCAATAATAACACGGTCTCAGAGAACAACGCCAGTTATAACACCAATGACGGCATTTTCCTTCAGGAATCTTCAAACAATACCGTCGCACGAAATACGGTCCGTGGCAACAGTAACAATGGCATTAGCATCGAACATCATTCGCGCACCAACACCATCTCAGCAAACACCGCAACTGACAACGACAACGGCATTTATCTCAACTATCACAGCGACAACACCACTATTACAGACAATACGATCATCAACAACGACAACGGCATTCTTATCGACGCCACATACTCTTTTCATCCCAGCAACTGTATCATCGTGTCAGGCAACAATCTCAGCGATAACCTTTACAGCGGTATCATGGGCTGGTCGTCCAGTAATAATACGATTGCCCACAACACCCTCCGCAACAACGCTGACGGCATCTTACTTTCCGATTCTAACGATAACACCATTACGGGCAATCGAATAACTGGAAACAACCACGGTATCTTTATGGACACTGCCCGTAATGGCACCATCTCCGGCAACACCATCAGCAGTAACATCGCGGGCATCATCCTCTTCGATTCCGTTAACTTTACGGTTACTCGCAACAAACTGAGCACCAACGACTACGGCCTCACAAGCGGACTGGCTTGCACGAACAACGTGATTTACAATAACTATTTCAATAACACGCATAACGCAGAGGACGATGGAAGCAACATATGGAACATCACGGCGATTCCGGGTACAAATATGGTAGGAGGCCCAGTTTTGGGCGGGAATTACTGGAACGATTACGCAGGTGAGGACTTGAATGACGACGGGCTGGGCGATACGTTGATTCCCTATACCGCTTCTGGAGATATAGCGAATGGCGGTGATTCACGACCCTTGCTTCTCCCGTACACGCACACTGATAACGGTGTATCGGTTGATATTGAACCGGCGTATCCCAGTGAGATAGAGCCCGAGTTACCACCCGGCACGGATTTGAGCGATGCAATCGTTATTACGGTAAACGTCGTCGACGACACGCAAGCGAATCCAACGGATGACGCGTACACCGATATAACAATTGATGTCGGTGTGCTCGATGTGGAAACATGCCGCGTTTACAAAGCGGGCTTCGGTTTTTTAGCAGAGGTCGATGACGTCACGACGCTTCCAACCGTAAAACCGCCCGGTGAGGCGGCATTCGCACGCGATATGGTGAACAACTCGATCATTGTTAGGCTTTATGTGGAGGATCCGATTCTCGGTGTGCTTCCTCCAATGGAACAAACAATCTTTGACACCGGCTCCGGCACGTATCCAAGCATCTCAGGGGTACACAATGGCACGATTACTCCTTCCTGTAACCTCACCGTTAGCAAATTATACACCTACCCCTGCGCAGGCACTGGCGGTCACACCGAATCAATAAGGATATGGAATAGCACTGGATGGAATGTAACCGCAACGTGGAACGGCTATGTAGGGGACTGGCACAATATCTCATTCGATGAGCCGTTCACTCTAAAAGCCGATGAAGAATACAACTACACCATAATAACAGGTTCATATCCGCAAATTCACCATACGGATGCACTACTAACCGCAAATGGATGGATAAACTGCACTTCATTCGTGGATGCTGACGGAAAGGAACATTATAACTGGATACCCGCGATAAAATGGGAATAATGTTAAAAGGGGGAGGATAAAAAGGGAGGAGATAAAAAATGAAGAAAAACGAACTGAAAATTTGGATTGTGGAGATACTCTTCATGGCATTAATATCCATATCAGTGTTTGCAGGTTCTGCATCCTCAGATATAATCTACGTGCCCACAGATTACCCAACAATTCAACAGGCGATAGACAATGCAAGCTCAGGCGATACGATTTTCGTTTATAACGGCACTTGAGGCCGTCTACCAATCCATTATCAGCAGTGACACTTAAAGTTAACTATTGGATGGAAACCTAAAAAGTTCTTGACCTTCGATACCAAATTGGTAACCGATCCTAAGATCTTACCGATAACTGCC
>Ga0307378_10002241_pt1 | contig 30069 bp, 21 predicted proteins | sample UN1MG_FD_202238 | JGI IMG/M metagenome (GOLD analysis project Ga0307378, IMG submission 202238) | Soil microbial communities from Risofladan, Vaasa, Finland - UN-1 | ecosystem: Environmental > Terrestrial > Soil > Coastal area > Acid sulfate soil | place: Finland: Risofladan, Vaasa | collected... | reverse complement strand
ACTCACAATCAATATTTTGAGCAACTTGAGGATTTACGCCAAGCTGTATTTTCTAAAATTATTGAATGGGCATCTCCAAATGAAAACCTTGCACAGTTATGTGCAATTACTTAATGCGTCATGTATAGTAAAAGCTTCTTAATAATTTAAGGGCGCTTTTCACGGTCCTGCTCGCGCTCAATGAACGCACTGAAATCCTCTCGGGTAATGCTCTCCAGATGGTTTCTGCCGATGAAGGTGAGGAAGGTAAGAAAAAGGATAATCGTGCTGCCGTTGCTTCGGATCGTATTGGGACGGCAATTTCTCCGATGGAGATAGAGCAGATACTGTATGACATGAGTTTCTCCACCAAGCCCCTTATCGGATAACCTTTGAAGGACACGATCAATTTCTGGATTAGCTACCCTGGGTTCATCGGCTTCGGCTTGACGTAATGGTGGCGGATAGGTGAGGGAAGCCGTTGATTTGTCAAGACCGGGTGGGCAATATTTACGATGATACTTGCTGTTTTCTACAGAAACATATTCTAGGTTCATCACTACCTCCTTTCTCGTTTTCGTAGAAAAAACAGGTAGATGATGACCTCAAATGGAGCTTCAGTCAATCATCGTTTTATTACGTACAGTGGCAAGATATCTGCAATTTAGACTTCAGGGCGGACCAGGCGATATTTTGGTTGATTTTTAAATTCCTCAATTAGGAGCGATCAAGATTAGCGTATGAAATAGTGTATGCATTGGCATTAAACGAATCTACGTATAACAGTTAGAAGTATGCACCCCGCCTGTTCATGTTACGTATAGTAATCATAAGACAGGGGACTTATGGGAGACTTTCTATTTATAGCAGTAGCATTGAATCAAAAGTCGAACACAGAGTATACAACATATAGACATTCTGACGAAAAAGGCCGAGCAATTTCTGACCCTGACCTCGAAGTGCCACCTAATTATGAAATTTGATTAGCCTTTTCTAAATTCTTCCTGAATGCCGCAAGACAAGCTAAGACAGAATCAGCCAAGAGTATGGCGGAGGGTATGGGAACGAGAGAAGCTAAAAAGCCCTATCTTCTCAGTGACTCAAAGCATTCCTCATAGGAGTTTGAGTAGGCAGAGGCTACACTAGATAGGGATGGTCTTGGATTATGTAGTGAGTATCGTTATGGTGTGAGCTTTAGTTCCATATTATTCCAGAAAGATATGAAAAATCCTTATAATTCTTCTTGCCACAACTTTTGAACGTTGCTAAACTATTATAGTGTTTTTTAGTGAAATTTCAGCAATAATCAGTATTGATTGTGCCTCTGGCATAAGATTCATGCCGTCCTTCAGGGACAGCATCTCCTTATCTAGACGTTTGTACCTGGCTTCAAGCAACATTCTTGGTTTCTTCATGAAATCAGCTACACACATATTTTTTTATTGGTAGGCTCGTATGGACGGTTAGAAGATTGTACCCTGCTAAAGAGAAATTCTCTCAGTTCTCACCACTACCTCGTGGGTAAAGGGGGAAAGGCTTTTCCACAGAGAATAACATGAGAGGCAAGGAAGGTTTACGCGAATGTCAAAAACAGTATTATTTCGCCCAAATTATTAGCATTCATTATGAACCCATAGAAGGGGGATTTGTGATGGCGAACTATTTGATTTCTGCTGAGAAATTGAGAGCCTTTGGCGAGGGAGTGCTTCAGAAAGTGAGGGTACCCAAGGAGGATGCAAAAACAGTTGCAGAGATCCTGGTGGAGTCCAACCTCAGAGGCATTGATACCCATGGTATCTATCTTAGCAACCTGTACGTGCGACGATTGAAGCAGGGTTTAATTAATCCAACCCCCCAATTCTCCTTTGAGAGAAGGAGAGCAGGGGTGGGAATTTTGGATGCGGATTTCTCCCTGGGTCAGGTATCGACCCTCGAGGCTGCTCGAAAAGCTGTGGGGCTTGCTCAGGAAGCTGGTATTGGTATTGTTGCAGTGAAAAATTCCAATCATTTCGGAGCGGCTGCCTACTACGCAGAATACTGTGCGAAACAAGATTGCATCGGGTTAGTCATGTCGGATGGGGAGTGTGATGTGATTCCCTTTGGAGGGAAGGAAAAATTTCTCGGCACCAATCCCATATGCTGCTGTATCCCTGCTGGAACCTATCCTTGGTTTTGCATGGATATGGCCACCAGCGAAGTGGCTTTCGGTAAAGTGCGGGCGGCGGCAGAGGCGGGGAAAACGATTCCGCCGAATTGGGCGGTGGACCGTGAGGGGAAACCGGTGACCGATGCCACCAAGGCATACGCGGTGGTGCCGATGAGTGGAGCCAAGGGGTATGCAGTTGGCCTGATGATCGAAATCCTTTCGAGCCGGTTCACGGGGATGCCTTACGGTGCCCATATCGTTCGCAAATTTGATGATTGGGATAATAAGGCCTTCATGGGTCATTATGTTCAGGCAATAGACATTTCGGCTTTCTGCCCTATGGAGGAATTTAAAAAGCGTATGGATGAACTATTCGCTGACTTGAAGAGCCAACCAAAAATGCATGGAGTTGATGAAATTCTGATACCAGGTGAGCCTGAATTGCGAACAAAGATTCAAAGAGAGAAGGAGGGATGTCCCATCAGAGAACAAGACGCTGCCATCTTACGCCAATTGGGTGAGGAGTTTGGGGTTCCATTCCCGGCTTAAAAATGATAGACGCAAGAAAAGGGCATAGGGGAGAGCTCGAAAGGGCCCTTTTGATTCAAGATTAAGCATCGCTTTGCCTAGATTCAGTGAATTTGGGAGAATGTATGGTCTGATTGACTCTTTCCTGCCATGGCAGATTAGATTTCGTTCGACAACAGAGGCTTTGATTTAGTAGTGAGAGATAGAACAAGGACTGAGCTTGTGCTTGTTTGCTAGACGGGAAAAGAAAGTTGAGCAAACTCTTTCATGGAGCTATAAAGTAATATTCAAGGAGGTATCTTTGTGGCCGAGATAGAATTGAGGGATGTAACGAAAAGGTTTGGAAAGATCACGGCGGTCGATAGGATCAACCTAACGGTAAAAGACAAGGAGTTTCTTGCATTGGTTGGGCCTTCGGGATGCGGTAAGACAACCACGCTTCGGATGATTGCAGGTTTAGAGGAGTTGACCGAGGGAGATCTTTATATCGGGGATGTGAAGGTCAATGATATTCCTCCCAAAGAGAGGGATATCGCAATGGTCTTCCAAAACTACGCGCTCTATCCCCACATGAGCGTGTACAAAAATATGTCCTTCGGTCTTCGGCTCAGAAAATTTCGCAAAGAGGAGATCGACACACGGGTAAGGGAAGGGGCCCGAATCTTGGGGATCGAGGAGTTGCTGGGAAGGAAGCCTAAGGAGTTATCAGGGGGTCAACGTCAACGGGTAGCTATGGGACGTGCCATTGTGCGAAAGCCAAGGGTTTTCCTCTTTGACGAACCCCTGAGCAACCTGGATGCCAAGCTGCGGGTCCAGATGCGAGGGGAACTGGCAAAACTCCATGAACAACTGGAAACCACTATTGTCTATGTCACCCATGATCAGATAGAGGCTATGACACTCGCCGAAAGAATTGTCGTCATGAAAGATGGGATCATTATGCAGACAGGAACCCCACTTGAGGTATATAACAACCCCAAGAATATCTTCGTGGCAGGGTTTATTGGAAGCCCGGCCATGAATTTTTTTGATGTTCGCGTGACGGAGCGGAAGGGGGCTCTTTGTGTCGAAGGTGAAAATTTTAAGATGGCCGTTCCCAGCAGTCTCAGGAACCGATATCTCAAGACAAAGGATCAGGAAGCCATTCTTGGGATCCGGCCACAACATATCTTTGATAAGGAGATAAGGGGTCCATTTCCAGGTGGAGAACTATTGCGGGCAACCGTTGAGGTTGTTGAACCGGTGGGTTCAGAGGTGATCCTCCTTGCTTCCTGCGGATCGACCCAGATTACGGCAATGGTTGATCCCCAAACCCTTGCCAAACCACATGCAGAGATAGAATTCTTGGTTGACATGAACCAAATGCACCTTTTCGATAGGTCCACTGAGGAGGTTTTTTAGTGCCAGGTTTAGATAACACCATGCTCGTCGGTAACCTGGGAGGTAACTACAAGGTTTTAATGTAAGACACACCTCGTCTTTTTGGGAGGGACAGGAAATGGCAGAGGAGGAAACGTTCCTTGGCGAGAATTGGCTCTTGGATACAAAAGAGGCAATAGGCTTGTATCATGACGTTGCAATTCCCTTGAGAGAGGAGGTTGGCATAGTTGATACGCATACACATCATAATTTAAGGCAGATTATCGAAAATCGTCCCTTCCCCAATATCTGGAGAGCTGAAGTGCTTGAGCCCAGCGAACAATACGCGAACAATGATCACTATATTATCCAGCTCGCGGCAAAGCACCACGGATTTTCCCAGGCCCTTGCTCGGGACAATGAGATTTCCGATTACGATAAATGGATGGCCCTCAGCAGGGTCTTCCCTGAGCTTGAAGGTAATCATGTTCATCAATGGCTGCATCTTGATTTGCGGAGGATGTTCGGTATTGAATTGTTACTGAATGGAGATACAGGCGATGTAATCTGGGAGGCAGCCAATAAGCGCTTACAGGAAAAGGCGATGCTGCCACAGGCTATACTGAGGCGGATTCGCGCACGTATTATCTTTACCACCGATGACCCATCAGACGACCTGCGCTATCATGAAATGGCAGAGAAGATACATGGAATCACGTTCTTGCCAACCTTCAGGCCAGATGCCTATTGCAATATCTTCAGCGATGATTGGCGGTCAAAGGTCGAAGGGATCTGTCAATTGACCGGCAAGGATACGACACTCAAGGGCCTTGTCGAGGCCCTGAGAAAGAGGCATGAATACTTTGCCGAACGGGGAGCAAGGGCCAGCGACCATGGATTGCTCGAGCCGTACGGGTTAGACGTGACAGAGAACAGGGCGGCAGAAATCTTCCATGAGGCGTATAGTAAAAAGGAAAGATACGGTATCAGGTCCATTGAAACACGTGAGTTCATCTCCTATATGATGCATAGATTCTGCGAGATGAACCAGGAAAGGGGAATGGTGACCCAAATCCATTACGGCGCATTCAGAAATGCCAATGAATATCTATTTAAAAATTGGGGGGCTGACGTTGGTGGGGATATCTCAATGGATACGGCACATGTTGTGGAAAACCTCAATCCGCTGCTCTCGAGATTTTTCAGCGGAGAAACCCAAAATCAATCCCATCTCCTTCTGTACCCAATGAATCAAACGTATGCCAATGTTCACGTGATGCTTGAGCGAGCCTTTCCCAATGTGCATACGGGATTTCCATGGTGGCACAACGACACACCCTACGTAATGGAGCAATACTTACTCCATGCTGCGGGAGCATCTCTGCTCAGCACGGCCGGTGGCCCTGTGTGCGACGGAAGAAAGATCCTATCCGTAGGCAGCCGTTTTGAGGTCTTTGACAGGGTGATATGTAAAGCAACTGGCAAACTGGTTTCAGATGGTCAGATGTCAAGGCCGGGTGGTATCAAGGCGGTAACGTCACTGATGTATGAGAATCAAAAAAGGCTCTTCCATTTGGAATAAGCCTCAGAGCGATAGTGATAAAGATCAGCGTTCCTCACCCGGATAAGGCAAAGTAAATAAGCTTCCATATCAAGCACTTATCCCAATCTCCATTTCCCTTCCCTATGCATATTCCTGGCCTGAATGTCTTGTCAAAGATGCGTGGGAGGCCCCTTAAATAATCATGAAATAATCCTTGACAATAATGTGCGTTAGTGAAATAATAGAATAACATTCCATCATATGGAACGCATACTATCTGCACCTCAAAGGCAGGGAGCCCGATCTTTTTAGCTTACAAACGAAAAATCTTTCTTTTTATAAACCACAAAGGAGAATCCCATGATAAACCATGAAGAAGTAAATGAGAAGAAGAGACGAGTCAGGGATCTCATGGCTCGATTGAACATCGATGCCGTTCTCCTCAGGAAACAGTGCAATTTTTCATGGCTGACAGGAGGACATCTCAACCTTGTCGGCATTGCCACTGAAATGGGAGCAGCCCCACTGCTCCTCACGCCTGAAAAGGAATACGTCGTTTGCAATAATATTGAGGCTCCCCGAATAGCAAAGGAAGAAGGAATTCTTGATCAGGGTTATGAACTGGTAACCTATAAGTGGTTTGAAGAACGGGAGAAGGAACTCATTGAAGGGCTTACCAAGAAGTGTAGGGTGGGCTCTGACTCTCCTTATCCCGGAACAGAGGATATTTCCAATCATATCAACCCGTTGCGCTATTCTCTGACCTCCTGGGAGGTGGAGCGATATAAAGAAGTTGGTCTCCTCGCTTCCAAGGCTGTCGAGACAACTGCCAAGACCATTGAACCCGGGGATAAGGAATGTGAAGTCATCGGAAGGCTCGCACAAAGGTTGTGGGCAAATCGGGTGGATTTTGTCACCACTTTCTGTGCCGCTGATGAACGGATCGCGAATTTCCGCCACCCTATCGCCACTGAAAAAAGAATAAAAAAGCGGGTTATGCTGGGTGTTAATGCCCGAAAATGGGGGTTAATAGTCACCCTCACTCGTTTTGTGCAATTCGGCAAGGTACCTCCTGAGTTACTAAAACAATATGAAGACAATGTCTATGTTGAGTGTGTTCTCATGGCCAATACCGTCCCGGGAAAGCCGGTTGTGGAGGTTTTGAAGAAGGGAATAGAGGCGTATAAAGAGAGGGGATACCCCGAGGAATACCAACTTCACCACCAGGGTGGAGCAACGGGATATCTCGGTCGTGACTATCGGGTGAATTTCCACACGCCCGATATCGTGCAGGAAAATCAGGCTTTTTGCTGGAATCCATCGATTGCAGGGACAAAGAGTGAAGACACCATGCTTGCAACGTCAAAGGGCCCGGTGCTCCTCTCAAAGCCGGTACAATTTCCGGTTTTAGAGATGGGAATCGAGGGATATACGTTTCAGAGGCCTGGAATCCTGGAGAAATAGAGAGGAGGTGATAGCTGGGTAATGATCAAATGAGAGCTACGGGCTTTCAACAAGAAAGGAGGTGATAGCCACGGGTGGATGAAATAGTTCCTGATGATGGATAAATAAAAAAGGATTTATTAACCCAGAATAGCTAAAGAATGGAGGTGTTGTGATGAGAGGGAGAACGTTATATAAGGTCTTGACTTTGGGGCTTGCGATGTTTTTCGTCGTGGCCCTGGCTGGCCTTGCCGAGGCTAAAACTGTGATCCGTATGGCCAGTCCATTCAAACCGGGCCACATTCTGGTTCAAGCCAGTGAGAAGTTCAAGGAACTGATAGAAAAGCAAAGCAGGGGAAAAATAGAAGTTCAGCTTAACGTCGGAAAGGAGTCAGAAGAGAAGGTCGGCGTCATGTGCAGCGAAGGAAAGGTTGAGGCGCAGGCAACAGGAGGGGAGCCTCTCGAGGTTTACGCACCCCAGTATTTCTTCTTCAACACCCCATATGTGATGAAAAATTTCGATCATTTAATGCGGGTTTGGGATGGTCGCCTGGGCGATGAAGCGAGAGCCCTGGTTGCGAAGAAGGGGAACATGATGTACCTGGGAATCGTTTACCGGGGACTTCGCCAGATGACTTCAAACAAGCCCATCTACACACCGGAAGATGTTTCGATGTTGAAACTCCGGCTGCCTGGGGTGCCGAACTGGATTGCGGTCTGGAAAGAGATCGGCGCAACCCCTGTCCCGGTCCCTCTGACCGGGCTCTATGATTCCCTGAAGGTGGGAAAGGCGGAGGCCTCCGAAGGCGACCTGCCGCAGATTTCCTCCTTCAAATTGGACGAAGTGCAGAGTCATCTCACCATCACGAACCACATGGTTCAAGCAGGACAAGTCCTCATCAACAAGGGCTTTTTTGACGGTTTGTCGAAGAAAGATCAGGGGCTGGTCCTGAAGACGTCGAAGGAAGCCATCGATTGGGCCAACGAGAAGATAAAGAAAGGTGAGACAAAGATCCTCATCGATCTCCAGAAAAAAGGCATGCAGGTGGTGATTCCCGACGCGGATCTCTTCCGTGAAAAGGGGGAGCCAGCGGTAGAAAAGCTCTTCAAGACAGAGTGGCCGGTAACCACCTGGAAAGAAGTGTTGGCGCAATAGTGGCGTTGAAAAAATAGTGATTGCATATGAAATCAAAAAAAAGTAATGACTGGCGCAATTTCTGATGGTAGAGATTGAGGTAGAAGGAGATACGTTCCAGAGGCCTGGAATCCTGGAGAAATAGAGAGGAGGTGATAGCTGCATATTGACGAAATGTGCCCCAATGAGGTATTAATAAAAAGGGATTTATTAACTCAGAAGATCTAAAGAATGGAGGTGTAGTGATGAAAGGAAAAAATTTTACGAAGATCTTGACTATGGGGCTTGCGATCTCATTGATCGTGGGCCTGGCTGGTATTGCCGGGGCAAAAGACAAGTATCCTTCCCGCGAGATTGAGCTCATGATTCCCTGGGGTGTGGGGGGTGCCACTGATGTTGTTTTCCGGACATTTCTCAGCGTTCTTCCCAAATATTTGGAGAGACCTGTGATCATCGTGAATAGGCCAGGAGGCGGTGCCGTTCCCGGGTATGCGGAGGCCATGAAGAAGAAGCCGGATGGCTATTACTGTTTGGCATGGATATCAGCTTCATTGACCAAAACGCACATGAGTGTGGTTCCTTACGACTATCAGGCCTTTGATCCTGTGATCATGCTGGTGAACACCCCCTGCTGGATCCTGGTTCCTGCCAATTCCCCCTTTAAGAACATCAATGATCTGCTGGCAGCGGCTAAAGCAAAACCCGGCTATGTGACCCTGGGCAATGCCGGCGCAGGCGGGGGCACCCATATGATCGCCCTGGCCTTTGAGAAGGCAGCTGGGGTTCGGTTTAACCATGTCCCACATAAGGGCGGCGGTCCGACCGTGGTGGCTACAGTGGGTGGACACGTCAATGCCGGCAACCTGTCTCCTCCCGAAGGTGTACCCCAGATCGCTGCGGGTCAGCTACGCTGTCTTGCCGCATTTTCCGAAGAGCGCATGAAAGAGTTCCCTGATATCCCCACCGCCAAGGAGCAGGGTGTAGACTTTGTCCTCGGGCAGTGGAGGGGATTGGCTGTTCCCAGGGGAACGCCCGCAGATAGAGTCAAGGTGCTCCATGACGCCTTTAAGGCGACCATGGATGATCCTGACCTGCAGAAGCTGGCCAAAAAGGGCGGCATCCTCTTGGAGTACAAGGGCACCCAGGATTTCAGGAGGTACATCGCCGAACAGAATGAGTTCTATAAGAAGCTGATCATCGAGGGCAAGCTGGGTACTCGCTACAAATAAAACTAATTGTAAGAGACTGGCAGAAAAGGTGACATACAGCTCGATTCCGGCTGTATGTCACCTTGTTATGGAGGGAAGTATGGGTAAAACAGAGATAATCATCGGTGCCTTTTTAATGATTCTGTCTTTTGCATTCTATGCCCTGACCTATCAATTTCCCGAGCAAACCCTGGCCTTCTCACCGAAAATATTTCCCCGTTTTGTGGGCGTCTGTCTTTTTATCATCTCTTCTGTCCTTGTCATCCAGGGAATTACAGCGGTGCGAAGGGGTTCACAGGAAGAGAAGCCTAAACCAACCATAGATAAGGCATTAGATAAGGCATTTTTAATAAGATTGTTTCTGGCCATTCTGATCGGCTACGCCTATACTCGATTGCTTCCCATCACAGGATATGTAGTGGCTACTCCGCCCTTTATTGCCGGTATAATGCTTGTCTTCAACGAGAAACGGTGGTATAAGATCGTGGCAACCTCCATTATTACCACCAGCCTGCTGTATATTCTGTTTAGAATTATCTTCAGGGTTCCCCTGCCACGATTCAGCCTGTTTTGACTTAAACCAGAGAGGTCGTACACGTGGAATCGATCGTTCACGGTTTTTTATTTGTACTGCACCCATTGCATTTCCCCTTTCTTTTCATAGGGGTCACCCTTGGGATAATTGTTGGCGCCCTCCCGGGCCTTACGGCCTCGGTGGGTATCATACTCCTTTTGCCCTTTGTCTTCTATCTTGATGTGAGCACCGCCATGGTAATGCTCTGCGGGGCCTTTTGTGGCGGCATCTATGGGGGATCTATATCGGCGATTCTCATTTCGACTCCAGGAACGCCTTCGGCAGCGGCAACTGTCCTGGACGGATACCCTCTTGCCCAGAAAGGCGAAGCGGGGAAAGCCATTGGGGTGGCCACCATCGCTTCCACGAGCGGGGGAATTATTTCTACATTTTGTTTGATGTTTTTTGCACCAAAACTGGCGCGGATTGCACTTCAATTCGGCCCGGAAGAGTATTTCGCCCTGACCGTATTCGGACTGACTGTTATCGCCAGCGTAGCAGGAAAATCTCTCACCAAGGGACTGATTGCGGGCTTTTTCGGCCTTCTGATTGCCACAGTTGGCATAGACCCCGTAGAAGGATACGCTCGCTATTCCTTCGGCATTCCCAATCTAATGGCAGGGTTCTCTCTATTGCCGGTGCTGATTGGTTTGTTTGCCATATCCCAGATCTTTGTCCAACTGGAAGCGGCCGGCAAGAAGATCGTAAAATACGATCAGGTGATCGGTAAAGTGTTACCTTCTATGAGAGAGCTAAAAAGGCTCTTTCCAATCATTATTTCCAGTTCTTTCCTTGGGACTTTTATCGGAATCATCCCAGGAACCGGGGGAGCGATCGCCTCCTTTATGGCCTATAATGAGGCCAAGAGGTGGTCAAAAGATCCGGATTCTTTTGGGAAGGGCAATATTGCTGGAATTGCTGCACCCGAGGCGGCCAACAACGGTACTACCGGAGGCGCAATGGTGCCGCTTCTGACCTTGGGGATTCCCGGAGATGTGGTAACCGCGGTGATGCTGGGGTGCCTCCTTCTGATCGGTCTCAGACCGGGTCCGCTGTTGTTCAAGGAGAGTCCTGAGGTAGTGAACGCGATCTTTGCAGGGCTTCTCTTGGCTAATGTATTGATACTTATCCTGGGTGTCGTGAGCGTGAGACTATTCCCTAAGGTCCTAAAGGTCCCTCCCGCAATGCTCTTCCCGATTATCTTCACCCTCTGCTTTTTGGGTTCCTTTTCCCTGAACAACAGTACGTACGATATGTTCATTGCGTTGGTCTTTGGGATTGTCGGCTATATTATGCAGAAAAATGGCTTTCCGGCTGCCCCGGCAGTCCTCGGTGTTATTTTGGGTCCTATCGCAGAGGATGCATTGGCCCGGTCCCTGATTATCTCCCATGGCGATTGGAGCACCCTTTTTAAATCGCCCATCGCCATATTCTTCTATATTATTTCCTCCCTCTCCGTAATCTATTCCCTTAGGAGGCAGTTTGCTGCCAAAAAAGCAGAGACAGAACAGCAGAGCAAAGATTAGAGGATGTGTTATTCTCTTGATCTATTGAGATTCACCAGAATGGTTGCCGGTAAGCTGATCGTTAAGGGTCTACCTAGGCAGGCAATAATCTCTTAATCCAAGGGAGCGTTGGGTATGGCAGTCAGAGTTGATTTCCCCTATAAGGGATATTCTCCAGCTTATATCCCAGAAGAATCCCTTCTGGCAATACTCAAACCTAAAAGCAGTGTAGGTACCCGGCAGGACAAGATTGGCCTCATCCGGGCCGCTCTTGAGCGGCCTATTGGGCTGCCGCGCTTGGGACACCTGGTCCGGAAGGGCCAGAAGATATTAATCCTGGTTGACGATTATACGCGAAATACCCCGACCCAGCTCATTTTGCCGCCGGTAATGGAGGAACTTTCCGCTGCTGGTGTTTTGCCCGAAGAAATCAAATTCATGGTTGCCTCTGGACTGCACCGCCTCATGACCCATGAAGAGAAAGTTCGTAAAGTCGGAAAAGACATCATGGAGAAATACGCAGTCATGGACCACGATTGGCGTGACACTGATTCCCTTGTGGAACTGGAGACGAATTCCCGGGGAACGGAAATCTGGGTGAACAAGGAGGTGCTGGCCGCGGATTTTGTTATCGGTATCGGTCAGATTGTTCCCCATATGGTGGCTGGCTTTGCCGGAGGGGCCAAGATCGTGCAGCCAGGTGTTTGCGGGGCTGTGACAACTGATCAGACTCACTGGCTCAGCGCCTGCTACCAGAGCACGGAGATCTTCGGCAAAATAGATAATCCAGTTCGGCAGGAGATAAATGAGGTAGGGTTGCGTGCGGGTCTAAAGTTTATAATCAATATCATCCATGACGGAACCGGCGAGGTCTGCAGATGCGTCTGCGGTGACCCTGTAGAGGCCTTTCGGAGCGGATGTAAAACCGCAATCGATAGCTACGGTGCCCAGCTGCCGGCAGGTGCGGATATCGTACTGGCTGATTCCTATCCCGGAGATGTGGAACTGTGGCAGGCGGGCAAGGCCATTTATGCTGCTGGACTGGCCCTTAAACCGAATGGGATTCTGATACTTGTTTCTCCTTGCCCGGAGGGTGTCTGCAGATCCCACCCCCAGCTTGCTGAAATGGGCTATATGCCCTTTGCCGAAATAGAGGCTAAGGTAAAACATGGGGAAATTGAAGATCTCACCTTAGCTTCACACATTGCCGAAGTTGGTAGAGTCATTTGCGATAGAGGCGTCGGTGTGTTGGTCAGCCACGGAATTGACCCTGCTACTGCACGCAGATTGGGATTCGAATGGGCAGAGACAGCACAGGAGGCCTTGGATTTAGCCTTTAAGGTGAAGGGTAAACATGCCAAAGTCGTTGTTCTGCAGCAGGGCGGCGAGGTGATGCCCATGATAGGCGATTGAAGCAAAAATCCACCTGTCCTGCAACCGTCGAGCCGGGGAAGTTGCGTTGGTTTAGAGGTTATCAATCGGTTCGTGAAGGCCAGCCTGCTCAAACCGATTTGACTTAGAAATAGATACTACTCTATTATGGGGTTACAGAACATGGGTCTGTGGCTACGGCTCAGAGTGTAGGATCAAGGGGTATATCTACTTCAACCCCCTTGCGCTCTGCTGAAAGGTACGCGGCATAAAGGACACCCACGATATCACTCGCTACCAGTAGGCCCGACTTAGGCTCTCGATCCGTTGCAATAGCTTCAATAAAGTCTTGAATCTCCTGAGGGTACCCAAACATAAAGCTTTCATCTGGCGCAGGAGTGGACCAACCCTGTTTGGTCCCGATCTTCTCCACCACGTAGACATCGGTGAGTTGTTCCTCCCGGGGGTTGTAGAGCTCCATGGCATTACTCGGGCTCAAGTTACACCTGGCCCTGTGGTTGTTCGCAAATATCTCTAGCCAATTATGCACACCTCCCATTACGAGCTCTGACGCAAAGACGTCGGCAACCATTCCATCGTCGAACGTTACGTGTATCTGACAGTAGTCCTCAATATCCTCGTAATCGGTTCTGAGGAAACCCTTGTCGATGAATCGGGGATTACGCGTAATCTCATGAGTTCGCGCACTTACCGCCTTTGGTCGAATCGCCTTTCCATTGCGGGAAAGTCCCTCAACTTGTTTGAGGTAAAGGATAGCGGATAAGGGATGGCAACTCTTGCCCACAATCGATCCTCCTCCAGAGAGCCTCCAGATCCCATACGCTGGTGAAGGACTTCCAGAGTGGGACTGGTCTCCCAGGGCCCACAGTATCTGACCCTTTGTCTTGGTAATGATCTCGGCTTCCTTCTGTACCGCTGGGGCATAAATCCAGTTCTCCGCGTAACAAAGCTTCTTATTGCTTTTTAAGGCTGCTGCGATAATGCGCCTGGCACTGGCGACCGCTTCCTCTAGCATCTTCTCCTTGGAGAAGGTGTTTCCCCTAAAACTCGCATCTCTTGCTGGGCCATAATAGCCCGTGAATGGCTTTTCAACAACCAGATGTTTTCCTGCCTCAAAGGCGGCAACGGAAATGGGTTCATGGGCGTATCCTGGAGTGCAATTGTCCACCACATCCACCTCAGGAAGCATCTCATCAAGGGAGTTAAAGGCGTTGATCCCCCGTTCTTTCGCAAACCCTTCACGATGCTCTCTGCTAATCGAGGTAACACCTACCACTTTAACATCTATAGCCGCTATTCGTTGATAGGCCTCACAGTGAAACCCAGCGGCATATCGACTACCAACAATTCCAATACGGATGGTGCTTTCCATAAGTAGTAACCTCCATGATTGTCAATAGATACTATTAAGGACATAAAACTGAAATTATAAGAACTTAAAACCGGATCAGTTATTCGAAACCGGGTGCTAAGTGCTGTAAGGACAATTTCACTAGCAGGATTTATCGACAATCTTCAGGTGTTTAAGAATCGCGCAATCCCTTTTTGTCTCAATGGCTGATAACTGACTAGAGCCTATCAATCCATGAGGAACCCGCCGTTTATATCCAGTACCTCCCCAGTAATGAAACTGGCCTTGTCTGAGGCCAGAAAAACTACAGCCTCAGCTACATCTTCTGGTTTTCCGAGTCTCTTCAGGGGAATTGCCTCAATAATGGATTTCCGTTTTTCCTCTGACCACTGGGCACTCATTTCTGTTTCAATCGCATGAGGTGCAACTGCATTGACGTTAATCCCATATGAGGCCAACTGCCGGGCCAATGTTTTGGTGAGTGCATCGATAGCAGCCTTTGACGGCCCATAACCTGGAGCCGATGTAATGTCACCCATTTTCCCTGCGACCGATGAAACATTGACAATCTTGCCCATCCTCTGGCGTTTCATGATATCTATCACGGCCTTGCAGCAGTTAAAGGTTCCCTTCAGATTGACGCGTATGACCTGATCCCACTCCTCCTCGGTAACGGTTTCTATCGTTCCCCTTCGGATGATTCCAGCGTTGTTGACTAAAATATCAAGCCTTTGAAAAGTCCTTTCGACGTGGCCAATCATATCTTTTACCTGCTCGAATTGGCTCACATCGGCCTGTATGGGCAAGCCTTTAACTCCATAGGCAGAAATCTCGCTCACTACATCTTTCAATTCTTGATTGGGGCAGATATCATTGATAACAACATGAGATTGTTCTCGAGCAAAAGCCAATGCAATGGCCTTGCCAATCCCCTTCCCCGCACCTGTTACCAGAGCAACACGACCTTCAAGTGTCATAAGACCCTCCTTTTAGAATCATCATTCCTTAACTGCACCTGCTGTCAAGCCCTGAACCAGAAGTCGTTGTAAGAAGACGTAGAGAATAATTGCCGGCATCCCCCCGACGAGTGAACCAGCCATTAGCATAGGCCAAATAATCCTGAACTCTCCTACCGTTCTGGCTATACCCAAGGTGACCGTAATCATGGGTTCACTACTCGTAAGGCAGAGTGCCCAGAGGAGGTCTCCCCATGCGAGAAGAAACGCAAAAAGAATGGTCGCTACCATACCAGGCGAGACCACAGGTAAGATGATTTTAAAGAAAATTCCCATTCGAGAGCACCCATCGACCATGGCAGACTGATCTAGTTCGACAGGTACCTTATCGATAAAACCCTTCATCATCCAGGTAGAAAACGGAAGGCAGATGGTGAGAAAGGCGATAATGAGGCCGGTTCGTGTATCGTAAAGCCCAACCTTGCTGAGAATTTTGAAATAGGGGCCTACCAGCAATACCCCCGGTAACATCTGGGTTGCCAGAAAAAAACCGATGAGAAAGCGCCGGCCTTTAAAGAAAAACCTGGAGAATCCATACCCGGCCAGGGCGCCAAAAAACGTAGACAGCAGGGCAGTAGCGAGAGAGATAATCGTGCTGTTAAAAAAATAGATGCCGAAGTTTTTCCTCACCCAAATACCGATATAGCTGTCCCCCGTCGGCTCGAGGGGTATCCACGTGGGGGGGATCCGAAAGGCCTCCGATTCGGTTTTAAGGGATGTAGAGAGCATCCAGGCAAATGGAAACAGGCAGTAGATGGTAACCACGATCAGGAAAATCCAGATAATGGTTTTGAATAAGGCATCATTTAACTTGTAGGATGTGACCTTCATCGATTTTACTCTTCCTGGCTTATCATCCAGATATAGGGAAGGCTTACTGCCAAAAGAACAATTGTTGTAACCACTGCAATTGCCGATGCATATTCAAATCGAAAAAACTGAAAATACTGTTTGTATGTGTAAGTAGACAGAACCTCTGTGAGAACTCCGGGTCCTCCGCGGGTCATGGCCTGGATAAGCCCGAAGCGCCGGACCTCCCATACGATATCCAATGCCAATGCCACCACAATCATCTTCTTCAGGCCCGGAATGGTAATGTGGAAAAATTGCTGCCTCTTGGAAGCTCCGTCGATAGCCGCGGCCTCGTATAGCTGAGGAGGAATAGCCTGAAGTCCCGCCAAAAGGATTAACATGACAAAGGGAAAACCTCGCCAGAGATTCACGAGGATTACACTGAATAAGGCTAGCTTCGGGTTCGAGAGCCATTCTATTGGAGAGTTGATCAGCCCAATCTTTAAAAGTATATCATTGAGGGCCCCGTAAATGGGATCGTACATCCATTTCCAAATGATTCCCGCTACTACATCGGGCACCACCCAGGGAAGTAGGGCGATTATGCGAAATAGCGGCTTTGCTGGAAGGGCGCTGTTCAACACCATGGCAACGGCCAGCCCCAGAACCATATGGGCGGCCACACTGAGAGACACAAAGAGTGCCGTATTCCAGAATGTCCTATTAAAAAACGGATCTTTGGCCAGGTTCACGTAGTTGGAAAAGGTATAGGAGGCAATCTCCTTATTTTCCGGCTGGATGCTGTAAGAGATGCTGGTAATGGCAGGAAAAGCCAGAACCAAAACCAGCAGTAAAACCCCGGGGAGCACAAAAAGCACCCACATATGCCGATCTTTTATTCGCTTTCTAAAATTCAAGAGACTGTTCATCCCTGGAAAGGGGAGCGTGTGAAGCTCCCCTTTCCTCATGGTTTAATTACTTACCTTATAGCCGCTTTATCTGGCCAGGATGGCGTTGATCCTCTCATGTGCTTCGGCCAGAGCCTTTTCAGGCGGCTTCATCCCTACGATGGCCTCTTGCAGAGAGGTGGTGAAGGTGTCTATGATTTCAGGCCACTGCTTGATCTGAGGCTCCACCTTTCCATAAGGGAGCTGGGAGGCCATGACACTGGCGAATTTATCGTTCAGGATCTCAGGGGCGACACCGCTCACATCCTTTCGAGAGGAGGTGACGCGATTGTCCACGAACCACTTTAACTCTATCTCTTTGCTGGTGATGAATTTCATGAGCTTCCAGGCCTCGTTGGGGTGTTTGGTATTGGGGCTCATGACCCATGAGCTGAGCCAGATGGCAGTTGCCTGTTTTCTCTTCATCGGGGCAGGGGCAGCCTTCAACACTTCAAAGGCCTTCAGGTCGGGATTGATTTTATTGACTATTGGAGGCGTCCACCCGGAGCCCATGATCATGGCCACCTTTTTCTGGGCCAGCTGTGTTCGAACATCTTGGGCACCCATGGCCGTCAACCCCGGTGGAACAACCTTATGCTTTGTGTAAAGCTCAACAAAGAAGGTAAAAGCCTGCTTTGCTTCGGGAGAATCGAGTGCCGAGCGCTTCATATCGGGGGTCAGGTAATCAGCACCGAAGCTCCATATAAAGGGACCAAACCTGAGCGTAAAGCCCGGGTCCTTGGTACCGACGGTACCAAATCCCCACTGGTCGACCTTTCCGTCTCCGTTAGTGTCACGGGTCAATTTCTTGGCGTACTCGAGAAATTCATCCCAGGTTTTGGGCGGTTTGTTGGGATCCAGCCCGGCGTCCTTAAACATCTGTGTGTTGTAAAACAAGACCATGGTCATATAATCTCCGGGCATGGCATGGACCTTTCCCTTGTGCTTCACCAATTTGAGGGGCAGGGGATACCACGCATCTAGGAATCCCGGGCCTTCATTTTTAATGAAGGGCGTTAGATCCTTGGCAAAACCCTTGCCGAAAAACATGGGCAGCGAAAAAGCGTGGACATGAAATACATCTGGGGCTCGACCCGCTACCGACTCTACCGTGTATTTTGTCTCTTTTTCACCATAGGAGACCGGCTCCAGATTTACCTTGATATTGGGGTTGCGTTTGTGGAATACGTCCATACCCTCATTCAGAGACTTATTCCACACGTCTTCAGTAAGATGCCAATCGGAAAATCTTAGAGTTACCTTCTTGGCCATTGCGAAATTGACAGTAAATACAACTAGCAAGAGGGCCACACAAATACCTATTGCTCCAATCTTTTTCATCTCACATATCCTCCTTTTTAATAGTCCCTTATCAGAATAACTCTCACACTTTTAACGCGTTACATTAGCTCCTTTCGCTTAATAATCACCTCCTTTCTTCAGAGGGTCAGCTTTGTACCCGAGCTTTTTTGAGATATCCAAGGCCGTTTTCATGACCCCGGCTTTTAACTTGTGATGTATCCTTTTTTCAGTCATCCGGACAGTGGGTCCAGAGATGCTGATGGCGGCTATCACGTTTCCTCGATCGCTCATAACAGGAGCAGCGATGCACCGAATCCCTTCCTCATTCTCTTCATCGTCGATCGCGTAGCCCTGTGCCCTTACATCAGCCAAATGCTTTTTGAGCTGACCCAAATTCACGATGGTATTCTTCGTCATTCTCGGGAGCCCTTTTTGTGCAATAATCTCATCTCTTTCACTATCTGATAGGAACGCCAGTAAGACTTTGCCTACTGCACAGCTATGAGCATAATTCCGCATTCCTATTCTGGATACCATTCTCAGGCTCTTTGGATCACTGATCTTTTCAACTTTATCGAGATAGACGATTTCCCCCTGGTCAAGAATTACTAGATGAACGGTTTCCTCAGCACGGTTGGCCAATTTGGTGAGGAATGGTTCGGCTATCTTTCTGAGATCTATTTGGTCAAGTACCGTATATCCCAACTCTACCAGGCGGAACCCCAGGTGATACTCTTTCGATATTTCATCTTGAGCGACTAATCCAAACTGACGGAGGGTTGAGAGGATTCTATGAATCGTGGGCTTGGGGAGATTCAAGTCCAGGGACAGGTTCTGAATGCTGTAACTCTGCTTTCCTTCGCTAAGGTGATCCAGTATTCTACACCCTCTTTCAATGGCCTGTACAGTGCCTGTATTTTTTATCTTTAAGGTAGGCATAATATATTCCATATCACGGAATAGAATTTCATTTTAATTGCCCTCTGTAGTAATGTCAATCATTTTTCAAGAGGATTTCCATCTCATTTAAGGCACGCCCGGAAAGGACAATGTAAGGGCCTGAATGTCCCTATTCGGATTTCTTTTGGTGGGTGCACTCTTTCTCAGGAAGACAAGTTTTTATCGCACTTTCTTAATCCAATCTAACACTTGATGCACCAACGCAGTGATATCGGCCCATTTCCCCGCTGCAACCAAATCCTTACGAATTAACTTTGAGCCTATGCCGACGCATGCCACGCCTGCCTTGAACCATTCTTTTATGCTCTCTTCAGTGGCATCGACTCCACCTGTAGGCATGATACGTGTCCAGGGACAGGGCCCCAGCACTGCCTTAACAAAATCCGGTCCCCCAACTGAGTCGCCGGGAAAGATTTTGACGATTTCCACTCCAAGCTCTTCAGCAGAAGATATCTCGGAAACGCTACCACAGCCAGGAATATACGCGACTTTTCTCCGGTTACATACCCTGGCAATGGTCTCATTGAGAAGGGGGCCGACCACAAAGTTGGCACCATAGGCAATGTACAGTGCTGCTGTTGGCTCATCAATCACCGAGCCGACTCCCAGGATTATTTCCGGAGAAGTCTTGCCAAAATATTGCGAGAGCTGCTTGAAAACCTCTGGTGCAAAGTCACCTCGATTCGTAAACTCCACCACCCTGGCTCCCCCCGCGCTGCAGGCTTCCACCACCTTCTTTGCCACCTCTACATCGGCATTGTAGAAAACCGGCACCAGACCATTAGAAAGCATGGTATTGTACACTTCAAGTCTTGTGAATCGGGCCATATTTATCGATCTCCTTTCTAAGTTATTTAGCGTGACACACGGCCTGAGGTATCTCCGGCCACCAGTTTCTCGACATCAGCGACGGTTACCATGTTAAAGTCGCCGAAAATCGAATGTTTCAGGCAAGACGCGGCTATTGCAAAGTTGAGTGCGGCTTGCGGATTATCTCTATCGGTGCGCAGGCCGTAGATTAGCCCGGCCGCAAAGGCATCCCCCGTCCCAACTCGATCTACGATATGGGTTATATCGAAGGCCGGACCAACATAGAATTCTCCATGGTCCCACAGACTGGCCGACCATGTGTTATGACTGGCCGAAATTGAGCCCCGCAATGTGATGGCGATGGTCTTCAGGTTAGGAAAGGGCTTGGCAAGCTCTTCACACACGTACCGATATTTTTCTGCCTCTACCTTGCCTGCCAAAATGTCAACATCAGGTGCCCTTATTCCAAACACCTTGTCGGCATCTTCCTCGTTGCCAATAGCAATGTCGCAGTAACTTACGAGTTCCTGCATAACTTCGCGGGGCTGTTTGCCCCATTTCCACAGTTTTGCGCGGTAGTTCAAATCACATGACACGGTCAGTTTCATCTCCTTTGCAACCTGAACAGCTTCCATGCACGCGTTGGCGGTGCCTGCTGAGATCGCCGGAGTGATACCGGTCCAATGGAACCAATCAGCGTCGGCAAAGACCTGCTTCCAATCAATCATTCCACGTTCAATTGAGCCGATAGCCGATCCTGCCCGGTCGTAAATCACCTTGCTGCCACGCTGCTCGGAACCAGTCTCGAGAAAATAGATCCCCAGCCGGTCACCCCTGCGTACAATCTTTTCTACACCCAGGCCATACTGCCGCAAGAACTGAATGCACGCTTCACCTAAGTCGTTGTTGGGTAACAGAGTGACATAATCAATCGGCACACCGAAATTAGCCAGTGATACTGCCACGTTGGCCTCACCTCCTCCATAGATTACATCAAAGGAGCGTGCCTGCCCGAAACGCAAAAAGCCTGGCGGTGACAACCGCATCATGATTTCACCAAAGGTTACCACTTTCTTTGACATCTTCCGAATCTCCTCTATGATATTATTGGATTACTTTGAGACGTCTATAAAAGCGAAAATCTTACCATTCATATCAAGTTTGTATAACAGACTTATTTCAGGATACAGGCTGGTGCTTGATATAACAAAAAAGGAGTGGTTGCTCATTGTTTTTTTAGTTCGTTACAGATAAATTGCCAGCTACTGTAGATGACATTTCATGAGTATCAAAAACGAGTTATACGAACTTTCGTTCAGGGCATTCAGCATATTGCATAGTCTCTTGGGTGTCAATTAAGAAAAATCCGCTGAAAAAACCGCCCGCGGCATTTCGACGGGAACCTTTACACCCCACTAAATGCGCTAAATCCTCCATCTACAGGAACTACGATACCCGTGACAAAGGACGCAGCCACAGGAGATAGTAGCCAGACTACTGTGCCAATTAAGTCCTTGGGGCTACCGAACCGGCCCATCGGCGTGTGTTCGATGATAGTGCGACCTCGGGGTGTCAGGTCTCCTGTCGGCTCGTCTGTCAGCAGGAAGCGGTTTTGCTCTGTCAGAAAAAAACCAGGGGCAATGGCGTTGACGCGTATGTTTGGTGAGTACTCCTGTGCTATGTGCACCGCCAACCACTGGGTAAAGTTGCTCACCGCAGCCTTGGCTGACGCATATGCTGGAGTTCGAGTCAGCGGTCGAAAGGCGTTCATAGAGGAAACATTAAGAATGGAACCTGAGCCTTGTTCAACCATGGATTTGCCGAAAACTTGGCTGGGGATCAGTGTACCCAGAAGGTTCAGATCGAACACCCAGCGGATAGCATCGGAGGGCAGGTCAAAGAACGATAGGTCGGGCGAGGTACTTGCCTCCTTTTTGTTGCCGCCCGCACCGTTGATCAGTATATCCACACGGCTAAAATGTGCCAGTACCTTGTCACGGGCAACCTCCAGACTCGTTTTATCGAGTACATTACATTGCAAAGCGATTGCTTCGCCACGTGCCCCCACGATCTCGTTGGCTATCTTTTCCGCTTCATCCTCTAATATATCGAGCACTGCCACTTTCACCCCTAGTCGTGCCAAAGCGCGACTCATCGCTCCGCATAGTACACCGGCACCGCCGGTGATCGCTGCTACCCTTCCCGATAGCTGGAAAAGACCCTCTAAGTATTCTTTATCCATCTTGCCTCCTCAGGCTTGATTCATGGAAAATGCTCCATAATGCGGAAAATTTGAATTTTTCATAAAATCCTTAAACTATGCCTCTTTTATAATTTTTTTTACGATAAATTGTCACCTATCTTTTATTATGATCAAAATATTTCTTCTATAAACTCAAATTTATGTTCTTATTAAATAGTAGAGTCCTTTTTAATTTCCTATCTATGCTTTTCCTCATAGATTAAGTTGATAAAATCAGTTTTGCTCCTCTAGATAGATTAAAGGCCGTCTGTCTGCACATTGTATGTGCAATTTTTCACAAAATAGTAGTAAACCTTACCCATATACCGTATCACATAATACAACATTGAAACAAATATTGCCGAAAACAAAATTATGGGGCGGGGGTCAAATCAGGTGTAAAATGAATAGATAGTAACTATCAAACGACTTAAACACAATGTATCGCATTCCCATAACGTAGAGTTAAGCTGCACACCTCACTAAAAGACACATTTAAAGATCACATCTTTTATTTTAGCATATCATTCTGAAAATTAGCAAGGGAGGTGTGCAGCTTCAATGACTTGTTATATTAAGCCTTCTCTTTATATCGATTTGCCTATGGTGAAAAGTAACCTCTCAAGGACTTAAAATGTATCTGGAAGGTATTAACTTTGGTCAAAAGCAATATGTAAATAATCAAATTTTCCTTCTCAAAGGGCATCTCTATTGACTGTAATTCTGTCAGAAAGGTTTAATTGTTACATCTTATTGGGGATTGAACGTAGTTTAATATCCATAAAGGGGTCTTTTTTTTAATAGAAGATGAGCTGGCCATTTCCCTGATTTGTTCGATGCGGAGGCGCATTGGGTTACTAAATTCAAAAGACCTGAGTACTCCCCTCACCTGCTAGGTCAAGGAAAAGGCTTTTAAATCGAATCAAATTTCCCATTGTTTCTCTTTCTCTCAACCATAGACCATTCAGCTTAAATGCCTGTATGTTATGGTATCTGGCAAATCTGTAAAATTCAACAATTCGTGCCAAATAATGGAATCTGGATAAATTTAAGTATACATATGGTATTGGAAAGTTCAATATCATTTTAAAACCTGTCCGCTAAAATGAAGGCTTCCATAGAGGACTTACATGATCGAATTCCAAACATTACAATTGCAGATTACAAGATGATATCGATGACTCTTACTGATGTCTAATTCTGTTTATTTCGGTTTCAAATAAACGAAGCTCTCAAGTTTGGATAACTGCTATCTTGGCCAGATTTTTATCGCGCTAATTTCAGATGATATCCAAACCATATCGGCAAGAAGACCGTAATTCCAATGGGATTAGGTCCTGGCAAGATATCCAAAATCTGATTTTAATTTTTTGCATAGGTAAAGATAAGGTTATAATTAGATAAAGGAATAGATATTCTCAAAGGCCGAGAGAACTTATCAAGAAAAGAGTGTAAATTGCTATCCTTTGGCTATGCTCGTTCCTCAAAATAGTAAATCCTTACCAGTTCTTTGGATTAATAGCTTCTTTCGTTTCATTAATTCCCCGATCTTTTTTTCAATGGGAATGGATTTAAGCGAAAGGTTACATCCTGCATAATACATGGCGGTGGAAAGGCTTCCTGGACTGGGTGTAAAGATTTGTACGCTGATGGGTTTCAATCCAAGTGATTTAAGCTTCTTTTTCATCTCAATAACATCACCCCATTTTTCTCCAGGATGGCCCACTATGAGATAGGGTGCCAGCTCAATTCTTCGTTTCAGCCCTTTGTTAATGGAATGGAACAGGCCGACAAATGATTCTAGGACCTTAAAGGATGGTTTTCTCATCAGATTCAGAACACGTTCTTCCGTATGCTCGGGTGCAATACGCAGGAATCTCCCGGAGTGGTAAACCAGGATTTCTTCGAGCAATTCAGGGATGTCCAGCAACATATCATACCGGACACCGGAACCCAGAAATATCTTTTTCACGCCCGGTATTTTTCTGCATTCTCGCAGCAACTCCATATATCTTTTTCCTGGAAAAAATATTCTGCACCTTTCTGGGTATAGGCAAGATGGTTCCAGACATCCCTCTACCTCACAAACATTCCCATACATTTCGGCTGTGGCGCCGCCGATATCAGAAATGTAGCCTTTCCATTCCGGGTGCCGGGTCTGACTATGGATTTCCTTTATGATGGATTCCATAGAACGTGAAATGACTTTCTTCCCATGATGAACCCCAATTGAACAAAAAGAGCATCCACCACCACATCCCCGGTGTGAGGTTATGGAGAAAAGATTCATTCGCAATGCTGGTGAGTAAAAATCCTTTTTCAAATGCATGCGGGCATAATGCTGATTGTAGATATAGTCGAGATCAGACGATTTATAGTTTTCAGCTGCATATTCCACCACATAACGGTCTGCGTGTCTCTGCGCAATGCCCTTTCCCTCAAGTAATGCTCTTTCCATTATCATATGGGCCCCCATAAGTTTTGTCCTGTCCTGCAAAATAGCCTCAAAGGAGGGCAGCTCCAGGAAACTGTTTTTTTCTGGAAATCCATTCGTTGTTCTCGCTGTCCCGGAGAGCATTATGTTATCACTCGAAATTCCGGATTCGAGGATTCTGGCAATCTTGACTAACTGCTTCTCCCCCATGCCAGTAACCAATATATCTGCCCTCGAATCCAGCAGTATTGAACGCCTGATTTTGTCCTGTTGAAAGTCATAGTGGGCAAAACAGCGGAGGGTAGCTTCGAGACCACCGATAACAATAGTCACATCATGAAAAAGCTCTTTGATCCTGTTTGTAAATACAATGGTGGTTCGATCAGGCCTGATTTTGTATTTGATCGAAGGTGCGTGCCCATCGAAGTAGGCCCTGCCCTGCTGTTGATACAGATCCTCCTTCCGCCGTCTACGCGCGGAGGTATAATTTAAAACAACAGAATCCACAGGCCCTGAAATGACAGCAAAGAAGAGTTTCGGCTTTCCAAGAGCCCCGAATGATTCCTTTTTCTGCCAAAAGGGCGTTTCAATCACCCCAACCCGAAACCCTTCAAAATCTAGGGCTTTTCTCAAAATCCCTTCTGGAAACGAGGGGTGGTCCGAAAAGGGGTACGGAAGGACGAAGATGACATCAAATGAAGACATGTTTTTAAAATTCACTTTTCAGATACAAAAATCAAGCCTACTTAACCCCCGTAGTTGATTCACTTCGCAAGGCAGGGCTGAAGTGATGAGGGACATTTTCGGGATTACGACCTCCCTTTGGGACCATTCCCATATATTGTAGGCCCTTTCAGGATCTCAGAACTGAATAATCCTTTCCAAAGTATTTTATCGAGACATTGTCGGTTTTTATTGAAGATTACAGAACAAAACATTGAATATCAAGTAATTAAAGGTTTGATACTGAAACCTTCACCCTCGAATTAATCTTCTTTTGGTCGACCTTTTAACTTTTAGGATTGTGCCAGATGGTTTATAAAAACGATATTTGGCTGCAATAATGGCAAGATATCAGAAGTCTGATTTTGTTTTTTTTTATAAGGAAAGATGAAGTTATGATTAGATGAAGTAATCGATATTCTCAAAGGCCGGGAGAACTTCTGACTAGTGATCGTATTGTGAAATTTTCAGGTGGATCCTATAGGATGTCCCTCTTTTCACTGAAAAAGAGCTTTGCATAACTCATATTTCCTTAAAGAGGATGGGCTTTTCTTCAGTTTCCCGATCCAAGGATCGGGACTTAGTCTTTTCAGCGCCCTTACACCAGTCACCTCAGAAAAGTCCACCCTCTTCATTGGGGTGATAAAAATTGTCAGGTTTTGCAAAGCTCTATGAAAATAGAAATTAATAATATTATTTCTTATCCAAAATCTCCCGTATCTTTCCGGACAGCTCTTTCATACTAAATGGTTTCTGGATAAACCCATCACACCCTCGCTCCAATATCTCTTTTGCTTGGCCATCAATGCTGTAGCCACTTGAAAGGAGAGCCTTCAACTCAGGGTTGATCGCTTTCAGCTGGTCATAGGTTTCTCCTCCACCCATGTCCGGCATAATCATATCCAAGATAACCATATCGATATTATCCTTGTGTGCTCTGTAGAGATCGATGGCCTCCTTACCTCCTTGGGTCTGGATCACTGTATAACCTAAAGTCTCCAGTATCTCCCGACTGACCTCGAGAATCATCTCTTCATCATCAACTAAAAGAAGTGTCTCATGACCCTTTTCTATTTTCCCCTGGGTTACCTTTTTCTCCGGGATCTGCTTTTCTGATGCAGGAAGGTAAATGCTGAAGGTGGCCCCTCGTCCCTTTTTCGACTCTACATCGATGTATCCGCCATGGGCCTTTACCATGCCATACACAGAGGCGAGCCCGAGGCCAGTGCCTTTGGCGAGACCCTTTGTGGTAAAGAACGGCTCAAAGATTCGTTCCATGGTCTTTCTGTCCATGCCTGTACCGGTATCTCTCACCATTACCAGGACATAGTTTCCCGGTTTTACCTTATAAGGCTTGTCCTTCATATCTCGAGAGGTAACATTCCCGGTTTTCAAGAAGAGCTCTCCCCCTGCTGACATGGCATCTGCGGCGTTCACATAGAGGTTCCACAGGACCTGCTCAATCTGGCCCTGGTCTGCGTGTACGCCGTGTAAATTATCTGCGAGCTCACGGTGAACGGTGATATCCTTTTTGGTCGTGCTAAAGGTCTCAGAGGTCTCTTCTATTACGCGGTTTACACTGAGGGCCTTCATCTCATACCGCCCTTTTCTCGCATACCCCAGGAGCTGTTTTGTCAGTTTGGATGCGCTATCAACAAGTTTTTCAATTCTCTTGAGGTTTTCGTAATGCGGATGCGTGGAGTCTGCTCCTAAAAGCATTAGGGAGTTATTTCCCTGAATACCCATAAGCAGATTGTTGAAGTTATGGGCAATTCCCCCTGCTAAAGTACCGAGAGCTTCCATCCTTTGGGCGTATTGGAGCTGGGCTTCAAGTGTCTTCTTTTCCTCCTCTGCCCCCTTGCGCTCGGTGACATCGCGCACCACACCCCGGAACCCAATGGGCTCACCTCCCGAGCCTCGTATAAGGTATGCAGACATCTCGAGGATTTTTGTACTTCTATCTTTTGTAATGATTTCATAGTCCATTACTCGTGTAAGTTTTCCTGTCCGGTAGACTTGGTTAAAGATCTGATACATCTTTTTGGCAGTCTCTGGAGCGGTATACTGTCGGTTGTTCATGCCCAGTAGCTCATCACGGGTGTATCCAGATATTTTACACAATGCGTCGTTGAGAAAGGTGAGGTTCCCTGCAAGGTCGACCTCAAAGTAGCCCTCCTCAATACTCTCGAGGATGGTACGATATTTCTCCTCGCTTTCCCGAAGCGCCTCATCCATCTTCTTACGCTCAGTGATGTCTTCTCCGATACCCAAGATTCCCATCACATTGCCTCTCTCATCAAAGCTTGGGGTTAAATTCAAATTGACCCAAAGGGTACGCCCCTCTCTTGTGATCTCTTTCACCTCCTTACTCACATTCTTTTTATCTTCCACAATCATCGATCTGATTTCATTGACTATCTCTTTCGTTTCGTCATCTGGGTATAGTATATCTATTTTTTGTCGACCAACTATCTCTTCTGCCTTGTACCCGAATATGTTCTCAGCTCCCTTATTCCAGAACAGAACATTCTGCTCAAGATCGGTAGAGACGATGGAGATAGAGGAAGAGCTGCCAAGGATATTTTTTAAAAATTTATTGGTATCTTCTAGCTCCTCTTCTAGCTGTTTTCTCTCAGTGATCTCCTGTCGCAATTGATCATTGGCGTTTTTCAGTTCAACTGTCGCCTGTTGAAGGTTCTTCACATGTTCCACGACCTGTAAGTGGAGGCGGGCATTTTCCAAGGCAAAGCCGATCTCACCGATCATGATGGATACAATGTGCTCATCGTGTGAATCAAAGACTTGTTGGGTCTGCTTACGGGAAAGATTCAAAACCCCTATCAGGTCTTCCCTTATGAAAATCGGCATACTCAAGAAGGAAGGTGCTCCGTATTTAAGGTCGTTCACTTTGTGTGTCCGCGGATCGGACTCAATGTCCTCCACGAGGAGAGATTTTTCCTCAGATACGATATGCTGCACCAGAGTGTCGTTTATGTTTATGTGAGAGCCCTTTCTAGGCCCTGGGTCCAACCCCCTGGTGGTTACCACACGAAACCGGTTTGTATCGGAATCTACCATGAGCACTGAACCGATTTGTGCCTTAGAAACAGCCATGGTCTTTTCTAGCAGCATATTCAGCAACTCCTCAATAGCTAAACTTCTGCCCGCCACTTCATTAAGCTCTTTGATGGTAAACAGCTCGAAAACCCTGTGTTGTAACTCACTGGTTGTCTCCTCTAATCTGTTCATGAGATTGTTAAAGGAGCCTGCGATCTCCTGCAATTCTGCCGTATCTTGCTGCACCCTTATTAATGCCTTCTCACCCCCCTCGGCCTTCTTGAGCGAGATCGCAACCAGAGAGAATCTATCGAAAATCTGCCGGAGGATAATTAAACCAGCTAGAATGAGAAGGAGCGTTAAGGCGATAAGGATCATCTGGGAAGACTCCAAGAAGACGTTCTCTGTGTAAAAAATGTAGAAAAGAATAACAAAAGGTATGACCACAACTAAGGATTCAATGATCAAAAGGTAATACCGTAGTCCCTTTTCCTTCATGCTTGCTTTTTCACCAAGAGATGATGTCATTCTTCTCTCCTTCCTGGTATTGCAATATAGGTGCGGCCTTATTTTCCTGGCTAAAAATAACGTCAGGCAGGAACTTCTCTGCAGTCGGATTTTTTAACCCTGAAAGCCGATTAATTTGTCTTCTAATTTTGCTTCTCATTTTCATCTTTTTCACCCTGCCAAGTGGTGGCAGAGAGTTAATCTCATCTTCAAGCATTTCAAGCTTTCTCTCACATCACGTGGACTTAAGCGGTACATGAACAACCTCCATAAATCTAAAATTTCCCTCCCATAAAGATTTAAGGAGATGCCTTAAGAAGAGACACCTTGTCTTGCACGCTTTTCTTTAGGTGTAACGCAAAAAACATGCACTATTTTTAGGCTAGGGATATATACATTATTGCAGTATAATTTAAACATATGGAAATTTCGTCATATAACACCATATAGTGGGTTTAGATCGTGATTTTCCAGTATAATTAGATTGGCTTTATGAGGATTATACTGCACAACCAATGCTGTCAATAAGTTATAGGCATTTTTTAAAATTCACAACGTATTGTGATTGATTCCCACAGTTAAAAAGTATAGCTTGCCAAAGTATTTATCGAGACATTGTCTGTTTTTATTGAAGATTACAGAACAAAACATTGAATATCAAGTAATTAAAGGTTTGATACTGAAACCTTCACCCTCGAATTAATCTTCTTTTGGTCTACCTTTTAACTTTTAGGGATCCTGAATCCAGATGATTTATGAAAACGACATTTGGCTGCAAGGTATATTCAATTTAGACTCCAGGGCGGACCGAACAATATTTTGGTTGATTTTTAAATTCCTCAATTAGGAGCGATCAAGATTAGCGTATGAAATAGTGTATGCATTGGCATTAAACGAATATACGTATAACAGTTAGAAGTATGCACCCCGCCTGTTTATGTTACGTATAGTAATCATAAGCTAGATGACTTATGTGAGACTTTCCATTTATAGCAGTAACATGAAATCAGGGGTGGATATAGACTTCTTATCGTAACATGAAATTTTAAGGCACTGGATTTTGTTTCGTTTACCAACAGAATACTTAAAAATTGAGGGATTCAAGTACCGGCAAAT
>Ga0307378_10002240_pt1 | contig 30078 bp, 24 predicted proteins | sample UN1MG_FD_202238 | JGI IMG/M metagenome (GOLD analysis project Ga0307378, IMG submission 202238) | Soil microbial communities from Risofladan, Vaasa, Finland - UN-1 | ecosystem: Environmental > Terrestrial > Soil > Coastal area > Acid sulfate soil | place: Finland: Risofladan, Vaasa | collected... | reverse complement strand
CAGTTACAGAGCTTTATCTGTTGACTTAAAACTGCCACTTTGTTATTTCATAAGGGAGGGAATTGTATGAGTTTGTAAGTGGCAACTTATTTCCGGAATCACTGGCAACTTTCACCGGAATATGCATTATCGTGGAAAAACTCTACTTCCATGCCCAGAATCCTCTTGTTCATGCAAAATTCATTCAATTCGTCTGTGTAAAAGCTTTTGGTTATGCTGTTGAATTGTATGGTAATTATCTTAAAATACATAGGCATTTCTTAAAAAAATTGATGCTCTGCCTGCCTTTAGGCAGGCAGAGCACATCAAAATGTAAAAAAGTAAAAACCCAAAAAGTTACTGAGTCCTCACAGGGCGGAAGCCTACGTGGTTGCTCTTGGTGAACGGGGAGGCGTAGCTGCTCCGGGAGCCAACCTGAAGGCTGCCAGCGGTGTAGGACCAGCTGCCGCCGCGCTCCACGCGGACAGAATCGCTTCCAGGCCCCCGATAATCTGTTTGTTCTGTGGTCGGCCATGTCCCTACCCAATCCCAGCACCATTCAAAAACATTGCCTGACACATCATGGATGCCTAACTGGTTAGATAACTTTGTTCCTACAATCTGCGTTTTATCGCTGCTGTTATCTGAATACCATGCATAATCTCCTATTGTAGTAGAAGTATCATAGGGAGCAGAATCTCCAGATGCATAGTTGTATGGTGTCCAGATTTCTCCATCCTGGTAGCTTGCAGCATACTGCCATTCCCCCTCTGTAGGAAGCCTATACCCGTTTGCACTCCAGTCAGGAACAGCACTATCACATTCTGTTCCATTACTTGAGTCCTTTATGACTTGACCGCTACCGTTTTTATACACAGGCGTAAATCCAGCCATCTCGCTGTATGCATTACACCATACAATAGCGTCCCGCCAGTTTATAGTCGTTACAGGCTCATACTTTACAATTGTAGTAGGTGCCGCCCCTTCCGGATCTGTAATTATTCCATCATTTCCCTCTCGTCCTGGATTAGCAAATGTATAGCCATTGGATCTTGCCCAATCATGTACTGTGTACCAAAGCTCATATGTTACCTCGTATTTAGCCATCTGGAAAGCTGAGATAGTGTGAGAGAAACTATGGCTCTCGGTCTCGGTATCTGTTTGTGTATAAGTACCGCCAGGCACTGAAATCATCTGTCTTTTTAGGGCAATCCAGGTGGGGTTTCCACTCCCTCCTACTGAACACCCTACTGCGAGAAGCTGCCCTACCACGATCAATCCCACTACTACTATCATTAACACTCTACTTTTAATGTTCATCTTCTTATATCTCCTTCAATTGATATTATTTATAAATAAGAATGGGTAATATAAAAAAAAGGCTGCGTTGAGAAATTGGCTGGAAAAACCCTTGAGTGCAATAAATTATACCCTTCTTATAACAGTACATTATGTATTTAAAGCTAACATTTATCAGTATTATAACATTATTTCAATTTATACCACAATATTTTTTTACACTAAAAGAAGCGTTTTTAACGCTAAAAGAATTCTTTTGTTCTGCTTCAGATGAAAACGGAGTTTCAGGTATGGTAGAACAAGGTAGAATTCAGATATTTGTTTCCCGCCTGATAGGACATTCAGTTGAATTGTACAGAGAGTAGTATTAGGTAGTACTATGACAAAGGGCTAGCGTGGGCAATTTCAGGATACTTTTCTTTTTTTATGAGCTTCATAGTAGGATCTTAAAATAGCATTGATTTTCGTTTGATAACCTTTCCCCATCGATTTAAACCATTTAAGAATATCAGCATCTAACCGTAAGGTAATAGGCCTTTTCTTTTTAGGATATTCTATAACGGCATTCTCCCAAAAATTTTCATCAAGTTCTGGAATATCTGAATAATCTATATCTTCATCTTTAATCCCATTAATCTTCCTCAGTCTTTGTTCTTTCGATAAACTCATGATATCTCCTCTTTTCCCTTTGGTTTGCTTTTCTTGCTGATATAATCCTTATTACTTTTTTCCTTTCAGTATATACCACTACACACACATGAGGCCCTATCATTCCAATACTAATCTTTCTTACTTCACTATAATCCTTTCTGGTATCAACAGCAGTAATTCTAACATCTTGAAAAATGTTTATGGCATCATTAAAATCTAAGCCATGCTTGTCAATGTTAATTTGCTACTTCTTTTCATCCCACTCGAATTTCACTATAATAATAAATCATTGTATGTACAATTTGTCAATATATTTTTACATCGAAGAAATACTATTTTAAAGGTATACCTTGCCAAGGTATTATTCCCAAGGGGTGCAGGTTTGCGAAAAATCATTAAATCAAATATTCCTGCTGTGAGAATCCGGAGTATATTCGTGATTTACCTACAACATTACTGTAGTAATTCATTAAGTCATATTCCATATGAATATTGAAATCTATTTTGGGTTTTTCTTCTCTTCGGGCTGGGTATATTATGGATACGTGCTTGTCTACGATTTTTCAGACATGGAAAGACCGAGGCTTCGGGGGAACTATACGAAGGTTGTAGAACCACAATATAATACTACATATTATAGCAGGGCGTTGAAGGTTGTGGGAGACCACCTGTATTACGGAGATACGTCCTACTGTTTGAAGGATTTCAAGATCGAACAGAAGGAATAGACAGTAGTCATACGCAGTAACGGCCGCACTCTCCTCGATCCTGTTCCCTGGAAACCCGCTTCAATAAACTGCATCATACGGCTATTCTTGCACCGTCTCCACTAAAACAGTTTATCTTTCCTCCTATTTTTGTTATATTTGTTGTGAAAAAATCAAAACAGTCGAGTTTACAAAAAGGGCAGTTTATGCAATTAACAAAAAAGGTCAAGAAAGAGCCGAACTCGAAGATAAGCCTCGATGTGACGGTAGACAAGGAAACCGTCACAAAGGTACGCGAAGAAGTAATCCGGGATTTCGAACAGAATGCGAAACTCCCCGGATTCAGAAAGGGCAAGGTCCCGAGAAACGTCATACTGACGAGGTTTTTAAAAAACATCCAAAATGAAACTGCAAGCACCGTGATGCATGACTCAATAAATCAGATCATCGAGGAAGAGAAGTACCATCCCATCTCCCATCCCTCAGTCGTAGAGATGGACGATCTCACGCATGAGGAGGATTTCTCATTCAAGGCGGAGTTCGACGTGATACCGGAAGTGAAACTTGGCGAGTACAAGGGCATCTCTTCAGAGAAGTACGTGTATGAGGTCTCCGACGAACTTGTTGACAGGGAGATCGATGCACTACGGGAGAGGTTCGCGACACTCACCTCAAAGGACGATAGTTCAAAAATAGGTGACTACATCGTCCTCGATTACGAGGAGTATGCCCAGGACGGCAAGGTACAGACGAAGAAGAAAAACCAGACTGTGCTCATCGATAAAGAGGAAGACCAGCTCGCCTCCCAGCTCACCGGGCTTAAAGCCGGAGACGAAAAGGACATATCTCTCTCACAGGAATACGAAGAGGAGGGAGAAAAGAAGACGTATGAGACCTCGATGCACGTCAAGGTGAAGGACGTGAAGGAGAAAAACCTCCCTGAGCTCAACGACGATTTTGCGAAGGACATCAGCGACACAAAAACTCTCGAAGCGCTGAAGAAGAAGATCCGTGAAGGTCTCGAGAAGGAAGCGGCTTCCGCCTCGGAAAACAGGACAAAGGACGATCTCCTTAAAAAGCTCATCGATCTGTGCGAAATCGACCTCCCTGATACGCTCGTAAACTATGAGATCGAGCGTATCATAGCGAATATCGCCTACACGTACCGTATGGACCTCGAAAAGCTGAGAAAGGATGAGGAGAGGTACAAGGAGTACAGGGAGAACGCACGGCCCGCTGCAATAAACAACACGAAGCAGGACCTCATACTCGACGAGATTGTAAAGAAAGAGGAGATGAAAGTCGAAAAAAAGGAACTCGATGCCGAGCTGAAAGGGGTCGCAGAGAGAGCGAAAAAAAGCGTCGATGCTCTCAAAAGGGAGCTGGAGGAAAAGGGAACATTGGAGAACTACAGATACAGGATAACGATGAGGAAGGCTCTCGATCTCGTATACAACAGCGCCAAGTTCGATAAAGAGAAGCGCATACCATACATGCAGAACGATAAGGAGGAGGAATAATGGCACTCGTACCTATGGTCGTTGAACAGACAGGTCGCGGCGAACGTGCCTATGACATATATTCGAGGCTTTTAAAGGACAGGATCATATTCATCGATTCAGAGATAGACGATATAACGTCGAATCTCGTGATTGCGCAGCTTCTGTTTCTCGAAGGAGAGGACCCTGACAGGGATATCTTCCTCTATCTGAACAGCCCCGGCGGATTCATCACCGCGGGCCTCGCAATCTACGATACGATGCAGTATGTGAGACCCGACGTCTCGACAATATGCATCGGGCAGGCCGCAAGCATGGCTGCCGTACTGCTGTGCGCCGGCGCAAAGGGAAAGCGTTACTCGCTGCCTACCGCGAGACTCATGATCCATCAGCCTCTCGGCGGCGCTCAGGGGCAGGCAACCGACATAGAGATTGCAGCCAAGGAGATCATCCGAAACCGGGAGCTGATCGAGGAGATACTGGTCAATCACACCGGTCAGAAACGCGAGACCATTCACCGCGACGCGGACAGGGACTTCTATATGTCCGCGACAGAGGCGGTCGATTACGGGCTCGTTGATGAGGTCCTCCTGAGACATAAGCCTGAAAAGAAGTAAAGCCGGCGGGGCTTTATCATTGCACCCTATAAATGCTCGACTTTTGACCCGTTATGTGCTATAAATTGATACGAAGGCATTACTAACATGCCGATAATCATTTATGATTATGGAGCAGGTAATTTTTTACCTGCGACTAATAGTTATTGTTGTAAAACAATAATTAATATTGAGCGGGTAAATTATTGTTTACCTGCCGCTGCCATGTTGCAAATGCATCTATTAAGAGGATAGAATATGCCCAAGAACCTCGATATCGAACGCAAGGTGTGCTCCTTCTGCGGAAAGGACCAGAGCAAGGTACGAAAGATGGTTGCCGGTCCCGGCGGGGTGTTCATATGCGATGAATGTGTGGAGCTCTGCAGCGACATCATGTTCGGAGAGGAAACCCAGGGACCCGTTTTTGCCATGGAAAACCTCCCGAAGCCTGCCGAGATAAAGGAGTTTCTTGATCAGTATGTGATTGGTCAGGATTATGCGAAAAAGAACCTCGCAGTTTCGGTATACAACCACTACCGCAGGATCTCATTCCTCGGAAGCCGCAGCCAGGATGATGTCGAGATCGAGAAGAGCAATGTGCTCCTCATAGGGCCGACAGGCAGCGGAAAGACCCTGCTCGCCCAGACGCTCGCGAGGCGCCTCAATGTTCCGTTCACCATAGCCGATGCGACGACTCTCACTGAAGCGGGATACGTCGGCGAGGACGTCGAGAACATCCTTCTCAAGCTAATCCAGAATGCGGGTGATGACATAGAAAAGGCCGAGGTCGGCATCATATATATAGACGAAATCGACAAGATCTCCCGCAAGAGCGAGAACCCCTCTATAACGAGAGATGTATCGGGAGAGGGGGTCCAGCAGGCCCTCCTGAAGATCATCGAGGGAACGGTCGCCTCTGTTCCGCCCCAGGGCGGAAGGAAGCACCCGCACCAGGAGATGATCAAGATCAGTACAAAAAACATCCTTTTCATATGCGGCGGTGCATTCGTAGACCTCGATAAGATTGTCGAACGCAGGATCTGCAACAAAACGCTCGGTTTCGGCGCAGACGTCAAGAAGAGCGGAGAGAAAAAGCTTGATGAGATACTGAAGCACGTTCATCCGGACGACCTCATCGGCTACGGACTCATCCCGGAATTCGTGGGAAGGCTGCCTGTTGTGGCTCCTCTCCACGATCTCGACAAGGAAGCGCTGAAGCGTATCCTCGTAGAGCCGAAGAACGCCCTCCTCAAACAGTACCAGAAGATATTCGAGCTGGAGGGGGCAGAGCTTGAGTTCACAAAGGAAGCGATCGAAGAGATCGCAGAAGAGGCGACCTCGCGGCACACAGGAGCGCGGGGCCTGAAATCGATACTAGAGGGCTTCATGCTCGATCTCATGTACGACATCCCGTCCAGGCGGGATATATCAAAGATAGTCGTTACACCTGATGTCATCAAAAAACGGGTGAATCCCCTAACCCTGAGGGAGAAAAAGAAAGAAGAAAAATCTGCGTAAAACGGATCCTGTCTTGTTCTGTAACAACACACATTCTTTAGTATGAGAGGTTAACAAATGAAAACGGGTATCAAGGTTCTAGTCTTCATCGGGGCAATAGTCCTTATTATTGTCGCGCTGTTTGTAGGAACGAACATCTGGCTCAACTTCGTGTGGTTCGGCAAGCTGGGCTTTCTCAATGTATTTGTGAAGATACTTTGGACGAAAATAGGGCTCTGGTGGGGCTTCTTTGCAATATTCTGTATCTTCGCCGGGCTCAACGTTTTCCGCGCTTTCAAGCGTGGAAACATTCAGACCATAAAGATACAGCAGGCGGGCGTCCCTATCGAGATGAACAGAAAGGTCAGTATCATCGTTGCTTCTGTCGTTCTCCTCATAATGGGACTCATCATGGCAAGGTACGGCTCGAGCAAGTGGGACCTTGTCCTGAAATTGCTCAACAGGGCTTCGTTCGATCTGAAGGACCCTGTATTCGGAAGGGACGTGTCTTTCTTCGTGTTCAACCTTCCGGTATACAATTTCCTCAAATCGTGGAGCCTTGGTACGGTGATCCTCACATTCATTGTTGTAGGCCTCCTGTACCTCATCTCCGGCCAGATAACTGTTGTAAACAACAAATTCACCGCGAGTGATCAGAGCAAAAAACATCTTATCACTCTTTTATTTCTCGTCACACTAATCTTCGCGTGGAACTACCTGCTGAAGGTGTTCATGATCCTCTACTCGAGAAAAGGCATCATCTACGGCGCGGGTTTCACCGACGTTAAGGTCTCTCGTCCCGGATACTACATCATGATCGCAGTTTCTCTGTTAGCTGCAGTCCTGACTTTTATCGGTATAAAGAAGAGATCGTTCAAGCAGCCTCTTATAGCGTACGGCCTTCTGATCGGGTTGGCAATCGTAATAACCGGGATCGTCCCCGGGATAGTCCAGCAGATATCCGTCAAACCGAACGAGCTCGTCAAGGAGCTCCCGTTTATAGAGAACAACATCAACTTCACGAGACGCGGCTACAACCTGGATATAATCGAGAGGGAACAGTTCCCGGTAAATGACTCTCTTAGTGCTGAGGATTTTTCCCCTGAAAAGGGAATAGTGAAGAATATCAGGCTTTGGGACCACCGTCCGCTCAAGTTAACGTTCTCTCAGATCCAGGAATTTCGTCTTTACTATGACTTCTACGATGTCGATGTCGACAGATACCATTTCGGAGATGAATACAGACAGGTCATGCTATCCGCGAGGGAGATAAACTACAATGAGCTTCCTCCGGAAGCGCAGCGCTGGGTGAATCAGAAGCTCGTCTACACGCACGGCTACGGATTCGTGATGACCCCGGTAAACGAGATCGGCGAAGAGGGCCTGCCGGTACTGCTCGCCATGGACATTCCTCCCAAGATCTCAGTACCTCTGAAGATGGACCGTCCGGAGATATACTACGGAGAGGAGACGATCCCCTACGTGATCGTCAATACGGACCAGCCCGAGTTCGACTATCCGAAAGGCGACGCAAACGAGTATACGAAGTACCAGGGCACGGGCGGAATCCCGATAAAGAACGGCCTCAGGAAGCTCTGGCTTACGATCCGGCTGCGGAGCCTCGAGATCATCTTCACCGGGTCCCTTAATCCCGAAAGCCGTGTAATGATCCACAGAAGCATACAGGAGCGGGTCCCGAAGATCGCGCCGTTTCTTAAGTACGATCCTAACCCGTACCTCGTGGTGCACGACGGGAAGCTCTTCTGGCTCCTCGATGCCTATACGACCACCGACCGGTTCCCGTATTCCAGCCCATACAAGGACGGTTACAACTACATAAGAAATTCGATAAAGGTAACGGTCGATGCCTACACCGGCGACGTTAACTACTACACCATCGATCCGAACGATCCGCTCATAAAGACATACAGCAACATCTTTCCGGGAATGTTCAAGGATATAAGCGAAATGCCTGATGGGCTCCTTGCTCACGTCAGGTATCCCATGTATATATTCTCAGTCCAGGCCGAGCTCTACTCGACATATCACATGACGGACCCGCAGGTCTTCTACAACAAGGAGGACAAGTGGACAACCCCGAGAGAGATCTATGAGCAGTCCGAGACCGACATGATCCCCTACTATACTATCATCAAGTTCCCAGATGATGTCCAGAATGAGGAGTTTGTTCTCATCATCCCGTTCACTCCAACTAACAAAAACAACATGCTAGCCTGGATGGCAGCCATGTGCGACCCGGAAAGCTATGGAAGGATTGTCGAGTATAAGTTTCCAAAGGAGAAACTGCTCTACGGTCCTCTACAAATCGAGTCGAGAATAGACCAGAACTCAGAGATATCGCAGCTTTTCACCCTGTGGGGGCAGAAGGGCTCCTCTGTCATTCGGGGAAACCTTCTCGTAATCCCTGTTAAGGATTCACTCATCTACGTGGAGCCTATATACCTCAGGGCGGAGCAGAGCGAGCTTCCTGAGATGAAGCGGGTCATTGTCGGCTACCAGGACCGCATCGGCATAGGCTTGACACTGGAGGAAGCATTGTACAAGGTATTTGGTACCCGCACACCTGAATCGGCAGAATTTGCAGCAGCAGAGGAACCCGGCGGCGTAACTCCTTTAGCCGTTTTCAGGGTGGACGATCTCATTCACAAGGCTAACAATTATTTCGCTGAAGCCCAGAACCGATTAAAGCAGGGTGATTTTGCAGGTTACGGGGAGTATGTTGACGAACTAAAGAAAGTACTGTCACAGCTCGAGGCCGAAACCTCGAAATAAATAGTATCAGGGGTGCGGGGCAAATGCCCCGCACCCTTTTTTTTGACCGGATATGCACACAGGCTTGAAAACTTCGATGCACGTAGAAGAAAATAAAGCATCTAAGCTTTCAGAACCATAAACTGCGGACGTACAGAAAAAGTCCCACCTGTTTTTTTGTAACGATTTATCAATACAAAGCCCCGTAGCACTGAATAAACGAACAGGAATCCCGCTTTCGGGCTTGCCGGCCCCTGCCCGATCTTCCTAAGGAATGATTTAATCCATCTATTGCTGCTGGAAGGAAACTATTTTCCCCAATGATTCAGAAACCTCAGAAATAGTCCTCCCTGACAGGCGAGAAGACCTCGATTATGACGGTATCTTCCATTACCTCTGCTTCGTGGGGAATGTCGCCTCCAACACACCAGCTGTCACCCTCTTCGAGATCGTACTTTTTGCCATCTATTGTCAATCTCATACTGCCGCTCAGAAGGTGCCCTGTCTGCTCATGCAGGTGGTTGTGCAGAGGCACGATACTGCCCTTCCCAAGCATAAACTTTACGAGGTGCGTGCGCTCGCCGTGAACAAGCGTCTGCCTCTGTAACCCCTCGCCCATTGAGACAATACCCTCACTATTTCTCTTTTTAACCATGATCCCTCCGTTTTAATATTATTGTAGTGCTATATGTACCACAGCATGGACCGTTCTCATAGTTTTTTATTGCATAATGGCCTATTTTTTTGTACTTTCTCCTAAAACGGGAGGGAACTCCAATGCCTCGATCGGATTTCAATGGATCATGGACAGCGCTGATCACCCCTTTCAGGGATGACGGCAGCATCGACTACGAAGGACTCGAGAAGAACGTCCAGTTCCAGGTGGACCAGGGCATCACCGGAATTCTCGCAGTCGGCACGACCGGCGAATCTCCGACACTGAGCAATCAGGAGCACATCGAGGTTATTACAAAGGCAAACAAATTTGCAGGAGGGAAGTGCGGCATACTCGCCGGAACAGGGTCGAACTGCACAAGGGAGGCATTGGCCCACTGCGGGCATGCCCTCGAAAGCGGCGTAAACAAGGTCCTTCTCGTGGACTGCTACTATAACGGCCCCTCTTCACTCGAGCTCAGAGACGAGTACTACAGGGCGATACTCGATGAGTACAGAGAGATCGAAGTGGTGATATATGTTATCCCCGGAAGGACAGGAACGGCTATCTCCCCTGTCGACATCGCTGTTCTGGCCGGTGAATACGACCGTGTCATCGCACTCAAGGAGGCGACAGGAGACCTCTCCAGGATGGAGGAGGAGAGGGGCCTCATGCCGCAGATGAACATCATGTCAGGTGACGACGACAAGACCTACGAGATGATGAAAAAAAGTTCAATATCAGCCCAGGGAGCCATTTCGGTGGTCACGAATATTGCACCGAAAGCTGTCACAGAGATGGTCGATGCGCTCCGGAAGGGCAGCTCAGGCGAGGCTGATACCCGGGCTTTGGCCCTGGCAAAGAAGCTCAAGCCGCTTTTCTCCATAGTAACGGTGAAAGCGAAGTCCGAACGTACGCTCCCTGACGGAAAAAAGATCGTCGTGGAAGACCGGTTCAGGAACCCTCTCGCTACCAAGACCCTGATGAACGCCCTCGGCATGCCGTCGGGTCCTTCGAGACAGCCGATGGGAAAGATAAATCGAGAAGGGTTGGCTGTCGTGCGCAACGCCGTCAAAGAGGTCTTCGAGAACTCACCCGAGATTCTGGAGCCTATCGCACAGTTTTACGGGGTTGATCTGGAAGAGAGGATCAACGACGATTCCTACTGGAAACCGCTGATGTACAGCTGACCGCTTAGCGGACTATACCGGCGTGCGCTTAAAGGTGCCATATAGTAAGTTTCTATTATGGAATTCAAAAAGAATAAAAACCCACAGATCGGACAGAAAAAAAGCTTAATGACGGGCTTTTTAGTATTAATAAAATATGTACGGTGGTTTGTTAGAAACATGTATTAGAGCCCATGTCGAGTTTTTATCCATAGATGTTGATTATGTATAGGATTACATAAAACGGAAGTTAAAAACGGACGGAATATAGAGATCGTGCCAATTAATATTCGAATTTCGCCTTATTACATACGCACACCGGCTATCGCTTATGGCGATCTGGGAAACCCGCTGTTCATATACCGAAAACGATCCTCAGGATATTGTGACGTGATCTTCCGATAGATAGTCGCGATCTCGCCCCTGATCCGTATTTCTCAATTTCCCTGGATTGTACAGGTATTTTGGATGAACCTTAAAATATAACTGTTCCGAGCTTGAGCAGTGCGATTGTGAAGGCCAGGGACAGTACAATGGTCCCGAGCCATCCGACCCCTATCTTTCCTATTACCTTTAGATCTATCGATCTAGTAGATTTGACGAGACCGACCCCACCCACTGAGCCCACGATTGCCTGCGAGGTAGAGACGGGTACACCGACCCAGGTAAAGATATGCACGGTAATGTCCATTGCCAGCGTGGCTGTGAGTGCGGCAAGGTCGCTCATACTGGTAATTCTCTTACCAACGGTAGTCATGACTCCTCTGCTGTAGGTCAGTACGCCGAGTGCGATTGCTCCGCTGCCTACCAGAAGCGCCGTTTTTAGGTCCACCATTCCTGCCTTGACAAATATCCCTGTGGTGTTTGCAACGTTGTTTGCGCCGAGGGTGTATGCCCCGTATATCCCTACAAGGTAGAATCCGATCTTCATGATAAGAGACCAGACCCTGATGTTCTTTACCCTGGCCTCTATGAGCCATCCCAGCAGTTTGTACAGGAGGTAGGATATGATTCCTGCGCCGATTGGGCTCAGGAACCAGCTCAGAAGGATCTTGAGAAGCACAGCATGGTTGAGGGTTCCGCTTGTGATGCCTATCGCGATAATAGACCCCACAATGGCTTGAGAAGTTGAAACAGGAAGGGCCAGCACGGTCAGGAGGTTGATCGTAATTGCGGCTGCAAGGGCAGCGATGAACGCGCTGCCGATATCCATGTCGGAGAGCTTTCGTAGGTGGCGATCCCACGCGCCCCCTCGACGTACGCTCCGATCATTACGAAGACAGCTGTCAGGAAAATTGCCGTCCGATATCTGACGACTCCTGTCGCGACACCTGTACTGAAGACATTTGCTGCATCGTTCGCCCCGAGCCCCCATCCGAGGTATACCCCAGCGAGAAGCCTGTACACCCTTCCTCCCTATTCCGTGCTCATGCCTTAGTACTCAATGCAACGATATCGATCTTATCGGAGGCGTCCTCCATCTTGTTTGTAATAGAGTTCAGGCGGAGGATGAACTCCCGCAGGAGCAGCTTCACCGAGAACTTTTCGATGTTGAGCCGCTTGAAAACCATATCGAGGGTTTCCCATACATACTTGTCCACCTCCCCTTCAAGCTATTCCACGGCTTTCATATCTTCGAAAACAACATCGATATTGTCAAACAGATTGTAAACGCCGTCTTTAAGCCTTTCTGCGCACTGCACGGTGAGTTCAGCCATTTTCCTCACGTTCTCCTTTATCTGTTCAGGGACCTCCGGTTCTGTGAGTGTAAGCAGATCACCCCCGGTTTCAGCCTCATTTGCGACATCGTCTATGAAGTCTATTGCGACGAACAGAGACTCTCTTAGGGAAGGCATGAACGCGCCTTTATACATCTCCAGCGATATCTTACGTTTGACACTGTCCGCCTCTTCCTCTACCTTGTGCACCCGCTTCGTGTATTCCTTGGAAGCCTCCTTCTTACCCTCGAGGTATAGATAGAGAGCGTTGACATATTCCTTTACAGTCTCGACGACGAGATCGACGTGCTGTTTCATATATTCAACGATATATCGCTCCTTCTTGTGAATAAAGAGAGCCATTCCTATCCCTCCCCGAATGAATTAAACTGCACGCCTTCGCTGCTCTGCTGTTTAAAACAGTGAGCGTCTTTTCAATGATGGGTGCTTGTCATGCAAGTGGTTTCCACCCAAACCGGACAACAGCGGAGCAGAATAACGACCCGGTAGTGTTTTAATAGGAGTATACGGTAAGGACTGCGCGCTAATCCTCGATCCATCCCTCCTTGTGTGCGCTCAACTGGCTGTCGATGTAGTCCTCCATTCTGTAGAAGCCGCGTTTCACCGTATTGAGCCATTTTGCCAGTCTCAGCGCCCCTGCTGCAAATACAAACCTCGAGTTACTCTTATGTATAATCTCTATCTTCTGGTTCTCCCGCCCGAAGATCACCTTGTGTACCCCCACCGTACCTCCGGAACGTATAGATATGACCTCGCCCTTTTCAAGTCTGTCCCTGATACGGAGTGCGGTACCGGAGACATCCTTCTTCTGCCTGAAGTGCTCCTCGATGATGTGCACATCCGCGTCTTCCCAGACCTCGCTTATCATCATTGCCGCCCTGATGAGGAGGTTGATACCTGAAGATATATTGGGCGCCCAGATGATTGAGAACTTCTTACTGTACGCCTTAAGTATATCTATCTCATCATCATTGAACCCAGTCGTTGCTATAACGATTCCCTTTTTGAAGCCTACCTCCGCAAGCACTGCGAGATTTGCTATCGTCGCATCCTTTGTGGTAAAATCGATCAGCACTTCGGGCCTGTGCTGCTCTATTGCATTTCTGAGCTCGAAGTGTGTGTAGATATTTATAGGTGTTTTTTTTACTGGAGAGTTCTTGATGACAAACTTGAGCGCAACATTCTTTTGTTTCTCCAAATACTCAGCCACTATTTTGCCTGTCCTGCCATATCCCAGGAGTCCTACCTTCAGCATGAAACAATCACATCCTTTCCCGTTGTCTTTGAAGAATATAATCCCGTATATTTTAATAGTACAGGATCGATTACGGTCCCATACGGGCATCATTATGTGCGCAGTCGGCATAATTTTTATTATTTCTGAGAATTGTAAACAATTTCGGCACGAATTTAATATGGTCCCAGGGACCTTCAACCCCCATTTCTCACACAGGAATGGGGAGTTTGTGGTTTTCTCTACGATAAACTTTATTTTTACATGTCATTATCACATACTACCGGGTCATCATTCAACTCCGATGCTATGCGGCTGTTGAGAAAACCACACTGGTGCTTTTTTCACCATAAACTTTATTTTTTACAGCTGATAAGTCATCATTTAAATCCCTTGCTATGCAATTGTTTAGAAAACCGCATTAATCCTTTCAAAGTTCTTGTAATTGATGAAAATACCGTTCGATGGCACCTTAAAAAACCACATCCCTCTTTTCTGCAATAGAGTACTACAGCTGTAAAAACTAAAAGCCACTGTCTACTCAAGAGTCATGACCACCTATCTCTATAATTTCGTGCCAAAACGTCTACAATAGCCTTATATTTTACTGGGAACGCAGAACAGAACAAATAATTCCCGATATACATGCCGCAATCAGTTTATTGGGGGGGCCATGACAGGGTATTGTCACATTTATACAGGCGATGGAAAGGGTAAAACGACCGCAGCATTGGGGCTCGCACTCCGGGCAGCAGGGGCGGGCATCAGGGTTTACATTGCCCAGTTCCTCAAAGGTATGGAGTCATGCGAACTTCATGCCCTCGAGAGGTTCTCAGACCTTATAACTGTTGAGCGGTTCGGAAGAGAATGCTTCATAGTGGGCACTCCGCAGGAGGAGGACTTTACTCTCGCAAAACACGGGATCGAGAGGGTTAAGGAGGTTCTCCGAAAGGGAAAGTACGGCATGTTGATACTCGACGAGGTAAACCTTGCGGTGCACCTGGGCCTCATTGATGTCGGAGATATTACCGAGATCATCGGCAAGAAACCTCAGGCGGTCGAGATAATCCTCACTGGACGTCATGCGCATGAAAATCTTATCGAAAAGGCTGATCTTGTAACGGAAATGGTCGAGGTAAAGCACTACTATGAAAAAGGGGTGAAGGCGAGAAAGGGAATCGAGCGATAGCGTAAAGGGCGTGCACTCGGTCACCGCGAAATACTTTTATAACCCCGTTACATTCTTTACAGCACTCTGTCGTCTATACCGGTAACCCCGCCGAAAAGAATCTTTTCTCGCTTGTTTTAGAGTAAAGCAAGAGGGGCACCGAACAATGCTGCCATCGGTGCCCCCCTGTTTTTCTCATAATATGCGGAATGAAGGGTCTACTCCGTTAATCTTCCCACTTTCCGCCTCTTCCGAGCTTCGCGAAGAAGAATGAAAAGGCACCGATGAATATTGCCCAGAAGACTATGATTGTCGCTATTGCACCTGGATTCATTTTATCTCCCCCCTTACCGTTTCGCTTCTTTTGTCTTGAATGCCTGGAACAGGAAGCTCAGGCCAAATGTAACGACGAGTGTGATCCAAACGAACGCTGCCGCCCACTTCGGATAACCGCCATACTTGAAAGGAAGGTCTTTTGCGAATCCGCCGTAGATAACGACAAACAGACCGCCGACAGGCACCACGATCTTCAGCATCCAGTCGAGCCATGCTCCAATCTTGAAATCCGATGTTTCGTTGATATGCTCGCGCAGCTTCTTCGCCGGGAACACCCAGCCCACAATAAACGAAGCTATTACACCGGTGAGGAGCAGCCCGTAGAAGCTTACCGCCCTGTCTATGATGTCGAGCCAGTACAACCCTCCCCGGCAGGTGAACAGTATTCCAACAAGGAACGCCAGAATACAGATGAGCAGTGTCGCCCGTTTCGGCTTCATGCCGAACTTGTCGTAGACCGGTGCGACAACACCGCCGTGCGCGAGGAAGAATGCCGAATCGATGCCGAGGAAGAAGAGGCACAGGAAGAACAGCACACCGACGATCGGCGCACCAACCGGCATCATCGATATCGCAACAGGGTATCCGACAAATGCAAGTCCGAGACCTGAAGCGCTCACCTCTTGGACCGGAATGTTCAGGGCGCCCATGATGAATCCGACCGTGCTGAATACCGCGAAACCTGCGAAGAAGCTCGTTGCGCAGTTGGAGAACGATGTGATGAATGCATTGTTCGTAATATCCGCTTTCTTAGCAACGAAGCTTCCGTAGGCGAACATTCCCGCCATACCGACTGATAGGGTGAAGGCTATCTGGCTCCCTGCTGCAAACCACACCTCACCCTTAGCCAGCATCGAGAAGTCCGGAGTGAGGTAATAGTTCAGTCCCTTCACAGCACCCGGAAGTGTAAGGCCTCTCACGAGGAGCACAAGAAGGAGAACCCAGGGTATGATGACGGTCCATACCGCTACCTTGCCGATCTGCCCTGCTCCCTTGTACATGATGATGTACATGACGATCCAGATAACTGCAAGCGCGATTACGATTGGAATAACAGGAGCTCCTAGCATTCCCGGACCGTCTGAGAGCTTCAGCACAGTCCCGAAGAAATAGCTTCCTGCTCCTGAGGCCCCGGCTTCACCCATTCCCCATGCTACCGTTACAGAGCTGACCGCGTAGCGAAGCGACCACGCCATGATGACGGTGTAGTAGCAAACGATGAGGAACGCAACGAATACCGGCCACCAGCCGACCCACTCCAGTTTCTTTCTGATGCCTGCAAAGACACCGGGCGCGCCTTTCTGGAAGTAGCGGCCCATACCGAACTCCATGATAAGCCACGGAACACCCATAATAAGGAGACAGACCATCCACGCTACGAGGAAAGCGCCACCGCCGTAGCTGTAGCTCATGTAGGGAAATCTCCATACGTTCCCGAGGCCGATAGCAGAGCCGATCGCAGCAAAGACAAAATGAAATCTGCTCGACCATCTTTCTCTTCCAACTTCTGCCATAGTATAACCTCCTCTTTTCATGTTAGGAAACCATCGACAGAATATACTGACCCTCAGACCGCCGATATCCTGCAACGGTCCCTATAAGAGTATGTTAAGAAGATAGAAAATATAAAGGCCTAATAGGCCTCAAAACCTGAAGAGCTTTCAAAGCTTATAAGGCTTTTAAGTCCGCAAGATCTTGAAAGCCTGCAGGCTTTTACACGAGACAAAGAACGTGCCTGTACAAAAGCACAAAATGAAAGGTTCCAAATAATAATTAAACATAATCGCATACTTTTTGTCATTTATATCACCTGTATTAATATTTGTCAATATTTAAATTATTTATTATTCATTCCGATTTTTCATGATATCATACCTTTCTTTCTCCGTCTCGGGGACTGTACCTGCAATTTTAAGAGCGATCGCCGCTGCGTTAATAGGATTAAACAGACTTTATGCATTCTACTGAATTATTCTTCGGTGAGTTGACGTAGCGTGAAACTTCATGGAACATGATGTCCGCACCTCGATACGGCACGAGGAGCTCTTCAGCGTCATCCGCCGCCGACAGCCAAAGCTCCCGCTTGTCTTCGGGTACTATTACGGGCATCCTGTCATGCAACTCTTTGAGATAATCAGCCGCCTCAGTTGTAACGATGGTAAAGGTGAAAAGCTGTTTTCCGTCATTCGCCGTCTCTTGCGGCATATCTTTTGGGACCCACCTCTCCCAGAGACCGGCGAGACCGAAAGGTCTTCCGGAGCTGCTGTAGATGTAGAACGGAACTTTGTACTTATCTTTCTTCTGCCATTCATAGAAACCGTCTGCCGGTACTATGCAGCGCCGCTTTTTGAATGCATCCCTGAAGCTCGGCTTCCCTCTCACCGTCTCTCCTCTTGCATTGATCATCCTGGACCCGATCTTCGGATCACCAGCCCATGACGGAACGAGGCCCCAGGTGAACTGTACGTATCTGTTTCTTCCATCATTAATGACAACCCCGGCCTTCTGGCCGGGAGCCACGTTATAGCTCACCATAATGTGATCGGAAAACTCTTGTATGAAAAACTCCTCCTGGAGCGCCTTGCGCTCGGACTTCTGAGTGAATCTCCCGCACATCGTTTTTTCACCTCCTCATGTATTAACTATATTCTACCATATACAAGCCCATACGGTAAACTGTTTCGGTCCCGGTTTTTCAGTCTCTCGTTAGTGTTTTCGATTTTTCCTTCTTCTCCGATGCAGTGAAAATCAGTTGCTGACTTTATGTATGACCATGAATATACATGCCGCCTCGAACGGTATGGACAACCCCGATGAAGGTCATTGCAGTTGAAGCGAAGCTTCAACTTGAGCCGCAGGCGACAAAGCGACCACTCTTAAAAAAGGTCCGTAAAGATTACTTCCTCGATTAACCATAGGCGGCCGTCGCCTACGGCCCCATCCTCATAACGACACGGTATGATTGATATATCCATTTTTATTACACCAAATTTGAGCATGAACCCGGGTTTTAAACAGTACGGCGTTACACGCAAAGCGATTAAAAACGGCCGAAAGCACACCATTTAAAACTTAAAAAATTGAACGCCGCACTGTCTGTTTTTGATGAATGTTTTGTTCTCTCGAACCAGAGTGCCCAGTGATGGATCAGGACGAAAGGCATTCAACCCCCTGCACATTGAGGCTTATCACACCGAACTCCTCCTCGGCCCTGCCGGATAGTACGTACGGGTGCTGGGAGAGGAGAAGGTGCGCGAACCTCCTGTACTGCTCCGGAAAGAAAACCGTCTCGTAGATCGCGGTCTCGTCCTCGAAGCTTATGAACTGCATGAGCCGTTCATCTCTCGTGAGGACCGTCTTCGCCGTGATCATGATCCCCGCTACCCTCACCGACCTCCCCACCCACGCCGGAAGTTCCTTTGCACGGACCACCTCTTTTTCTTTCATCCTCCCGGAGTAGTATCTCATGGGATGGGTCGATACTATAAATCCGAAGACGGAGATCTCGTTCTTGATCTTCTGCCTGCCGGATATGTCCCTCATCGGAGGAGGGGTGATGCATTCGTCGACCGGCGCGTGTTCATAGAGGGGCTCTTCGGTGAACCCCCTCCTGCTGCAGATGTAGGCGCGGGCCTTGTAGAGGAGCTGAGGAAAGTTATACCGCTCCACGTTCCTGAAGCAGCCCGCCTTGATGAAAAGAACCGTTTCTGAGAGATTCGGAGAAACCCTCTTCATGAAGTCGAGAAGACCTGTGAACGGCCCCCTTGCCTCCCTCTCTCTCAAAAGCCTTTTCACTACCCCTTCAGGGAGGTTCTTTATCTGCATGAACCCGACGTACACGGTATCCTTCCGGCCGAAGTACTCCCGCCTGCTCCTGTTGATATCCGGCAGCTCCACCGTCATACCCATCCTCCGGGCCTCGGATATATATGCGAGAGGGGAGTAGTATCCCCCCCCGTTCTTCAGCACGGCCCCCATGAACTCCGCCGGATAGTGGGCCTTCAGATAGCACGCCTTGAACGAAAGCAGCGCGTACGACGCAGAGTGCGGCTTGCAGAAGCTGTACCCCGAAAAGGACTCGATCATATTCCAGATTTCGTCCGCAACCTCCTTTTTCAGGCCCCGCTCGCCGAGGCTGCGGTAGAACTGTTCTTTCAGCTCGAGCTTTCTCTCCTTTCTGTTTTTCTTTGAGATCACACTGCGCAGCTCGCTCGCATCGGCGAGTGAAAAACCCGCTACCCTCATGGCGATCTTTGTGATATCCTCCTGGTAGCACATGATCCCGTATGTCTCCCCCAGGACATCGTTCATCTCGGGCAGGATCGGCACAAACGGTTTTCCATGCAGCCTCTCTATGTACTCGCGTATGTACGGGTTTGCAGCAGGACGGATAATCGATGAATGTATCACGAGGTGCTCGTAATCGCCCCTCTGTGTCTTCTTCTGCAGCTGCCTCATCGCCGGAGACTCGACGTAGAAAACGCCGATGGTATCTCCCCTCCGCAGCATATCGATCGTCGCCGGATCGTCAATCGGGTTGAGATCGGCATACTGTATCCTTCTTCCGTAGTGTCTCTCCACAAGCTCGAGGGTATCGCGCACAACCGCGAGGCTCCTGTTTCCCAGTATATCGATCTTGACGAAGCCGAAATCCTCTGCCTGGTCCTTCTCGAGCTGGATTACGGGAACACCCTTGGGGGCCCTTTCAACAGGTATGTAGTAGCATATAGGCTTCGGCGTGATAACGACCCCCCCGCAGTGAACTGAAAGGTATCGAGGCATGCTGTATATCCGCACCGCATCCCGGTATATTTTTCTCATGAGGGGAGTATCGTACGGGTTTTTCATGTAGTTTTCGTAATCGTCCTTCTTTCTGTCGTAGTAATACCCGATGCCCTTCGTCACCCTGCCTATCTCCCGTTCGGGAACTCCGTATACCTTTGCAACCTCGCGTACAGAGGAGCGTGCGGAGAAGGTTATGTGGTTGGACACCATCGCGCTTCTTTTTTCCGAGTACCGCCTGAAGATGTATTCGAGGACCCTGTCACGCGTGTCCCATGGAAAATCGACATCGATGTCGGGAGGATCGCTCCTCGACTCGTTCATAAACCGCTCGAAGAAGAGGTTGTGCCGCATCGGGTCCACGTGCGTAATGAAGAGGAGATAGGAGACGAGAGAGGCCGCAGCCGATCCGCGGCCGCAGGTAAAGGGAGACCGCTTTACCAGATCGTGTACCACGAGAAAGTAGTCCGCGAAGCCCTTCTTCCGGATGATCTCGAGCTCCCTCCCGAGCCTCTGAAGAAGCTCATCGGTTACCCTCAAGGACCTCTGCTTCAGGTTCCTGAAGCAGAGGTCCTTGAGGCGCTTGAAGCTGTCCTCGCCGAATACAGGCAGGATGGGATCCCCGATCGAAAACTCGAACGTGCACTCCTCTGCTATACGCTTCGTGTTTCCTATCGCGTCCTCCATAAAGGAGTAGCGGCGTACAATCTCCTCCGTTTCTATCGGGAAGGCACGGCTGCTCTGCACCTCCTGCACAAGGAGGGAGTCGAGCTTTTTATTGTGGTGGATCGCGCGGAGGAGCCGGTGAAGCCGGTAATCCTCCTCCCTCAGAAAGTAGACAGGGTAGATGAGCACAGGGTCTACCCCGTTTTTCCTGGCGAACCGGTAGTCCGTGCCGTAGTCTTGTTTCAGGACGTTTATCTCTGCAAAAACCCCCTCCTTTTTTTCCAGGAGGATCTCCCTGTCGTTTGTGATGACATGGTAGTCCCCGCCCTTCTCTTTCAGGATCCTCTGACGTACATCGGTGGGGCCGCCCTTCAGTACGCCCGTGACGTGTGAGCATATTTTCGCATAACCCCGCATGTTCCGCGCGATCAGGATGCCGTTGAACGAGCTGCCGTCGAGGCGTACTGCGACGACAGGCTTGAGCCCGTTTTTCCTGCAGGCCTGGATGAAGCGCACGATGCCGTAAAAGCCGTTGGTATCGCAGAGGGAGAGGTAACGGAATCCTTTCTCTCTCGCGAAAGACGCGAGCTCGCTCACGAAGATCGTTCCCTCGCAGAGAGAGTAGACCGAGTGGTTTTCCAGAAACACGAATTCTCTCATCCTCTACACACCGTACCGTATGGTTCCTTTGCCGAACCTCTCCGTAATGAGGTCGAAAGCACCGGCGAGCCTGCTCATCCTCGAGGCGTCTTTGAAGAGCGAAAGCTGAAGCGAGGGTGCTACGAAGTGTGAAAAGGAGAGTATGAGCTTCTTGACGCAGGTCCTTCGCTTCAGGGCCCTGTCGAGACAGGGCAGAAGCTCCCGGTACACTGCCCCTTCAAAAAAGGAGGGCGTGACAAGCCTCCCATTGCGGGTATACCGATAGTCGTCCTGGTAGACCACGTCAAGGCCGAATCGCGTGGGGAACACCCTCCCCTCCCGCAGCTCTCCGCAGAGATCGAGGACGAGGGTGAAAAACCACCTCCGCACGCCCCTGTCGTCGTTGCGCTCGGAGCTTATTGCAATCTCCTTTCTCAGCGTCTTCCGGCCCTCAGACCGGCCCGCCCCCCCCAGGAGGTGGCTCCTGGACTCCCCCCGCGAGCAGGCATACAGGCGCCCCCCTTCTCTCCCGAACATGACCAGGAGGTCCTCTTTCGAGAAGGCCAAAAGGTCCCCCATTCGCCGGATACTGTAGTTCGAGACGAGATCATCCACCGTATCCCCGGCAAGTTCGGACAAGGTCCCAGACAACGGCTCGGGTTCGTGCCCGGGCCCGGGCTCGTACCCCGCCAGAAGCCTTACGCTGAGAGGGGCGATAAACTCTCTCTCGGCGTGTATGGATATATCGTACACCACGCCTTCCGGGGCAACTGCGGACGCCAGGCGCCCGATGAGCAGGTTGCTTCCTATACCTGCATGCGCCGTAAACCCGAGATCCCTCTTCAGCCGGACGAGGATATTTCCACAGGTATCTATCTCCCTCCCGAATATCCTCCTCGTTCCTGTGAGGTCGAGATAGTACTCTCCCTCCTTGCGGGCCTCCACAGAGGGGGAGTACTCCTGAAGGAACCGTATTATCCTCTCGTGAGCATCCTCGAGAGAGCCGTAATCCACCGGAACGACCCTCGTTCCGGCGGCAAGAGGCTCGATATCCTTCAGGAAGGCCCCTCTTATCACTTTTGGAGCCGTGCTTTTGAGATCTTCATTCTCGAATGCTTTGGAGTAGTCGAGCACCACCCCCTTCGGTGAAAGAGCGGACACGATGACGAGCGGGGCCGCCGGTCGTTTTTCCTCGCATTCCGCGAGTATATGGGGCAGATTGATGAAAGCAATCCGCTTCGTATATCTAGGCAGCACCTTTCCCATGTTTTTTCTCCGCCCCCAGTCGCTAACCCCCATTTCTCACACAGGAATTGGGGGCGTTGTGGTTTTCTCAACGATAAACTTTATTTTTGCATGTCATTATCACATACTACCGGGTCATCATTCAACTCCGATGATATGCGGCTGTTGAGAAAACCACACTGGCGCTTTTTTCACCGTAAACATTATTTTTTACAGCTGCGGGGGTCATCATTGGCAATTGTTTAGAAAACCGCACTAAGGGACCAAAAAAAGCACCTCTTCTGACTCGGGTGCCAAAGGCAATCGTTTCGATCGTCACCTGTCTTACCGGACGTGCCCGAAGGCCGCCCGGCACGAAGGACATTTCGCGGCACTCTTTTACACGTGAGCCCGCAGCGGTCAATCGCTTGAGCACTCTTTTACCCAGCCGGTGAGAACCCTACATGTTGTACTTTCTGTAAAGCCCGATGAGGATTCCGTAGATCTTTAAATCCTGTCCCCGGGTTACGTAGATGGGACCGACCTCAGGGTTGCTCGCCCGGAGCTCTATACTGTCCTTGTGGTAATAGATACGCTTTATCGTCACCTCTCCATCCACCAGCGCGACCACGATCTGTCCGTTCTCCGCGCTGCTCTGGCGTTTTACAACCACCACGTCTCCGTCATGGATCCCGCTCTCTATCATCGAAGCCCCGCGGACCCTCAGGGCGACGTTCTCCCCGTGGGAGAGCATCTCCTCCGGGATATCTATGGTCTCCCGGATCTCGTACACCTCCAGGGGCCTCCCTGCCGCAACCGTCCCCACGAGAGGAACGGCAATGCTTTTTTTCCCGAAGCCGGGGATCCTTATCGCCCGCTTCTCGTTGCTCCTCCCCCTCGTGATCGCGCCTTTGCGCTCGAGGGTCCGGAGGTGTTCGAAGACCGTGCTCAGAGAGTGAAACCCGAAGCGGTCCCTGATTTCCTCATAGCTCGGTGCAATATCGTGGATCTCGATATATGTCTTGATGAAATCGTATATGGTACGCTGCTTGTCAGTAAGATACATTCCCTTCTCCAGGCAAATCGAAAGTTTACCGAAAGTAACAAATATACAGTAACCGAACATAAACCGAAAGTCAAGAAATAAATTTCTTTTTAGGTGATTATAAACGTTTTTGCCCGAACTTGTTTTGATAGCGAGCCGTGACGCCTGCGGTTTTAGCTGCCCCATCCTGTTTTTTAAAAGCCACAGCTGTAACATCCTATGCGAATATATAAGACAGGAAACGATGGCAGTTTTGCACGATGCAGCCGGGCGGTATTTTCATCGCTGGCAGCGAGTCGAAAGAGATTAAGACCGGTGCCTATCTTTTCAAATTTATAATGTAACCTTGCTGCACGACATTGCGGTTCTTTCAGCCGAATGATTTCATCCGCACCAGCCGTTGCGGCAGTTTCTTCAATATTCCTTTGAAAATTTTGCCCCTTCACCTTATTATATATTAAACATATCATACAGGGGACTTGCCATGAAGGAGATCGACTGGGATTCGTTGGGGTTCGAGATCAACCCTGCCGAGAAAATGTTTATGGCAGAGCACAAAGAGGGGAAATGGGGAGAGGGCAAGATCCTTCCCTACGGCACGGTGCCCATCTACCCTTCCAGCGTCGTGCTGAACTACGGCCAGGGCCTGTTCGAGGGGATGAAAGCGTACCGTATGAAGGACGGGTCCATTGCGATGTTCAGGCCCTACGATAACGCAAAGCGGTTGAACGCCGGGTGCAGAAGGCTCCAGATGCCTACTGTTGACGAGGATTTTTTTGTAAAATCTCTCAACGACCTCGTTCTCGAGAACAGCGGCTATATCCCTCCATACGGAAAGGGCGATCTCTATATTCGGCCGATTCTATTCGGGTCAGGGCAGATGCTCGGGGTAAACCCCGCAACCGAGTATACCTATATCGTCTACATGTCGCCTGTCGGCCCCTATTTCAAATCCGGATTTAGCGGCGTAAGGATAGAGATCCGCGACGACTTCCACCGCGCTCCTCACTACGGCACAGGGGGGGTGAAGGCGATCGGCAACTACGCAACCTCCCTGCTCCCGAGAATGCTTGCAAAGCAAAGCGGCTACGACGAGGTCATATACCTCGACGCCAGGGAATCTACCTATGTGGAGGAGGTCGGGGCCGCGAACTTCTTCATGATAAAGGACAGGACCCTCTCGACGCCGAGCCTCGGGGGCTCAATACTCCCCGGCATCACGAGAGCATCCGCCCTGAAGATCGCGAAAGACGGTCTCGGCATGGTGACAAAGGAGAGAGACATAAGGTATGAGGAGATGTTCAGTGCAGACGAGCTCTTCTGTACAGGTACAGCGGCCGTAATAACACCGATTCTCTCAGTCTCTTACAAGGATGAGGAGCACACTATAGGGGACGGAAAACCGGGACCTACGTCGAAGAAACTGTACGAAGAGCTGAAGGGAATCCAGACAGGCGAAAAGGAAGACCCGTACGGCTGGGTGTACAGGGTAAAATAGCAGGTTCTCACCGAAACGGCCAACGCCCATTTCCAACACGAAAGGGGAGTTGTTGCACTTTTCACCGCACACTTATATAATACTACCGGGTCTTAATTTTAACTCCGTAGTTATCCAACTTTTTGAGGAAACCGCATTCATTATACGGTATCAGTCTCGCAATACACGCGTGTCTTCAGTAAGAAGTAAAGAACAATAGAGACGGTGGTTGTCCGCTTGAAGGTTGTCAGGCTGTCAGCTACCCTCCCTCTGCCCAGTTCTGCAGCTTACGATACTAAGCTCATATAGTCCTTTTCTGATATATACGGGCAGAGCTCATATTTTGCTGAGTCGTTTCTCAAAACTGCCGCAAAAGCCATACAGGATGGGAATCCGCACTCCCTGCAGTTCGTTCTCTGCAAGAGTTTGTAGATATCCAGCACTTTGGGAGGGGGTTTCTTGCCTTCGAAATTCGGCTCTATCTCCTCTCTTCTAACCCAGATATTATTTACGGTGCAGATTATATCATCCACAAGACGCCCCGCCTCCTCCTTATCCTCAACTGGCGAAATAATAATTTCATGCGGTCTGAACGCATACTTTTTACCGTTACTCTTCCAAAGCAGAACCTTTACCTTATGAGTGTAATCAGCGTCTTTGAGCTCAGCGTTGAGGTACGGGAGCACCTCTGTAATATCATCTTGTAAATCCACGACAGCATTGTACCAGTCGGCTCCCGGATGGCAATCGGGAGTGGACAATCTCATAGCGATACCTGTTATTAAATTCGTAGACATTGAAATACCCCGGATCAAATCGAGCTTACTATTATATAATACAGGATTATTGATAATAAGGAAGCCTATTTTCCCGTCAGCAGCTCATCAGATGATAATCTGCCAATCTCCAATGATTCAGCCGCGGGATTAAATATACTATCACCTTAATTTCCATTTTCTGTCGATTCGGAACGCGGGACGCTCAGGACGGACCGACTCCCGTCGCACGGGCGGACTGTTTCGACCGCCGAGAGCCTCTGAATAGGATGTGGACAAGATAAACCAGAATCGCCGTGTTTATCAGCAGGACGACCACTTCTACCACACTGGTCTCAGCTATTATTTTCCTTATCTCAAAGGGAATGAGCGACCCGGTGACGATGATTGTGAGATACTCTGCCCAGCGTTTACGCATGAGCAGGCCTACACCCTCTACGAGAAGCAGCCCGGAATATATAAATGTCCCGGCGCCCACGCGCTGCATCTCTTCAATGTGTACCGAGAGGAGCATGGATAGAAACCAGTCGGCGATCTCACTTGCCGTTTTCACCTGCCAGTTGAGTACTACGACGCGGATCTCATCGGCGAGCTCTCTGTTCATTACTGTAAAGACGCCAATCGATACGGAGAGAAGAAGGAAGGCCAAAAGGAGCTTGAACGAGCCTATTAAAATAAGACCGAATATAGTTTTTTCTGAGCCCATGCGACGCCCTCTCGAAAACAGCGAAAACATAATATACCGAAGCTTCTATTGGCATATATTATCGCCTCTACTAAAGATGAAAATATACTTAAATATTTCAGTTTTTAATAGGAGAAACAATGTGCATTTTTTTGAAGGAGATATGTATACTGTCACTAAAATTAGTACACAAAAACAATGTAGAGACCGGTCTCCGACCGGACCGTGTGAAGACCGCGCTAAAACCGGCATGGCCCTGAGCAGAAGACGAAAAGACTATCGTATTTTTCGGCTTTCTATAGTTATCGTGGCCCTGAGCATGATGTCCCCCGGGGTTCAATAATTAATAGTATTACCCCATAAAATAAAGCAGTAAAGGGGTCGGTTCTATATAGACAGATTTTGTGTAATGTGTAGACCTGACCATCTTTGTTTTCATTCTTGATAAATTTGTTGGTGTATTAAGTGTAGAAGGGTCACTACGATTCCGGAATCCCAATCCCCTCGGCAAGGGCGGTAAGACTCTGCCATCGTAAGGTGAGCTCACTGAGCCATCTGTTTGTATCGAGCTCTTTGAAAGGATCATTCTGTGCCATAGCAATTGTTTGCTCGCACTCTCTGATGCCTTCTTCATCTCCCTTTTCCCTGTATTCTTCTATCAGAAGCTCGTTAGTGCGAACGATTCGCTCTTCCAGGTCGTCTGCCAAAAAGACACCGGGGTAGGGCATAAAATCTTCTGGTGTGATCTGAGGGTGGTCGAGGAGTTTTTTCCTTTCATAGAGAAATCGCTTTGCATCCTCTCGTACCTTCTTCCAGGCAGGCCGGTGAGATACCGGCGGGATGTGCTTTATTGCGAGCTCTCTGTCAAGCCATAATGTTATGCCGTTTATACGAAGATTAATCAAGAAATCGATGTCTTCTCCCCTTGTTATTTGTGGATCAAAGGGAACCTTCTTGAGAACCTTAAGGGATAGTGCCATGTTTCCGCCAAAGACAAAGGGAGTGGGCTTGAGTCGCGGCTGGGGAGTGATAAATCGTTCGAAGGCCTCATTCATATATCTGGTATTGTTCCAGTATGGCCGACGCCAGCCAGGCACCTTACTCTCAACCAGGAGATAGCTGTCAGGCTGGAGGTAATAGCCTGCGAGGGCATCAATCTTATACTCATCAGCAGCTTTCCCCATATATTCGTTTATCTTCTCCAGAAACTCCTTATCGGTGAATACCTCGTCGTCATCAATGAAAACCGTATAACTGCTCCGATTCAGTATGCCGGTAAGAGAGCAGATGTTTCTTACAGAAGCATAGTTATCGAGATTAAGGAGCTCGAGCGAATCAGAAGCCAGACCTTGCCGATCAAGTTTTTCTTTGAGAATTTCGAGTTTAGAATTATTGATGCAAACAATATCGTATCGTGAGAGGTATGAAGAGATGATCTCGGTTACCTTCTGTTCAACCTCACCAGCTATCTCCGGGTTATTTGGGACCGCAATAATGGCAAATGTACAGTGCTCGATTCCGTTTAAAACGCTCAGACTATCGAGTAGCCTCCTGAGGGTGCCCGAGTCATCGAGGGGAGTAGGGTGGTCAAATACAATCTTCTCATCGCCTATCAGACGCTCACCAGCCCTTCCCCAGTAGGTCGGGATGGCAATCGTGACCTTCTCCATATGATCGGGCCTCCGTAATTGGTGTAAAGGCTTTTTTATTACAGGAGAAAATAGGGACAACCCCCATTTAATATGCTTCTGAAAAATAGGGTCTGTCTCCAATCAGTTACTTCGAAAACAACCGAAAAAACAGGCGCTGTCCCTATTTTCTATTTTCTAGAAACCTTACCAAACTACACCTGTAACACTTTCTCGTTTAACACTTCTTCCAAGCGTGTAATGGTCTTCAGTGTTGGATTGGACTTAGTCGGGTCTTCAAATCTCTGGTACGTTTGATATGCGATACCAAGCTTTTGTGCTATCTGCTCTTGAGTGAGTCCTTTTTCTTCTCTCTTTTGTTTTAACCAGATTGCAAATGCAACATTTTTTTTCGGCTGAATATTGTAAATCTCTTCTCCTTGTAACTGTGATGGCTTAGGTATTTTGAGTTTTCTTAAATCAATTGATTCAAGAAAGCCAGTAAGAGCTTCTTTTGCATTTATTTTTGCTTCTTCCAGACTATCGCCATAGGTGAAACACCCCGGTAAATCCGGAAAACTAACGTTAAATACAGCATAGTCCTTGTCATAAGTTATGATCGCCGGATACTCTATCATTTCTTTAATCCTGCATGTTTCAGAATACTTTCAAGTGTACCTTTTGGTATTTCCCGATTACCTTGTACAGGCACAACAACTGTTGGATCTTCTTTGATCATAATGTGGTGAGACCCTTTTATCCTGTCCAAGGTCCATCCGTTCTTCTTCAGAAGCTTGATGAGCTCCTTACCAGTCGTATTTCACGATACAGCATATATGCTGTTTTGTCAACCCCTATTTCAATTTCGTATAACGTTTCGCGGGCATACGACATTTACTGAAGGCCTGTCGCAGTGAGCATGGCGAGTCTGGAATGCTGACTACGCAGATTTTGTGTAATGTGTAAACCTGACCCCTTTTGTTCGAACTTTACTGGACGTAATCTTTAATTACTTCATTCAATTACTTTTCAATCTTGGAGATTAACTCATTAATGTGGTATAATGTCTCCTGCCTCACCAACTGAATATTAAAGGGGGTGAACACTATGCAGAATGCAGAATTACTAACCTCGCGAGAAGTTGAAAGGATTCATGAAGCCTCCCTTGAGATACTGGAAAACGTTGGCATTCTTGTTCGGAATGAAAAAGCACGGGAAATCTATGCGCAACATGGCTGCAATGTCGATTCAGAAACTACAGTCACAAAATTTCCTCGCAGCGTTATCGAAGAGCAGCGCAAATTTTTCGTGCCCACCTTTACATTTAAAGGTCGTAATCCAGATTTTGATCGTACCCTGCCCTATGACCGGCCAGTAATTATCACGGGGAGCTCAGCGCCCAATATAATCGATCCTGAGACTGGAAGGGATAGGAGGGCGACCTCTTCCGACATCGCTAACATTGCCTTTCTTGTCAATGAATTGCCGGGCTTTGATGTCTTTTCAATTTCAACTCTTGCCGATGATGCTCCTCAAGGCCAGTTCAGCCTCTACAGGTTTTACCCTGCCCTGAAAAATTGCTTGAAGCCTGTGCGGAGCAACACACCGAATATGGATGATCTCATACAGATATTGGAACTCGGAAGCATTATCGAAGGCGGTGAAGAAGCATACAAAGAACGTCCTCTCATTAATCATCACTACTGCCCGGTTATTTCTCCCCTTACAATGGATGTGGAATCCACCGAAGCGGTGATTTATCTTACTCAGAAAAAACTGCCGGTATACGGAACTATCGTACCGATCGCGGGAGTTTCAGCACCTATGACATTAACAGGTACTCTTGCACTCGGCA
>Ga0307378_10002239_pt1 | contig 30085 bp, 32 predicted proteins | sample UN1MG_FD_202238 | JGI IMG/M metagenome (GOLD analysis project Ga0307378, IMG submission 202238) | Soil microbial communities from Risofladan, Vaasa, Finland - UN-1 | ecosystem: Environmental > Terrestrial > Soil > Coastal area > Acid sulfate soil | place: Finland: Risofladan, Vaasa | collected... | reverse complement strand
AAAAGCTACGGCATTATCTGAAACTTCTTCCACACAATAATCAGGAACATTGGAAAGAACTATTCCTGCTTCGCTTGCCGCCTTCGAGTCTATATTGTCTATTCCCACACCATACCTGGCAATTATTTTACAATTCTTTAATTGAGAAATAATATTTTTCCCAATAATTGCATGGTTAACAATCAATGCATCAGCATCCAGAGCCTTTGTTCTTTTTAGGTAAGTTAATATTTTTTCTTCATTTCCAATCTCTCCAGAAATAAAATCATTGCAATCAATAATTTCAACATTTTCTAATTCATTTAAGATTTTAATTTCTTTATTAATGTTCTCAAAATAGTAATCTGTGAAAACTATTTTATATTTTTTAGAAGTATCATTATTTTTCATAAAACAATTTTTCCTTCCATTCTTTTGTTTAACATCTTAAAAATTATCCTTCAAAAACGGGCAAAGTAGAATTTCCATACGGCATTATTAAAACTTTTGCTTCTTGCCCTTGGGCTTTCATAGCATTTGAAAAAGCTTCTCCTAATGAATTAAAACTTTTGATAAATAATTTTTTTCTTAATCTCATCTGCTAAATTAGAAACCAAGTAAATTTCGCTATTTAAATTGATATTTGCAATTCTCGATGCTTTATGACGCCCTAAAATAAAATTATTTTTTAATTCTTCCATTAACTCAAAGGGTGATAATTTTCCGTTTAAAGCCTCGGCAAAACTCTCTTCGCCTAATCCATCTCTACATTCACCGACAACAATAATAATTCCATCTTTTTTTACTGGCAAACTGGCAAACTCCATAGCTTTATGCGTTTGGTATAAATCTATATCTTTGGGAAAGCCACCGGGTGAAGTAATAACTATATCTGCTAAGTTATCTATTTTCACACCAAATATATTGTTTATATATTTTACTCCTTCTCGATGAGCCTTAGTGACATCTCCAGCTACTACTTTCACTATTTTTTTGTGACTATTTAAAATAGCATTAACTATAAATTTAATACCCACCATTTCGCCAATTTCTTCAATTTCTTCTCTAACCGGATTACCTTCAATATTACCTGCTTTTGCTCCGGAGTTAAGAAAATTTTTATGATTATTAGCAATAGTTTCTCTGCTGCATATTCCCGGAGCAATTGCTTTCGATCCTCCACTAAAACCTGCAAAATAATGAAACTCTAAATTACCGGTAGCAATACTAAACAACCCACCCGCTAAGCAGGTGGGTTTAAGAGGCCTCTAAAAGAGGCCAAATTCTTGTTGCTCGCTCTCTTCGCTTTTTTCTCTATCTTCTTGATATTTTACATATTTTCTTATTTTATTCTCATCCAAACCTATAGAACTTACACAATATCCCCGGCTCCAAAAATGGTTTCCCCAATAGGGCTTCTTCTTGAGAGTAGGGAAGCTCTTGAAGATTTTTATTGCTGTTTTGCCTTTTAACATTGCCATTACTTCGGATATCGATAATCTGGGAGGTATAGAAAGTATCATATTTATATGGTCTTCTTTTACGTTCATTTCCAGTATCTCTATAGTTTCCCATTCACATAGCATCCTTAGGGTTTGCTCTACAAATTCAGCCACTGCACCTTTTAGTATCCTGTATCTGTACTTTGGACACCATACTATGTGATATTTACATTGATAGATTGTATGAGATAATTTTTTCCATTTGGCCATATCTACTCTTAACATATATATCGGTTTTTAGGGTAAGACCCTTTAACCATTACCACCTTCAAAGAAGGTGGTTTTTTAAGGTGAAGTGAAACTCCCCCGGCAGGAGCCGGGGGCTTCTTCAAGGATAGAAGCAAGCTTGGCGTCCTTCGGACAAGCCGATGCATCTCCAGACAGGAGTCTGGAGTTTTATGCAGCATAAGGAATCTCCCCGCAGCAGAGCTACGGGGTATCTATTACTCTCTAAAGCAAACTAATTTGCTGATAGTGTAGCTTTTTATATTCTTTTTCTATTCCTTGATTTCTTACATATTTGCTTATTGTATCTTCACTGCCAAACTTGCTTACCGTATTTACAAAAAATCCATCTGACCAAAATTCTCCACCCCATAGCTGCTTTTTTACTTCCGGATGTTTTTCAAATATCTTTTTGGCAGTTATACTTTTTATCATTCTTATTATTTCTGTCACACTGTATTTTGGAGATGACTGTATTAGAAAATGCACATGATCTCTGTCTGTTCCTATCTCTAAAAAACTTATCTCATACCTCTTGGAAATCTCAAGGCATATATTCTTGAGAGTTTCATCTACTTCTTTACTGAAAATAACCTTTCTATATTTCGCTGGGCATCCAAAATGGTATATGAGTACAGATACATTATGTGATTTGTGAATATACTTACTCAAATCACTTTCCCCTCTACTTTTTATACCATTTTATCATATTTTATTGATCGCAGCAGAGCTGCGGGGAATTGAACCCCAAGTGATTAAAAACTTGGGTAGAATCTACCAACAGACCGGGGTGGATGCTTATGCGGGCTTTAGTTTTTCCAAGGTCTATACGGACAAAATGGTAACAAGCTCGATTGATTGTTCTGGAAAATAAAGTATTACCTGTATATGGACAATTTCATATACCGATTGATAGAGTCTTAACCGATAACGGCAAGGAATATACCACTCATTGGGCAAACGGTAAACATGAGTATGAAACCTATTTGAAACACAACCATATCAGACATACTCGAATTAAACCGAGGACGCCACATAGCAATGGCATTGTAGAAAGATTTAATCGTACACTAGGGGAAGAGTTCTACCAGATTGCCATGATCAAGAAGGTCTATTCCTCTTTATCCGAGTTACAAGATGATCTGGATCAGTTTATCTATTATTATAATTTTAAAAGAACTAATCAAGGTTACAGGCTAAAGGGTAAAATCCCTTATCAAAAATTCTTTAACGGTATGCGAAAATATGCTTTACCTGAACCCTTATAGATAGTATTATTCTCTATGGGAAAGAGTAGAAAGTGTAAACACCACTTGAAAGTAATACAAATAAATTAATATCCTAAATTTTCTCCAACTAATACAACGGTAATATCAGAAAGGTTTGGTTTTTTTTCTAAAATTACTTTAACTTTGCACATTCGATCGGGAGAATTACAATCAGTACATTTCCCGGTCAATGCACAGGGAGTTTTTAAGTTTAATCGCTTTCCATTAAGTGGACAAGCAATATTCTTTATCCTTGCTAAAGCCTCATCCAAGGTGTCGACTAATTTATTAGCCCCTGCGACAATGATTATTTTTTTAGGTCCAAATATCATAGCACTTACCCGATTACCGGTTCCGTCAATATTTACCAATTGTCCTTGAAGAGTAATTGCATTACTACTAGTAAGATATACATCACTGGTCAAAGCTTCTTTTCTTACTTTCAAGTTTTCTTTTAATTCAAGGGGTTTTCCCCAATGCATAAAAATTGTATTACCTTGTTTTTCTATTGCTTCCACTAAACCGATATCTCTTACTGTTACTGAACCACCGATTCCTATTTTAGCTTCCTTTGGAATTAAAGACATTACTTTATCTAGAGCTTCTTTTGCATTGTCTACATATAGCACTTCAAAACCATTTTTTTTAAGAGCAACTAATGCTAACTGGCAGCGTTTAGAATAAATATCTTTGAAAATATTGTTATCCACAACCTTATCCTTCTTTTCTTATAATAGTTTAGTTTTTCCAAAATCCTATTTTATAGTATATTACCCCCCCCCCGCTGTCAACTTTTTTTTGGGATTTGTTATTTACAAATTAAAAGTGCACTACTGAAAAAAAGTAAAAAGATGTAATCTAGAACTAAATTCTAAAGAGAAAAGAGGTTCTAAATTGGACTAATATTATCGCTTTAAAGATAGTCATCTTAAGGCCTTATGACCAAAAGGATAAAGATAATCTAGTAAAGATCTATACCTACATATCTCGTAACCGCCTGGGGATTACTAATCAGTTTAAACTGAAAGATAAAGAGATAGAAAGAGCCGGAGCTATAGAATCAAACATAAATAAAGTAATAGCTACTAGCTTTAAGAAAAGGGGATGAGTTTGAGTAAACCGGGAGCCCTGGTTCTCTTAAAGATAAAAGAAACCATCTTAAATAATCAATGGAATAACTGGTGGGAGACCTAAAGAGAACGAAATATTAAAGTAGTTAAGTATAAACCACCTTTACCTGCTTCTTACTTTAAGAAAGAGGCAGAATCTTCTCCTCTTATAGAGGTAACCATACCTGCTCCTTCCGGACCAGATCAGGGCAAACCCTTGGTAGGTGTTTTGCGTAAGCTCTCGGAAGCAGGATATTACAATTAATTAATCAAAAAAGTATAAGAAAGTAGATGACCATGTATTATTATAACCTAAAAAACATAAGGATAATCATGTTTATTGGCAAAAACAATAAGCCTTAATAAAACAACCTGTCTGCGTGCGAACACGCACAGGCAGAGAGGTAGGTCTGCCCGAAACCAGAAGATATTTTTTCACCAAAAAAACTACCCCAAAGAGTTGACACAGACTGCTTTTAGCTTGTATAATTGGAAAGGTATCGGTTGAAGATATATTTAAAATTAATAAGTATTTCCTGCTTGTCCATATTATAGTAATATTTTTGGTTACTTACATTCCGTTTTTGGCAATGGCGATACCTAATCTATTAAATTAGTGAAAATCAAATAAATTAAAGGAGAATTATAATGCCTATAATAAAGATTCCATTTGGAACAGATTATGAATCTGTTTCTTTAAAAGATTCTGAAGTAGAGGGTGTATATACAGGAAAAGAGCTACCAGCATTAGAGAGACCTGATATAGAATTGAAAGAAAAATTAAGAAATCATCTACCTAAAGATTTAAGAGAAAAGAAAGTTGTTATTGTCATTGATGACATTACCCGGCCTACTCCAAGTTATAATTTAGTTAAATGGATAACGGATGTTCTGAACGTCTGGGGAGTTTCTGACGAAAAAATAACGGTAATAGTTGCAAGAGGGTTACATAGACAGCATAATGAATCTGATCTGAAAAAACTATTAGGGAATGACCTGGTTGGAAGGCTAAATGTTATTGTATCTGATCCCGATAACAATAATGTGGATATAGGTGAGACGCGATTTGGCACCAGAATTTCTATATCAAAATATTTTTTGGAATGTGATTATAGAATCACAACAGGATATATTTCCCCCCATCAAGGTGCTGGTTATACTGGAGGACGTAAAAGCATAGTCCCGGGTATAGCGTCAAGGTCTACTGTTGAAGCTCACCACGCTAAATGGGTTTTTCATGAGAATTCAAAAATGGGGATACTGGAAGATAACTATTTTCATCTGGATATGGAGGATGCTGCAAAAATGGCGGGAGTAAATTTAATTGTTAACGTAGTACTTAATAAAAATAAAGAAATTGCCTTTGTTGCAGTTGGTGAATTGAAGAAAGCTCATAAAGAAGGGATATCAATATTGGAAAAAACAAAGAAGGTCTTTCTTAAAAAATCACCTCAGGTAGTTGTCACTTGTCCCGGTGGTAGTCCATTGGATATCGATCTTCGTACTTCTCAGAAAGCTTTAATGGCCGCTGAAATGGTTGTTCAAAAAGGGGGTTGCATTGTTCTGGTTTCTGAATGTAGGGAAGGACTGGGTATGACTGAATCTTTTTTAAATACATTTAGTGAGACACCGGATCCTCAAGAAGTTATGAAAATAATGAAAAATATAATTTTAACAGAGGGATATAGTCAAACTCGAGCACAAATATATTACTTTGCCCGAGCTTTCAGTAAGGCCAATATTATTTTGGTCAGCAAAGGGGTAAATGCTGATACTGCCGAAAAATGTTTATTTGTGCATGCTTCCAATTTGGAGGAAGCTATAGCCCGTGCCTGGGCTATTGTTGGTAAGCGAGCTCCTGTAGTATTCTTTCCAGATGCTCCGGCTATTATTCCAGTTTTATCATAAAATGAAAAGGATGTTAAAAAAGAGAAGATGATCGAGTAGGACGGGATAATTAATTTATCTACCGTCCCCTCACACCACCGTACGTACCGTTCGGTATACGGCGGTTCACAAAGTAATACGAATTTCATAATAACGTTTTGTCAGGCTCATAAGCCCAAGGTTAGCCCAGTAAGCATTTGGTAGAGCACTATTTAAGGAGCCACCTGCAATATGCCAGTAGGCTCTACGGGTATTAGCCAACCTAAGAGCTGTCCATTCTGGACGCCCTAATTTAATTAGGTTACGATATTTGGTACGTATCTTCTTCCACTGTTTCCACTGACACACCCGCAATCTTCTTCTAATCCAATCCTCTAACATCTTTAGGATTTAGAGGGTATCAGATAAAGAGAAGTTTGTATCCAGCCTCTCAAGTAAAGATTGAATTTTGAAATTCGTTTTGTGATGTTTTGCCCATTGCTCCTGGAGGTTATTTCGCGAATTTTAATCTTACATCTTTTAATGAATTGAGGGGTTATGAGAATGCGGATACCTTCGTGGTAATGGTACAGATTAAAACCCAAGAATTTTCTTTTATCAGATAGGTTTACTGTACTCTTTTGTAGGTTAACTTTTAGTCTTAGTTTTACTTTTAAGAAGGTAGTAATACTTTCTATTACCCTGTGGCCTGATCTTTTGCTTTTGAGGTAAATATTACTATCATCTGCATACCTTACGAATTTATGACCTCTTCTCTCTAGTTCTTTGTCTAAGTCATCAAGGAGTATATTGGCCAGCAGAGGGCTTAAGGGTCCACCTTGGGGTGTCCCTTTTCCGGTTTGTATTTTAACTCCGTTTACCATAACTCCTGATTGCAGGTAAAGACGAATTAATTTCAATATTCTTTTATCTTTCACTTTACGGGCTACTCTGGCCATAAGCAGGTCATGATTTATGTGGTCAAAGAACTTCTCGATCTCTAAATCTACTATCCACTGGTACCCCTCTTCCAGGTATTGTTTTGCCTTTCTTATGGCATCATGTGCCTTTCGGTTTAGACGAAAGCCGAAACTAAAAGGAGAAAATCCGGGGTTAAAGATTTCTGTCAGTCTTTGCAAGAGAGCCTATTGGATAAGTCGGTCAATCAACTTTTGTAACTCCAGAGACTTCCACTGGTTTACTGTACCTTCGTTGGTGAAAGGAATATTGAACCAAAACCCTCAGGCAGTTGAATCATCCCTCGGCTATCTAAGTCTAATAACGCTTTTCGACAACTCACCTCACAGGGTTTACCATTAGGGGATCTCCAATTTAACCATTCACAAACCCTGCGAGATAAAGCACTACGGGAAATCTCCGGCTCTCGCTCAATCATCGCCTAGACCCGATTTATTACATCTTTATTAAAGTATTGACCGCATATCTTCATGTCCCCTATGATATTCCATCTTTCCCCCCGTGTCAAGTGTGTCCAAATGTCTGCCTTAATAGAGGTAAACATCTTAGCTTTAATGGGGCCAGAGCAGGATAAACCATAAACCTTGGGTGGATGTTTTACGAGAACTTACCAGAATAGGATATCTTAATTAATCAATCAAAAAGTAAAAGAAAGTTGATAGATATGTATTACAATAATATAAACAAAATAAGGATAATTGTGCTTATTTGTCTAAATAGTGAACCCTAGTAATCATCGGGGTAGGTCTACCCAAATAAAGCTACCGCCAAAGTATCTACACTGACAATATTATAGGAGAATTTGCGTTTTGACTTTCAACTTAGTATCTACAAGGAATGAAAAATTAAATATTGGAAAGGTGACTTGGAAATACTTACTAAATCAATCTAATAGCAAACAGCGGACATACCGGATTACAATACCCGCACAAAATACATAACTTATGATCAACCACTGCTTTCCCATTTTCTAAAGTTAAGGCATTATTAGGACAGGTTTTTACACAGGTACCACAACCTTTGCAAAACCACGAAATAAATAATCTCTTGCTGGGTTTGATTTTTTGAGTCAGCAGTTCCTGAGAAATATCTTCATCATTAAATATTTTTAAATTTAGTTCTAATTCTTCTTGATTAACCATACCAACTGCTATGGAACTAATTCCTCTAATATTTCTCACGAAATTAAAAGATTCTTCTAATTGATCAATCAGATGTCCTCCGGCTAAGGCTTTCATAGCATATAAGCCTTTCCCCGCCTTATCTGCCACTGAGATGGCTTGAACCATATCATCAACACTGCCATTAACAATACCCATACCGAGTTTATTAATGATAGGAAATATAATATCGATCTCCTTAATTTCTGCCGCTCGTCTAACTATTCCAACCGCATGAGTGGAAATCCCGATTGCCCGAATGACTCCCTTTGCTTTATAATCCTGCAAACATTGTAATGCTCCTGCTCTTTCTTCAAAAACCGAATGGGTGGCTCTTGCCGCATGTAAAAGAAAAATATCTATGTAAGTCCGATTAAGAGATGTCAGGGCATATTTTATACCCTGTTCCATATCTTTGTATGTTTCTGCCTTTGATTTAGTGGCAATAATTACTTCCTGATTATAACCTTCTAGAGCTTTTTTAATGTGGGGATGAGTTTTATAAACTTCTGCCGTATCAACAAAATTAATGCCCCTCTCCAGGGCGGCACGAATAAGTTCTGCCCCCTCTTCAACAGATATATTTGCTTGCAAAGGCCCTAGAGGCAATGCACCAAAACACATCTCAGTTACAAAAATTCCTGTTTTTCCCAAAGAATATTTTTTCATATTTTTTAAATTCCTTTCTTCTAAAGCTAAATTAAAATGCGGCTTATAATTGTAATGGAAAAGATAGCTTTTTATTTCTATAACTAAAAAATTTCTTCCATCTTTCTTGTTAACATCTCTTTTAAGTAATAAAGGCCAGTCGTTTTTATCTAATAGACTTTAATTTCGTTATCATACCACAACTTTTAGTTTTGTCAAATTTATGTTTGGGTCAGGTCAGTGTGTTACTACAATCAGGTATAAATCCTTATCTCCTTATTCTGCAACGGGTCCCATCTCCTGCACAGTGATTTTTTAGCAAATTTAGGGAGATTTTGGCGAAGTTGGGTTAAAAATTATCCTTCAAAAACGGGTAAAGTAGAACTTCCATAAGGTATAACTAAAACTTTTGCTTTTTCCCCTTGTACTTTCATGGCATTAGTAAAAGCTTCTTCTAAAGAATTAAAACTTTTAATAAATAAATTTTTCTTAATCTCATCTGCTAAATTGGAAACCAGATAAATTTCTTTATTTAAATTTATATTTGCAATTCTAGATGCTTTATGACGTCCTAAAATAAAATTATTTTTCAATTCTTCTATCAATTCCTGTGGAGATAATTTACCATTTAAAGCATCAGCAAATTTACCTTCTCCTAATCCGTCTTTACATTCACCAGCGACAATAATAATTCCACCATCTTTTACTGCTAAACTGGCATTTTCCATGGCTTTATGGGTTTGATATAAATCAATATCTTTAGGATAACCTCCAGGTGAAGTAATAACGATATCTGCTAACTTATCTATTTCTACCCTAAACATATTATTGATATATTTTGTCCCTTCCCTGTGCGCTCTAGTAATCTCCCCCGCTACTACTTTTACCAGCTTTTTATGACTATTTAAGATAGCATTAACCATAAAATCAATACCTACCATTTTCCCGATCTCTTCAATTTCTTCCCTGATAGGATTACCTTCAATTTTACCGGCCTTTGCTCCGGAATCAAGAAAATATTTATGATTATCAGCAATGGTTTTCCTGCTACACATTCCTGGCGCAACTGCCTTTGCTCCTCCACTATAACCTGCAAAATAATGAAACTCCAAATTCCCGGTTGCAATAATAAAATCGGATGTTAATACTTCGTTAAAAACAGAAACCTCGTTTCCTCTTTTAGTGATGCCAATTTTTACACAATTTTCTATATCATGATCTATGCATTTTACCTGATTATAAACCTCTTCTCCAACCAGTCTCTTTTTTTCTTCTTCGGTATGTTTACGATGTACCCCCAAACCAAACATAATAGTAATCTGATCATTTCTTATCCCAGCTTCATTTAATTCTTTGAGGATGGGTGGCAATAAAATATAAGAAGGGCATGGTCGGCTAACATCACTGGCCAAGATGATAACTTTATCTTGAGAGGAGACCAATTCTCTTAATTTTTTGCTTCCGATGGGATGAGCCAGAGCTCTTCTAACTTCATTGATAGGATCTTCTATTTCCTTAATATCCTTGGGACTCAAAGTACCCATATAATTTTTATCCGGTATGTCTAGAGCCATTGAGTCATACCCATAATTGAGTGATACTTTCATGTTAAAAATCTCCTTTACTAAAGTATTTCTGTTACCATGTCGGCTATTTCACTTAACCTTTCAATCATGTGAACACCGGCATCCTGCAATACTTTTCTTTTGTATTTAACGCCCCCTTCTCCTCCCGGAGAAATAATAGCACCGGCGTGACCCATCACTTTTCCTTCGGGGGCTGCTTCGCCGGCAATAAAGGCTATTACTGGTTTTTTCATATGCTCTTTTATATATTTGGCGGCAATTTCTTCATCAGAGCCACCAATTTCTCCAATCATTATTATGAGATCGGTTTGGGAGTCTTCTTCAAATAAGGGCAATAAATCAACAAAGGATGAACCGGGGATAGAATCTCCGCCAACCCCCACAACGGTAGATTGACCGATTTCTTTATTCGAAAGATTATTTACTATCTCATAGGACAAAGTAGCGCTTCTGGACATAACTCCTATATTACCCTTTTTGTATATACTATCTGACATAAATCCCACCTTGGATTTACCCGGGGAAATGATTCCCGGTGTATTCGGTCCAATTAAAATACAATGATTTAATCTCGCATAATAATGGGTAAAAATCATATCATGGACCGGCACACCCTCAGCTACGGTAACTATTAATTTTATTCCGCCATCAATGGCTTCCAAAATTCCATCCTTGGTAAATCCAGGAGGTACGAATAAGATACTGGTATTTGCCTCTGTACTTTTAACTGCTTCATCAACATTATTAAAAACAGGTACTCCTTCAATCTCTTGTCCGCCTTTTCCCGGAGTCACTCCGGCTACTACTTTCGTACCGTATTTTTTCATCAGTGATGCATGATAACTTCCTTCTCTGCCCGTAATGCCCTGAACCATTAATCTGGTATTTTCATTAACTAAAATACTCATATTCTCCAACCTCTATTCACTGTTGAAACTATATTTTTTACTGTTTCTTCTAAATCTATGTCCGCATCTAAATTAACATCTTTCAGTAGGTTAATTCCTTCATCCCGATTTGTCCCCTGTAGGCGACATACAACAGATATATTCTCAGGTATGCTCTTTAAGGCTCCGGCTATTCCCCGGGCGATTTCATCGCATCGGGTAATTCCCCCAAAAATATTAAATAAAATTCCCTTCACATCCTTATCTTGCATCACTACTTTGATTGCCCGCATCACTTTTTCCGGGGTTGCTCCTCCGCTTAAATCTAAAATATTAGCAACTCCCATGTTGTATTTATGAAGTAAATCCAGGGTCGATAAAGCCAATCCTGCACCGTTACTGATAATAGAAATGTTTCCCTTTAATTTAATCACCACAAATCCTGCCTGCTTACCGATTAGTTCTATAGGATCTTCTTCAACCCCATTACTGGCGTCCACTAAAGATTTCTGCCGGTATTGTGCATTATTGTCTATTTCCATCTTACCGTCTAAGGCAACCAAATCTCCATTTTCTGTAAGGATTAAGGGATTTATTTCGACAATCAGACCATCATATTTTTTGTAAATAGAGTATAGTTTCTTCACTATTTCTTTTAGTTTTAAGAATATTTCTCTATCCTTATTTAGTAAAGGAAGCAATCGATTGATATGAAAATCTTGAAGGCCTAACAATTCTTCAATATATATTTTAGCCACTTTCTCGGGATGTTTTTTGGATATCTCTTCTATATCCATTCCCCCGAAAGAGCTAAATATGATGACTGTTTTTTTCATTTTTCTATCTAAAACAATACTTAAATAAAATTCCTGTTTAATTTCAATTTTTTCTAGTACTAATATCCCGTTTGGTTTATAGCCTTTTATTTCAGTTTTTAGTATTTTATCTGCTGCTTTTTCTACGCCGCTTAAATCATCTACTATTTTTACTCCTCCAGCCTTTCCTCTTCCTCCCACTAAGACCTGGGATTTAAGAACAACCGGACCTCCGATGGCTGCAGCTATTTGTTTTGCTTCTTGAGGTGTTTTGGCTAACTCTCCCTTTTGAATATTAATCCCATACTGTGCAAAAATTTTCTTTACTTGATATTCATACAGCTTCATCCTATATTTTGCTCCTTCATCAAAAATAATTGGTTTATTTAATTAATGAGTAGCCCAATTCGAAAGCCTTTAGATTGATGCTCCCACTGTTTTTAGGCACTCTGTTTAATATTGACTTTTTTATGCTATCCATGCTAACTATCTTGCTAATACCAACTAGGGCACCCAAAAAGCAAATATTCGTTGGCAATGTAATACCCAGTTCTTCTCGAACTAATCTGGTAAGTGGAAAAGCATGGACATTTTCAGAATCGGGTATCGATTCATTTTTTATTAGAGATGAATCTAAAATTACCAGGGTATCTTTTTTTATCTTTTTGTTATATTTATCGTATGCCTGCTGAGAAAGGGTAACAAGGATATCAGGGAGAGTCACTGAAAGATCAAAGATTTCTTCTTTGCTGGCAATGATTTCTGCGCTACTGGCTCCACCCCTTGCTTCTATACCATGAGATTCTCCGGCAATAATATTAAAACCATCCGTCATTAAAGCTTCAGCTAAGATGATGCTGGCTAAAACCAACCCCTGTCCACCTGTCCCGCTAAATCTTATTTCAATTTTTTCCTTTTCTTTAAATTTCATTTTAAGCTAACCTCTTCTTTAAAATTAGTGATTCGATCATATTCTTCTATATATTCAGGACGTTCTTTTTCTACCAAGATTCCTCTCAATAGTTTAGATTCTAATTCTTCCTTGGGAAGCTGTTCAGCTTGCTTTTTCGTGATGGTCATTTCTTTTATATTTTTTATCATTTCAGAAGGTTTGCTGTTTTTGTTCCTTCGACCAAATTGGGTAGGACAATTGGTTAATACTTCAACTACTGAAAAGCCTTTATGAGAAATTGCCTTAGTCATTAACTTGTCCAGTTCTATTACGCGATAGATATCTCCCCGGGCGACAAAGGTGGCACCTGCTGCTTCTACCAGTTTACAGATATCCATCTGAGGTTCTATCATGCCAAAGGGTGCCGTGGATGCAAAATGACCCGGTTTGGTTGTTGGTGCATATTGACCACCGGTCATACCGTAAATTTCATTGATGGCAATAATAGCTGTCACATCGATATTGCGGCGCGCAGCGTGAATAAGATGGTTACCACCAATTGCAGCAGCATCACCATCTCCCATAAAAACAACAACCTTCAATTTGGGATTAGCCAGTTTGATTCCGGTTGCAATAGTCAAAGCCCTTCCGTGAGGAGTCCTAATGGATGGAAAGTCAAGATAAACGGGTAATCTTCCGGCACATCCAATAGCACAGACCATGACCGTTGTATTTTGATCTAATCCTAATTTATCGATTGCTCTAACCATTGATGCTAAAGCAATGCCATGACCGCAACCGGAGCAAGAAAAATGCGGAAACTGATCCAATCTTAAATATTTATCTAACTTGCTCATTTTTTTCTTCCCCCTTCACTCAGTTTTATAATTTGATGATATATTTCTGAAACATAGATGGGCAAGCCAGAAATTTTATTGAATTGCACAACCTCTGCTGCCCCTTCAATCGACTGTTTTACCAAGCCGGCAACCTGGCCTTCATAATTCATTTCCGGTACCAATATCTTATCTACTCTATGAGCAAGTTCTCTCACTTCTCTTTCTGGAAATGGCCAAATGGTAATAGGACGAATAAAGTCAACCTTGATGCCATTTTCAATAGCCATTCTTACTGCACCTTTTGCCGGTCTGGCAGTTGATCCGTAAGCCAAAACTGCGATCTTAGAGCCTTCTTCTTCCATTTTCTCTATCATCACAATATCGTTGTAGTATTTTTTTAGTTTACTGTTTATCCTCTGAATACAATATTCGATGGTTTCCGGTGCTAAATTGGGAACACCTTTATCTCCGTGGATCATCCCGGAAATGTTATAGCGATAGCCGCCACCCAAAGGGGGTAGAATTGGAATGCCCGTATGATCAACTTTATAGGGAAGATATTCCTCTTGAGGAGCTGCATCAGTTCTTCGGTTGATAATTTCAAATGAATTTGCGTCAGGAATGGTCATGCTCTCCCTGATATGGGCTAAAATTTCATCTCCTAAAATGACCACCGGAACCATATATTTTTCAGATAAATTAAAGGCAGTAATGGTTAATTTATACGCTTCTTCAACGCTGGAGGGACAGAGCGCAATTCTGGGGCTTTCTCCGTGAGACCCCCACTTGGTTTGCATGATATCTCCTTGCTGAGGTTTAGTCGCTCCGCCGGTACTTGGACCTACCCTTTGGGCATTGTAAATGACAATCGGTATTTCTACCATTGCAGCATAACCTAATAGTTCCTGCATCAGACTAAAACCGGGCCCGGAAGTTGCGGTCATCGCCTTTTTCCCGGCAGCTGATGCGCCAATGATGGTCCCAATACTTGCTATTTCATCTTCCATCTGGATAAATCTTCCTCCATGAGCGGGTAATTTTCTGGATAGAAGCTCAACAACTTCAGTCGATGGGGTAATGGGATATCCGGCACAAACTTTCATACCCGCAACAAGTGCTGCTTCTGCAACAGCCTGATTCCCCTGCATTAATACTTTTTTAGACATTAACTTCCCTCCTTTATTTCAATCGCAAAATCGGGGCACCTTAATTCACACAACTTGCATTTAGTACATTTTGTCTCATCTTTTAATTCAGGGTAACCTTTTTCGTTTTTACATAAAACTTCTTTAGGGCAAAGATCTACACAAATACCACAGGCTTTGCACCATTTTAAATTGATATTGATAAATGACATTATTATTACCTCAGTATCATAATATATTTATACAAAAATGCTATTTTAATTTTACATAATATTTTTTACTTATGAGATTTGATTCTTGTCAATCCACTTTTTATTGCAACTTATTGCAATAATTTACTAACTCGTAGAGTAAATTACTTACTAGTTAGCACTTAGTATTAAGTATTATATTTTTTATATAAAATATCTCTAAATATTTTTCCATTTTTCTTAAGCCATTGGAATAATAAGGATATATCAAATGGCAAATTAAAATCACGTACTCCTAGCTCAATAAAATATTCAATCTCTTCTAATTTATAATCAATTTTCCCAATCTCAATTCTTGGTCTAATGCCCATTTTTATAGCTGTTTTAATCGTTTTAAGCTCAGCCTCTTTTATTTCCTTATGATTTCTATCTCCTACATGTCCAGTGCTCATTGAATAATCACATGCTCCAAACTGAACCATATCAATTCCTTCTATTGACAAAATGTTTTCTAAATTCTCAACAGCACCTCTCTTCTCAATCATAATCGCTATAACAGTATCATTCATAGAAGCAACATATTCTTTTGAACCTGGTTCAATAATATATCCAACATTCCTTCTACAATGACAACCATTAATTCCATTGAAATCAGGGGTTTCAGGTTTAACTATTTTAATGCAATTTTTCGCATCTTCATATGTTCTAATATCTGTAAAGAGTATATTTTGAATTCCTGCTCCCAAAGCTCTCTGGGCAATAAATGTACTGGGGCTTTGATCAACCTTAATCATAGATGACATGTCAAACAATTCTATTGCCCTTGCAAGGTTTTCTAAGGCATATAAATCCCAGGGAGCATATTCCCCCACAAATTCTATGTAATCTATCATGCCTGTTTGTCCAATAATCTCAGCTATACCAGGCCAAGTACTAAAAATACGAGTACCTATAGTTGGTTTACCGCTTTTTATTAATTCTCTTAGTTTGTTATTTCTCATTTTATTTAACTCCTTTTAATAATTTTATTTTGCTTATTTTAAGCCCATTTTGAATATATGCTTTAATCTAATATTTCATCAGTAGATTAAAGTACATCAACTAAAGTCGAATGAACTCCGCTTATTTGAAGTATATTTAGTTTTCAAAAAGCATTTTAAATGTAGGTGTGAAATTTTAAATCTTTCATTTTATATTATTAAATAGGATATACTAGTTAAAATATTCTTAAAATTTCACCATATTTTTTTTAATTCTTCTAAGCTTTTTGAGTTAATTAAAGCAGCTGCCTTTTCCTCTTCTTCTTCACTATATTTATCAATATTACTATAAACATCGATAAGCCTATTTGATGGAAATTTAATTGCTCCATGCATATCCATATGGATAATTTCTCCTGGCAATACATTCATGCTGGCAACTGTAACTGGAACATTCACCTCTTTAATAATAAAATCCCCATGGGCAGGAGTAATGCCGCTTAGAACATATTGAATGTCTAGTAATGCTATTTCATCTAAATCTCTAGAAGGACCATTAGTAACTACACCAACAACTCCACACGCTTTAAACAATGAATTTGTTTGCCCTCCAAATAAACCTGCTTTATCTAAAATATTTTTTGGATAGAGCTGCTGACATACAACTATGGTTGGTTTTTTTGCATTATATAAGGCTTCAACATATTCTTCGCGGGAAATTCTAGGACAACTATTTTTTAATCCTGGTACTGTTACCACCATTGTAAAGGCATAACCGGCTCTACTGCCCTTTTCTGGGAAAATGCCACGTACTGATTGATCAGTATACCATCTATCTTTCCATTGATTATAAATTCCTAAACAATAGAAATTTTTCTTTTTAGGATACGTAGCTACTACATTCGAAACCGTAGGAGTATTAAATTTACACAATTTTTCCAGCATTTCGGTATCTGAAATATTCTTTTTCATAATGAGTTATATTATTACCTCCTTTCTAACTAATTTTTTATAAAAAATACTTTAAATAAAATTTATAATATAAGTAATTCATTTAAAGCTACCCATTAAATAAGTCATTAGGATCTTCTGAGTCTTTTCCATTCTTATCTAGTATCAGTCCTTTGGGTATTTTTTGCTTATTTTTTGCTGCTGAAATTATTTTACCTCCAGCGATATTACTCATTGCTATATCCAAAACTAATGGTTTTTCTTTTTTATATGAAACAGCAATCGCTAAGGGATTGTTACAAATTACATTTTTTGCCCCTCCCCAAGCTGTCATGCCAGGATATCCATTTGTAGGTGCAAAGCTAACCATATCGTTATTAGCAATTTTAACTGCATAATATTGTGCCGCTTCAAAATGAGAGCTTCCTCTTACTCCAACAAAAGTTATCCCAGTTTCTTTTACCTTTTTTACACCTAATTTTACAGCAAACGTCACAACTACTTGTCCTAATCCATTATCACCATCTATTAAGGTTGTACTTGATTTTTCTTTTATAATTTTTATATTAGGTTTGATCTTTGTACCACCTAATCTTAACCTTTCTATATAATATGGTAACCTCATTATGCCGTGAGAATCTACTCCTATTAAATTTGCATATATTAATGAATCAGAAAAAATAAAAGCATCTTCTTCTAAAAGGCCAATTTTTCTACAAATATTGAATGTAAATTTCCATATTTTTTTATCTCCTTTTATTATTATTTTATATATTTTATCTATAGAATCCGAAATATCAAGGCAATTTTTTAAGTAAATAATTAATAAGACTTTTTCTTTCTTATTTAATTTCATCAATAAGCCAATCCAAGTCTAATTCGATTAGTTTGGCGGAGGTAGGAATTCCGGTATCTGGATTCCAACCCATCAGCTCATAGCGTAACTTTATAGCTTTTTCAAAATCCTTTTTATTAATCGCTCCCTGACCATCTAAGGGTCCACCTTTAAAGTTATGATAGAAGACCTCGGGCAAGGTATCATCTTTAGAGGCAAATCCTTCTCGGTGGTTAAAGATGCGGGCCATATTGATGGAGCGCTCTCCTAATTTCATCAATTCAAACCAGGTAGTTTTCCAACCGGTAGTAGATTTAATAATTTCTAGTAATTCCTCCATGGTGCCTACGCTACGAGGGGCATAACCAAAAACACAGACCCCCAAGATATCAAAGATTGTCCAGTAGATATCCAAAAGTTTAAATAGCGCTACTTTCTTTTCACTGATATCGGTAGTAGATACCGGTTCTAAGATACCCAGTCCTTTCATTTCTTTTATTCCTACCGAGTCTTGGTCTTTGAAGAAAGAGTCATGAGGAGCCTTCATGTGGTCTGCTCCGTAATCAGAGAGGGCATATTGGAGACCTACTCCGGTCTTTACTCGGGGATCGTGCATGGGGATTTCTTGACCTTTTACCTGGTAGATAAATTTTTCTGCACCTTTGCCTATTTTTTGAGCAGCAAGAAGGGAACCCTGAGAGAGGAGGTCTCCCAAGCCTTTTCGGTGGGCAATCTTTTCTATTAGAATAAGGAGGGCTTCCTTATTGCCAAAGGTAAGCTCTATCCCTTCAGTATCTTCTTTGGTAAGGAGTCCTTCTTCATAGCACTGCATGGCAAAGGCGATGACCATACCGGCAGAGATGGTATCCATAGTGTATTTATTACAGAGTTCATTGGCTTTTGCTATGTATTTTAAATCAGAAATACCGCAAAGAGAACCCAAAGAAACGATGGTTTCATATTCCGGACCCCCGTAGGAGGGGTCAACTTTAAGGTCTGGTTCATTGATCTCTACTATTCGTTTACAGCGGATGGGACAGGCATAACAGCCTTTAGTACCTTTTAAGATAGTTTTGTTTAAGGTTTCGGCAGTCAGATTTTCCCCTTCTTTGAAATAGCCGGTAGTCCAGTTATAGGAGGGAAGGCATCCTGCTTCGTAAAAAGGGCGAATTACCCCTGGAGTACCTAAGTTTCGAAGATCTCGACTTAGAGGATTATCCATAACTCTTTTAGTAATATTTTTGGTTACTTGACTTATTTTCTCTTTATCGTAAATTCCTATAGATTTAGTCCCTCTTACGGCAATGGCTTTGAGTTTTTTGGAACCCATCACCGCTCCCAAGCCATTTCTGCCATTAAAGTGTTTTAATTCATTGACAATATTGGCAAAACGAACCAGGTTTTCTCCGGCTGGACCGATCTGGGCAATCCTAATCTTATCATCGGCTAACTCTTTTTTGATTATCTTCTGAGTAGTTCCGGTATCTTTACCCCAAAGGTGGGAAGCATCTTTAATTTCTGCTTTACCATCTTTAATCCATAAATAAACCGGGGTTTTAGAACTCCCTTTAATAATGATGGCATCAAAACCAGCTTTCTTCAGTTCGGGTCCCCACCAACCTCCGGCTTCCGCTTCTCCCTGAGTTCCGGTTAAAGGAGATTTGGCACAGACAGTGTAACGGGGTATGGCCGGGGCAGGGGCACCGGTGATTACACTGGGAGCAAAAATAAGCAGATTGTCGGGAGATAGTGGTTCAATGTGGGGCTTCATCTGGTTTAACATATAGTAAAGAGCTAAAGCTCGCCCTCCCCAGTAAGTACGGTAAAAATTCTCGCCAGGATTTTCTATCCAGTGTTTTTTTGAACTTAGATCTACGTGCAGTATGTTTCCGGTATAACCATAAGGCATAGTTGTTTTCTCCTTTTTTATTATTAATATTCTTATTTTTTATTTTTACCAATTTAAATAAAAATTAAATGATTAATTTATTAAAAGATAAACTTTTTATTTATAGAGATCTACTAATATTCTTTTTGATGATTTCTACTACTTTGTTTACTAAATACTTTGGGGGAATAATCATAAACAGATGAATATAATCATTATTTATCCCTATTTTTATGATATTAAAGAGTAACAGAAGAAACGGGAAAATGTTCTCAATCCACACCTTTACCGGTGGGGAGTTTTCGTTAGATTTTAAAAATACAACCATTGTAAAAAATTATTAATATTTATTCATATTTTTTTAATCGGCTTAAAGATGTTATTTATGTAGTCTTGGCATAGATTGCGAAAATTTGAAATATCATTTCTAGTAATTAATGCTTGCACACCCGCTTCAACCAACTTTTCAGCACTCTTTAAGTTTGGAGGAGCAATTGGTGACATTAGAAAAACTCCATATTTTTTAGCTTTATTTGTAAGTTTTTTAAAATTTTCACTAATAGTTGGATGGTCCATTTTATAAAGTAAGGGTAAACCTAAAGACATTGCTAAATCAGTAGGACCAAAATTAATCATATCTAAACCGTTAACAGATAATATTTCATCAATATTATCAAAAAATTCTTTATCCTCAGCCAATCCAATTACCATTGTTTCTTCATTGCTTCTTTTAATGTAATCTTCCCAATTAAAATCGCCACAACCATAGCATGATGCTCTTACTTCTGCTGAAGCTCCTCGAATTCCTCTCGGTGGAAATTTAGCAGCTTTAACTGCGTTCTCGGCATCAATTTTATTTCTAATATGGGGAACAACAATCGCTTCAGCCCCCATTTCAAGAGCATTACGAATCATGTGTTCGTCATTGCCCTTTACTCTTACAACTGAAGAAAGACCACTAAGATCTGCAGATTTTATAATACTTTCTAAATTAGCATCAATACCCAAAGTAGTATGTTCAGTATCTATAAAAACAAAATCAAATCCAGAATAACCAAGTACTTCAACAAAAACTGGGCAAGCGCTCATACAAGCCATGCCGGCCAGTATTTTTCCTTCTTTTAATGCAGCTTTAAACTTATTTTTTCTAATCATTTTTTGATACTCCCAAATTTTTATTATTGTAATTAAATTAGCAAACAACCTAACCATCAGATTAGTTTTAGATTTTTCAACACAATAGTTAAGTCTCTTTTTATATCTTTACTTAAAATCATACTTGGTCCGCGAGGATAACCTCCGCATAATCCAACAATATTCATTGCTTCTTTTAAAACATTTGGGAAAGTCCCATGTTTATAAAGTGATCTAAAATAATAAAGTTCATCTTGAATTGTTTTAGCAGAAGTAATATCCCCAATTTGCCAATAATTATAAAGTTCTGAAAATTTCTTTGTTAACAAATTGGGCATTGGAGTTATTGCACCATGGGCGCCCATAATTAAAGCAGGTAACACTAAAAGATCATGCCCAATTAACACTTTTAGTTTTCCTTGAGTTATGCGAATAATTTCTACCATTTCAGTTAAATCATTAGTGGTTTCTTTTATAGCAATAATATTAGCATTTAAAATAAGATGGTTAATTATTGGCATAAGATTTACACCTGTTTTGGAAGGTATATTGTATAAAGCAATTGGAATATCTACATTTTCCGAAATGATTTTATAATAGTTCTCTAATTCTTTAAAACTGGGGGGAATAAAATAAGGAGATAAAACCAATATTCCATTAGCATTACACTTTTCAGCATATTTTGAAAGCTTGAGGGTTTCTTGAATTGAATTTGCACCAGTACCTACATATATGTTGACTTTATTTTGAATTTCTTCAGATGCAATTTCAACTAATAATTGACGTTCTTTTAGGTTTAATTTAAAAAATTCTCCAGCAGTTCCATTAATTACTACTCCGTTTATATCATGTTTGATTAGAAATTGTAGATTTTTTCTAAATCCTTCTTTGTCAATTGAACCATTTTTTTTAAATGGAGTAATAGCAGCCACAATTATACCTTCAAATAAACTTTTTTCTTTCATTCATTTTCCTCCTTTATAATTTATAAAGTTAAACTTAAAGAAAAGACAAAATAGGGCATATATGGTATTTTATATAATTTAATTAATCTAAAATTTATTTAAAAAAAATATTATTTTTATATTTAAATTTTGCTTCCATTAACTTATGGCCTTCTCTTAGATATTCTGCCATCTTACTTTCTTTTTGCTCAATCACTTCGGCTAATTCCAAAATTTCCTCTATCCGATTCTTCGGTATTACCACTACCCCATCATCATCCCCCATTATCATATCACCAGGATGAACCAATATATTTCCACAAACTACAGGGATATTGTACCCCACAGTTACCAACCTTCCTGCTCCTGCTGTTGGTACAAGGCTTTTCATAAAAAGAGGAAACCCCATTTCAGCAATCTCTTGTCGGTCTCTAGCACCACCATCAATAATGACACCTCCCAAATTTTTAGCTTTTGCGTTTGTAAATTATTTTTTATATATATCTATAACTATCATAATCTACTTTAATGTATATCATTGCCTATTACTTAGTAAAAATACTAGGGAGCCATAAAGATATAATCGGAAAATATGTAACAAGAAGAACTACTGCAAATCCAAATAAAATAAAATATTTATTAACTCTAAATACTTCCCCTATTGTCGCCTTGCCTATAACACATGCCAAAAGCATAGTCCCGCCAACTGGGGGAGTCTGAGTCCCCATATCTAAGTTTAATATCATTATAATCCCAAAGTGTAAGAGGTTAATTCCTAGACTTTCCGCCATTGGTGCTAAAATTGGTGTAAGAATTACTAGTGCGGCCCCTGAACTTAAAAAACAACCCATAATTGCTAGAAAAATATTAATGAATAAAAGGATTAAAAGTGGGTTGTCTGTAAATAATAAAATTTGCTGAGTAATTTTTTGAGGAATTTGCTCATTTGCAATAAACCATCCCAATAAACCAGCCATAGCAATTAAAAGCATTATAACTGCAGTTCTAGTAGATGTAACGATAAGAGCCTCTCTAATTTTTGCCATATTTAGATTTTTTCTGAAAATAGTAACACTTAATAAAATAGCAACTACAACTGCTGCTGCTGCTGACTCTGTTATTGTAAAAATCCCTCCAAGAACTCCACCAAGAATTGTCACTGGAATTATAAATGCAGGAAGAGCACTGAAAAAGTTTTTTAATAACTTCCCCATTTCGAATTTTTCTTCAATTGGATAATTGTATTTTTTTGCAAATATATAGCACATTATTAATTGTCCCGCTCCAAGGATTAAACCAGGTATAATCCCTGCAATAAATAATTTAATTATAGAAACTTGCGCAATAATCCCATAAAGAATCATACTAATACTGGGAGGTATAATTAATGCTGCTGTTGAAGAAAACGAAGTTATTGCAACAGAAAAGTCTTTCGGATAGCCTTTTCTTTGCATTTGGGGTATTAATATCGAACCGATACTAGAAACATCTGAAGCCGAAGAACCTGACATGCCTGCAAAAAACATCGAAACAACCACATTCACCATAGCCAATCCCCCTTTTAGCCATCCTACAAGTGATGAGGAAAAATTAATTAAAGCATCGGAAATTTTTGTTCTTTCCATAATTGCTCCTAAAAACATGAATAGAGGAATAGCTAACAGTGTGAAAGAAGTTGTTGAACCGAATGCCTTCAAAGGAATTATACTTAAAGATACGTCCGTAATTACAAAAAGCGTTAATGCCGAACCTCCCAAGGCAAATGCAATAGGGACATTTAACAATACTAGTAAAATTAATACAGCAATCGAAATAATAAAATAACTCATAACTTCATCCTACTCCCTTCTACTTCCTTTCTTTCTCTTTTTTTAAAAATATTTTTTATATTTTTTATTACCTCAAAACTACTAATATATAGCATTAATAAAGCACCAACAGAGACTGCCGAATAAAGAAATCCTTTTGATATAGGCAAAGTATATATATGATCAGGCCATTTTACAATGACTAATGGAAGGCTGTAATAAAACAATACAAACAAGAAAATAGATATAACTAAATTTTTAATTAAAGAAAAAAAATATTTTACTTTTCCGCTTAATTTATTGACCATTAAATCAAAACTAGCATGTTGCTCCGTTTTCAATGCAATGAATGATCCCAAAAAAGTGATCCATGCTAAAATGTATGGAGAAATTTCATCTGGCCATGTTAGCGAATGATTCAAAACAAAGCGACAAAATACTTGCGTTGGAAGAATTATTATTATAAGAACAAGCAATAGCATCAGTAGGGTTTCATAAATTTGATAACAAAAATAAAAAATATTACTTTTTTTACTTCTCAAATTTTAGCTCACCAACTTTCTTTTTTTATTTTTTAAAAGATTTCCAAGCCTCTATATAGAGGCTTGGAAATCTTTTAATTTTTGTGTTACAAATACATATACTCACTACTTAATAATTTCTTGAACCTCTTTTAACAAATCTTGATATGCAAATTCATCATAAACTATTTTTGAAGCTTCTTTAAAAGCATCAATATCAACATCATCATTTATTTCACAGTGCTTTGATAAAAAGTCGTAAGACTGCTGATATTGTGCCTCGCCATTTCGCCTATCAAAATCTCCAGTTAATTGCCCAGCCCGCAAGAGGCTCGCTTGCACATTTCTTGGGAGCTTGTCCCATAATATTTTACTCATAAGTATTAACTGTGGGTTATACACGTGTTTAGTAATAGATATGTATTTTTGGACTTCATATAAATTATTGGATTCAGTGACATTTAAAGGATTTTCTTGCCCATCAAAAACTCCTTGCTGAAGTGCAGAAAATAATTCATTCATTGATAAAGGTGCAGGATTTGCACCCCAAGCTTGGAACATCGCCAATCTAACAGGATTAGGAGGAGTCCTTAATTTAAGTCCTTTTAGGTCCTCTGGAGTCCGTATAGGTTTAACATTATTTGTTACAGAACGAAAACCATTTTCTGTCATTCCAAGTATTATTATACCTTTCTCTTCTACTTTCTTTCTTATTCTATCAAACACATCTGAGCCATAAATAACACGTTCAACTTGTTCACGGGTTGTAAAAAGAAAAGGTAAATCAAATACAGATAATTCGGGTACAAAAGCAGCAACACGGTCCATTGTCATGGTCATATCATGAGTGCCTACTTGTAGACCTTCCACTTGTTCTGTAAGAGTTCCAAGAGTTCCTGCAGGGTAAAATAAAAATTCTACTACTCCTTCTCCTAAATCTTCTTCGACTAATTTAGCAAAATACTCACTAAGGGTTGATTTTCTACTCTCCACCCCATCCACATGTCCAATTTTAATTGTATATTGTGCTGCAAATATTTGTAATGTTAGAACAAAAATCATCACTAATGCTAAAAATGTAACATAAAATAACCTTCTAAATTTCATAATACTAAAACCTCCTTAAATTTTTTTCTTTTTAAATACCAAATACTTTAACTTAAAAAACTTTCTTACATAGATTTTACCTCCTTTCATTTTTTTAAATTCGTTTCTATTTATAAATTACAACTATCTATTCTGATACCTCCTCTAATACTTCTGAATTTACAATATTTTCTTTCGGAATCTCTCTATTTAGGACCTTAATTAAGTTTTTGGTTGACATTATACACTGATTAATCATTGCTTCTTTTGAAAAAGCTCCTATATGAGAGGTAGTAACAACACTATTAATTGTTAAAAGTGGGTTCCCAACCGGCGGTTCTTCTTCCCATACATCAATAGCTGCTCCAGCAATCTTTCCTTTTTTTAGAGCATCATACAAATCATCTGTTACTATTAAATCTCCTCTTGCAACATTAATAATATAACCATTAGGTTTCATAAGTGAAATAGTATTTTTATTTATCATTGATCTAGATTGATCAGTAGATGGTGCATGAAGCGTGACAAAATCTGATTGTTCGAGTAAATTTTTTAAACTTACGTATTTTAAACCAATTTCTTGTGCAAATTTATTGTCGGGGATAATATCATAACCAAGTAATTGCATATTAAAACCTTTTGCTCTTTTGGCTACCGCTTTACCTATTTTACCTGTACCTACAATACCAATTGTTTTATTCCATACCTCTACTCCAACTACCCTTTCAAAATTACCCTCCTTAGTAAGTCTATCAGCAACATGAATTTGCCTAGCTACACATAACATAAGACCAAACGTAAGATCGGCAACAGCTTCTGCATTTGCCCCTGGGGTATTTGTAACAATAACTCCATACTCAGTTGCAGCTTTCAGGTCAATTCGGTCTACCCCTACACCATTTTTTGAAATAACCTTAAGATTCTTAGCATTTTTAATTACATTTCTTGTAATATGATCATCACCCACAATCATACCATCAACTTCTCTTATTAGATCTATAATTTGTTCTTCTGTTACATTTTGTCCCAGATAAGGATTGCTGACTATATTATGTCCGGCTTCCTTAAGTAGTTTAATTGGCTCCTTTATAACTGTCCCAATAATTCTGCTAGTTATTAGTATATTAGACATTTTCACCTCATGTCTTTGATTTAAAAATTATTTTATTTTAAATTTTCCTATTGCTTCCATTAACTTATGGCCTTCTCTTAGATATTCTGCCATCTTACTTTCTTTTTGCTCAATCACTTCGGCTAATTCCAAAATTTCCTCTATCCGACTCTTCGGTATTACCACTACCCCATCATCATCCCCCATTATCATATCACCAGGATGAACCAATATATTTCCACAAACTACAGGGATATTGTACCCCACAGTTACCAACCTTCCTGCTCCTGCTGTTGGCACAAGGCTTTTCATAAAAAGAGGAAACCCCATTTCAGCAATCTCTTGTCGGTCTCTAGCACCACCATCAATAATGGCACCTCCCAAATTTTTAGCTTTTGCGGCGGTACTCATATTCCCTCCCCAAGTAGCACTTTCTATGTCGCCATCAGCATCAATAACCATAATATCTCCTGGTTCTGTAGTATCAATTGTTTCATGCATAATCTTTGCATATTGGGCAAAATCTTCTTCCCCAATATTCATTGGCTTTTTTATTCGTTTAATAGTTACGGCAGGACCTACTAGTTTTATTCCTAACTTAATTGGTTTTATCGAGGAAGACATGGCAGCTTTTATACCTAATTTATCCATAGCATCAGAAATAACAGCAGTAGAAATCATTCTTAAACGATCAATAAACTCATTCTTTTTTTCTTTTTCCATTATTTTCCTATTCTCCTTTTTGGATTTTTTAATCATTTTATTTTACATTATATTAATTTAGATCTGAGTATTTTTTCGCCTCCTTTCTCCCCGCTTTATTCAATATAAGAGATGTAATTATAAAATTTATAGATTATATATCTATATCGGTATTTCAACCATGGCAGCATAACCCAAGAGTTCCTGCATAAGACTAAAACCAGGCCCGGAAGTTGCCGTCATCGCCTTTTTCCCGGCAGCTGATGCGCCAATGATGGTCCCAATACTTGCTATTTCATCTTCCATCTGTATAAATCTTCCTCCATGAGCGGGTAATTTTTTGGATAAAAGCTCAACAACTTCAGTCGATGGGGTAATGGGGTATCCGGCACACACTTTCACACCTGCAACAAGTGCTGCTTCTGCAACAGCCTGATTTCCCTGCATTAATACTTTCTTAGACATGATTTTAACCTTTCCTTACTGTAACTCTACATTTCTTAATATGTTAATGATTGTATTTTCCATATGTATCTTACTTAATCTATCTGCTTCCTCTGAATTATGTTTTTTTAAAGATTCCATAATTTTCGTATGTTCTTCAAAAGAACACTTCAGTCTTCCGGGAGTACTAAGTGATTTAATTCTAAATCTATAGATAAAATTACTTAAATTATCACGTATTTGAATTATCCATTTATTCCCACATACGTGTAATATTAGATTATGAAACTCATCATCTAATTTGCAATAAAATGTTAAGTGTTTTTTATTAATATAAAGACTCATTTGTGTAATAATTTTCTCTAATTCCTCTATTTCTTGTTTATTAATTTTTTTAGCAGCAATACAAGCAGCTAATCCTTCCAATGCTCCACGAATCTGTAAAACATCTTTTACATCTTCGAAAGAAACTTCGGTCACAACCAGTGTCTGATTTGGGGCTATTTTTATAAGCCCTTCAGCAGCTAATTTTTGTATCGCTTCTCTAACAGGAGTTCTACTTACCCCCATTTGAGTAGCAATTTTATCTTCAAATAACTTAGTTCCTGGTTCTAAAAATCCTTTCACAATTTCTGTCTTTAATACTCTATAAACTTTTTGACTTAATAGTTCGTATCCTTCTATCTTTAAAATATTCTCCATTCTTAATATCCCCCTATACTAAAGCTCAACCTAGTTCATATTTTAGGAATTTAGATTTAACTTTGGGTGGTTGTATACATTATACTTTATACTATATACTATACCACATCTATTTTAAAAATCCATCTTTTTTTTAAAAATATTTTAAATTATTTTTACATTTTTTTTGGAAGTTTCTGTAATCCTTATTTTGCCTACCTTTTAGCAGTGCGAGAATGATAATTTAAAAATAAAAAAAATCAAAGAATTCTGCTGGTTTCCCTCTTCCAAGGGAATGACAAGGGTGGGATATAAAAAATAAAATTCCTTTAAAATAACAAAAATATAAAAACAATATTAGATTAAGTAATTATTAATTATTATTCTTGCTTCAATATCTGTTTGGCTTTTTGGATAGATTCCTTGACTCTCTTTAAAGAAGTTCCACCAATGGAATCTTTGGCATCAATTGCAGATTGGGGTTTTAATATTTCTAAAGCTTTTTCATTGAAATTTTTATGAAAAGATTTCAATTCCGAAAGAGTTAAATCCTCTAAAGATTTCTTGTTTTCCAAACAATAGAGGACAATTTTACCTATCAATTTGTGAGCTTCTCTAAAAGATAAACCTTTTTTCACTAAATAGTCTGCTAATTCGGTGGCAGTAGAAAAATCTCCCTTGGTGCTTGTTTCCATCTTTTCTTTATTAACCTGCATAGTCTCTATCATCTTACTCATTAAGAATAAAGAAGTTTCTAAAGTAGATACGGAATCAAATAAAGGTTCTTTATCTTCCTGCATATCATGGTTGTAAGCCAGAGGTAAGGCTTTCATCATGGTTAGAAGATTTATTAAATTTCCATAGACTCGTCCGGTTTTTCCTCTGATTAATTCTGCAGCATCAGGATTTTTCTTCTGAGGCATAATACTGCTTCCGGTACAGAATGAATCATCCAATTCAATAAAATTAAATTCTTTAGAAGACCATAATATGATTTCTTCACTTAAACGGCTTAAATGCATCATTAAAATAGCCGATGCTGATAAAAATTCTAAAATAAAATCTCTATCGCTTACCGCATCAAGACTATTCTCTGAAATTCCGCTAAAACCAAGTTGTGAAGCTACAAATTCTCTATCAATAGGGAAAGAAGTGCCTGCTAAAGCAGCAGACCCCAGGGGTAAAACATCAATTCTTCTATATAAATCTTGCATCCTTCCCTTATCCCGTTCAAACATATAAAAATAAGCCATAAGGTAATGGGAAAAAAGAATAGGCTGTGCATGTTGAAGATGAGTATAACCGGGCATAATTATCCCTAATTTTTTCTGAGCAGATGACAAAAGTGATTTCTGTAAGTCTTTAAGTAAATCCTGGATTTTTAGATCTTCTTCTTTTAAATACATCCGCTCATCAAGGGCTATCTGATCATTTCTGCTTCGAGCAGTGTGTAACTTCCCAGCCACAGCCCCTATCTTTTCTTTTAATTTATTCTCCACCCAGGAGTGGATATCCTCTGCTTCTCCATTGATAATTTCTAATTTTCCTTCTTGTACTTCTTTTAAGATTTCCTGTAATCCCTTAACAATTTTATCTTTTTCTTCCTTTGTGATAATTTTACATTTCCCTAACATCTGAGCATGGGCAATGCTTCCTAATAGATCATATTTAATTAATTTTTTATCAAAAGAGAGGGAAGAGATAAATTTTTCCATCTCTTTATTTATACTTTTTTTAAATCTTCCACCCCATAGTTTTTCCATTATCTTCACCCCCTATACACTAAACGCTACACGCTCTACGCTATTTATTTTTTCTATTCACCGAAGAATATACTTTGGTAGGCAGGCCCCAAAGTTCTATAAATCCTTTAGCAAAATCCTGGTTGAAGGTGTCTCCCTGAGCATAAG
>Ga0307378_10002237_pt1 | contig 30120 bp, 44 predicted proteins | sample UN1MG_FD_202238 | JGI IMG/M metagenome (GOLD analysis project Ga0307378, IMG submission 202238) | Soil microbial communities from Risofladan, Vaasa, Finland - UN-1 | ecosystem: Environmental > Terrestrial > Soil > Coastal area > Acid sulfate soil | place: Finland: Risofladan, Vaasa | collected... | reverse complement strand
GGACTCATCGCGGACGCTGGCAACGACATCGATAAGGCCCAGTGGGGGATCATTGTCATCGACGAGATCGACAAGCTGGCCCGCAAGTCCGGCCGGAACGCTTCGGGCTACCGGGACGTGTCGGGCGAGGGCGTACAGCAGTCGCTCCTCAAGCTCATCGAGGGTGCCAAGGTTCGAGTCCCCCGTGGGTTCGGGCGGTCGATTGGTGTTGGGCAGGGGCCAGGAGCCAACGGAGATGAGGTCGACACGGCCAACATCCTGTTCATGTGCTTCGGCTCGTTCGCCGGCATCGAGGAAATCGTCAAGCAGCGGATCAACAAGAACGCCTCTGTGGGGTTCAACACGAGCCCGGACAAGCAGCGACGGGACCTGACAGACCGTGAGGTCTTCTCTCAGGTCACTGAGAAGGACGTGCTGGAGTTCGGCATCATCCCCGAGCTGAAGGGCCGTCTGCCGGTGCTGACGAGCACGCTGCCGCTGACTGAGGAGGAGATGGTCCGGGTGTTGACTGAGCCCAAGAACGCCATCGTCAAGCAGTTCAGGGCCTTGTTCGCTATGGATGGTATCGACCTCCAGTTCGACGACGGAGCGCTGGGGGCCATCGCCAGGATTGCCCAGGACCTCCCGATGGGGGCTCGCGGGCTCCGAAGCATCGTGGAGCGTGTGGTGAAGAAGTACGCCTACGAGCTGCCCGCTGACGGCACGGTCCGCCAGTTGCTGATCACCCGAGAGGTAGTCGAGGACTCAGTAGAGGCTGAGGTTATCCGTGAAGCGGTCAAACTGGCTGCTGAGGCGTAGAGTTCTTATCGTCCCGCAGCAAGCAGGACGGCATGGTCAAGGTCAAAATCCACCTCCAACGTACCGAGGCTGCCCGTGCCAAATTCGGTGCGGGGGTGGTCGTCGGGATGTTCGAGTCCTCCATCCCGCTCTTCCGGGTCATGGACGGCGAAGAGCTTCGCAACGTCGCGGACACAGGGGAGATCAAGGGAGGTGACTACTCGGTTGCGGGTGAGCGAGCCTTTGGAGCCCAGTGGGGAGCGGACAAGGCTGGAGTCGCCAAGTGGGGCGATCTTCAACGCGGCAAGCGGCTCGGCCACGAGCTATTCATGGCCGAGATCGACGGCCAGGGTAAGGTTTTCGCTCACGTAAACATGGGTGAGACCGTGCTGAAAGACCTCCCCAAGGCGGCTGACGGTGAGGTCTTTCACATGGCCGACATCCCGTCCGACGAGTGCTCGACGGGCCTTGGATGCTCGTTGCAAATCGGGCTCAAGAACGTGAAGGCCTGGTACGTGGTTGAGCCGGGCGGCAAGCTCGTCAAGAAGCCGTGGGCCGAGCTTCAGCAGCAAACGCCGGACCTTGGCCTCAAGCCCCGTGAGCTGGACCTTTGGTTCGGGGCCAACATGACGCCTCCGCCCAAGATCAGGGAGTGGCTTTCCTGGGAGATCAGCGGCAAGAACCTGGGTCGAGTTCGAGACAAGGTGGAACGGGAGCGGCTGCGGACCGAGCGATGGCGTCAACGAGCGCCCAAGGAGCCCAGCAACTGGCAGAAGATCCTGTTCAAAAAGGCGTGTGCCGCTGAAGACTGCTCGACCTGGTACGTCTCCTCAACGAAGGCTCTGAAGGACGCTGGCAAAACCGACGGTAGGTTTTTCGGCGTCCTGTTCCGGGCTCGGGCTACAGTTGCGGTGCCCCACCATGAGGCCCGGATCCTCGAATACGATTTGACCCAAATCCAAGTTCACAATCCCGAGTCTGGGTACTGGGAGCAAATCTGGAGCGGCATGTTCAGCGAGCCCGTCCCCATCGGCAAAGGGGACTACCCCCACGACTATGTGATGGCCCACAAGGTGGCCAAGCGGTATGTCCAAGCCGAGAAGGCGGAGGAGCTTCTGCCCCTCATGGATGAGGTCGTCTCGTTGCATGACCGCGTGATCAAGCCATGGATCGACCAGTTTCCTAGAGTCTTGGCCAAGGCTCTGAAGGACGCCCAGGGGCTCGAAGATGGCTGGGTGTGGCAAGATGAGTTCCGAGACTACTTGAGCCACTTCGATGAGAAGCTCAGCCCCAAGCTCGAAGACCTCGATGGGAAGCTCGAAGAGGTCTGGCTGGGGCACAACTACCTGGACGACATCATCAATGTCGTTCGGAGAGGTACCTCCGAACCCGAAGACAGTGGCCGCATTGCCCACGCCATCAGCGACTTCTCGTTCTTCCCTCATGAGGGCGCGGGCCGAGACCACATTGCCTATCGGGTCGATACGCTCAAGGAGTGGGCCAAGGCGTTCGCTAAGTGGTCCAAGGATGCGGTGGCGAGTACCAAAAAAGAGCGGCGGTCGGCCCAGCAGCGGATCAAGCGCCGAGCCTAATGCTGTTCAACCTTGTCATCTGGGGATGGTTTCTCATCTCGGCTCTGTTCGTCACTTCTGTGGCCCTGGGGGACGACGAGGATGAGCAAAAACGACCCGCTAAACTAGCAGTGGCCCTTCTCTGGCCACTGGCTATGCTGGCCGTGCTGGCCGTGATTTTCGTCGAGTTGATCGATTCCTTCATTTCGACAACCCCAAAGGACCCCGACTCGGTGTAGAAGTAGGGGTATGAGTGAACTGCGGAGCGGCAAGGCGGAGATTCTCCCCTACTCCCTGTCTCGCTGGACCGACCTGCCGGCCGCCAAGTGGGAGTGGTTCTCCCAACGACTCGACGATGGGTGGTTCCTTGGCTTCGATCCCCGGACGGCGCTGCCGGCCAAGTGGTCGCTCAAGCCAGAAGACACCTTGGGGCTGGTCTTCTGGACCCGAGAACCCACCAACCTCATCGCCGACGCCGATCGTCTCAAAGACTTTCCGCTGGTTATCCACTTCACGCTGACGGGCTGGCATGAGGTCGAGAAGGGCGCTCCTGACCTCGAACGGGGCCTGTTCCTCCTGGACCGGTTGGTCAGCACCTTTGGACCAGACAAGGTCATCTGGCGTTTCAGCCCGATCCCTCTGGTTGATGACGCAGTGGAGCGGTTCCAGCGGATCGCTGAGGTCGCTGAGGGGCTGGGGCTCAAAGAGGTGTTCGTCTCGTTTCTCCAGACCAACGACCTGATGATCGAGACGCGGCATTCTCGGGTCCGCTCCGAGATGGTCAAGCAGATGGCCTCCAAGACTGGGATCAAAGTGCTGGTCTGCAACGAGGACACGACCACCGCGACCGGAGGCCCCCCAAACCTGGCTCACGGAGTCTGTGAAGACGGGACCCGGTTCACGCATCCGAATTGGGGGCCGACACCGAAGCTGGCTGGGGTCAACATCCCGCCGGTCGAGGGGTGTGGCTGTGCTCTGGCCGTCGAGCCCTTCACGATCAATGAGACCTGTGTGTTCGGATGTTCGTACTGCTACGCTGCGGACAAGTCGCTGGCTCCCAAGAAGCACAACACCACCCGTCGAAGGCTGCCCATCGTATGAAATACCCCGACATGGTCGAAGCCCCCGAGAAGGTCGACTCAGAGGACCTCACGGATGAGGAGATCGCCTCATCCACCGACACCAAGGATGAAGACGACTGGGTCCAGAACGTCGTCTCTTGGGCTGCTGAGGGGTACGCCGTCACGGACCAGCAGCAGCGGCGACGGGGCGACGACCTGTTCATCCGCACCACCCTCCAGGGGAAGGACGACAAGAAAGTCCTGGTGTGCCGTGCTAATTGGTTACAAGGGAGCACGACATGAGCGGAGAATCGGGTAGCGGCGGCAGTGGCAGCACGACCAGCACGACAACGACCACGGCGACCACCTGTTGCGACCGGGACCGCGTGAACAACGTGTGGGTCGAGGGCGCTGACGAGAACGGTGTCGGAGGCATCTGCATGCTCGACACGATGACGGAGACCCAGATCGTGGGCATCCTCAAGGTGGATGAGCGGGCTCGACAGGATCTCAAGCGGGTCACGAGCAACCAAGACCTCCTTGACCTGGCAGACACTGTGGTGCGGCTCACGACTGAGGAGCCCGACGACCGCCTTCAAAAGCAGGTCAACGCCAACAACCTGCCCGAATCGATTCCCTTCTACGCACTCTTTCGAGGACAGCCGCCCTTCTCCCAATGAGCACAGCTCGATCCCAGCAGAAGCGCAAAGAGCAGAAGCGCAAGAAGAGGCAGGGTAAGTCCTTCCAGAACGGGGCCTCTGCCAAGAGCCAACTCAAGCAGGCATTGGCAGCCGTCCAACAGCTCAAGGAGCTGGAGGGTCTCGGTGCGTTGGGTCCCGCTATCCAGGCGATCCACGAGGAGGTGGCCCGCCTTGGCCCTCTGCTCGACGCTGTGGTCGAGGACAACCAGACCCTGGCCGATGAGCAAGCGGTCCTGGTCGAGGCGGTAGCCGCCCTCTACGCCCTTGTACCAGGGGTTTCGGAGGAACTGCGAACCAAACTCCAGGGGATTGAAGCCCCCCGAGATGAAGATGAAACAACATGAGCCGAGTCAGGAATCTACACAACGCCCCGAAACGACGAGACGCAATGAGCCCCAGCCAGTGGCAGCAGCTCATGCGGAGAGTCATACAAGCAGCGGAGAAGCTGAAGGACCCTCGGGTAGAAGCCCTGAGGGCGTCGATCAGGAACGGCACGAACGAGGCGATGCTCCGACGGATGAGCATCGTCTGCGAGGCGGACATCGCCCGCGAGTTCCCGGCCTAGAAGACCTCAACGCCTTGGAACAATCGGTTGAGGGCGCCTTTCGGGACGGCAACCCTGCGAAAGCGTGGGACGCTACCCAACAGCTTGTGGCATTCTGTCGAGAGGCCCTAACAGACGGGGCTAAGGCCAGGTTCAAGGCAAACTTTGGAACCTCGATGTGTGACAACTGCGAGGGTCTCAAAGCAGGGCCCGATGTCGTTGCGACCTGTTTTCAGCGGCAACTCTGCTATTTCGCCAACTTCAAGGCGACAACAACTTCGCCCAAGCACTTGAGGGTCATCGACTCTCTTCTTGGGGATGAGAAAATTGGTTGACTTCAGGGGGTGGATCTGGCTTTAGGGGTCTGTCTTTCCAACCCCCTTGTCAACCACCAAGAACGGACATACCATCCACCCTGGTAGGGGTTACCCCCTCTGCCCCTATCCAGAGATGAAAAGGAAAAATCATGAGTAATCTGCAAGCAGCTCGCGAAACGTACAAGACAACCTTGAAGGCCGCCCTCAAGGACCTCGAAACCGAGGGCCGTGTTCTCAAGAAGGAATACGACGACAACTTCGTGTCCCTCAAGAAGCGGCACGCCGCCGTCCAGATGGAGTTGGACAGGCTGGACAAAGCCACCACAGCCGTCGCTTCCCCCGTGAAGAAGGCCGCTCCCAAGAAGGTTGCCAAGAAGGCTCCCAAGAAGCCCGCCAAGGCGAAGGTTGCCGCCAAGAAGGTCAAGGCGAAGGCCGCTGCGAAAACGACGGCCAAGAAGGCTCCCAAGAAGGTTGCCGCCAAGGCGAAGGGCAAGACGAAGGGCAAGACAGCCAAGAAGGCCGCCAAGAAGTCGACCAAGAGCAAGGCTGCTGCCATTGCGGCGGCCACCAAGGGTCGCCGGGCAGTCGCTGAAGGGCTTCGTCCGCCGCTCAAGGAAGCCATTGCGACCGTGATGGGCAAGACAACCATGGACGCTGGCCAGGTCATCGACGGCCTGAAGAAGCGCAGTTGGATGCCGGACGCCGAAGACGAGCGTGGGTACATCAGCTATGCGCTCAGCAGCAACAAGTCTGTGTTCGAGCGGGTCCAGAGAGGCCAGTACAAGGTACGAGCTGGTGTGACCTTCTCCAAGTGGACACCGAAGAAGAAGGCGGCGGGCAAGAAGGCCGCTGCGAAGACGACGGCTGCCAAGGCAGTCGCACCACCGGTCTCTGCTGAGGGCCAGCAGGCACTCACGGACATCGGTGTCGGGGCCAACAACAACATCGAGCCCAATCCGTTTCTCAACGCCTAGCTCCGAATCTGAAGGTGGGATCGGTGTAAGATCCTCTTTAGGATGAACGAGCTGACCTGGCATCGGACGAAGAACGCGGCACGCCGCCTGCTCAAGAATCAGATGCGAGTCCTCGTCGCCAAGGCGATGGCTGCTGACGATGAAAAGTGGTCGGTGCTTGTGAGCTTCGAAGAGGGGGCAGTCAAGGACGCCCAGGAGGCCTACCGCAAGGTGTTGGCACCCTGGGCGTCTGCCAATGAGGACCCTGAGCTACGAAAGCTAGTCCAAACGGCCCTCACGGAGGCCGCGGATCATGTCCGTGAGCACTACGAGGACAACGAGATCGACGCTGACTACGTCGAGACCTCAATCACCAACTTCACCGTGAACTTCGACCCTGAGGAGCTGTTGTCTTGCCAATCCTGACTGGAGACCTCGTGCAGTTTGAGGACCGTCGGTGGCGGGTCAAGAGCTACGACAAGACCGTCCGAACGTGCTTGCTGGTCTCCTGGAAGGGTGAGACCCAAGAGGTGCCGGACGACGCTGACGGGTTCAAGCTGGTGGCCAGGCCCCAGAAGCAGTGGCCCTTCGTTGCGGGCCCCACCAAGCGGCTCGCAGGACCTGTCGTCCGCGTCACCTGGGACGGCCGAGAGCTTGAGCCACTGGTCGATTGGGTGCCGGGATCCATGGGCAGCTCAGGTGGGCCCATTTTCTTCAATCCTGGGATCGGGCTTGGGAGAGGCGATGTGCTCGTGGGACACCATGAGAACGGGATCTCGATCAGCCGCATCAACATCACACCGGCGTTCGGGACAGTGCAACGGCGAAAAGCACGGGCCAAGAAGCCTGTCGTTCCCAGGACGGCCGGCGAGCGGATCAGGGGTGGCGAGGACCTCTTCGAGGACGGGTTCGACGAATGAAGCGACATCTTCCCCTCTTGGTCGAGCGGTGTATCCAAGACGGTCAAGCAGCTCGACGAGAATTAGAGAGCACCTTTGAGAGGGGCCTGCGTCTCCGCCGTGACACGGTGACTTGCCTCAAGGGTTGTAATCACTGTTGCTACAACCCTGTGTCTCTTTCTGTTTTGGAAGGTGTGACCCTGTTTCGGTGGCTTTCAAAGCACAGGATGTGGACCACTGCCCTCAAGGTCCAGTTTGAGAGCGTCCACGCTAGGACCTTTGGGCTCAGTGCGGGCGTTTGGCTTATGAGCCAGATCCCATGCCCACTGCTGGATGAGGACCAGGGGACTTGCAGGGCCTATGAGGGCCGCCCTCTCACCTGCCGTGTGACCAGTTCAACTGGTGATCCCTACCTCTGTCACCCCCACCGTGTGTCAGAGGCAACCGGGATAATACCTCGTCGTGAAGTTCTCGAAAAAAAGGCCACCAAAGAAAAGGCTCTACTACAACGGCTGCGAGTACCTCACGGTGTAGTGCCTCTTGCGACGGCTGTGCTCCTTGGCGAGCAGATCGACAAGGAAGAAATCAGCATCCAAGACTACCCCCAAAAAACAGGGCGGCTTTACCTGACCCAGGCTTGAACCATGGCTGAGCTAGAATTTGAATCGTGCGGTGTTTGCGGCCAGCCCCGTCTAAGGACTGCGTGTCACATCATCAAGTTGACTGCCGAAGAGCGGCAGTTCTTCCGAGATGCTGGTGAACAGCCCGCATCGGAGTACGTCTACTGTCGACCGTGCTGGCGGACTCTGTCGCACCCTATCTCGGGTCCGAACCTGGGCAAGGGTCTGATGCAGGCGCGGCTGCGACAACTCGGTGTAGCTAATGCGGAGGAGTTCGCCTCGGGTTTCCACAAGAAGCTCGTTGCCCGCATCGCCGAGAACATCGAAAAGAAGAAGAACCAACCTTCCTGAGAGAACTGTATGCAAGCCCAGATCCCAATCGACATGTTGGTAACCCAACTAGAGAAGCTCCGAAAGGAGCACGGCGAGCCCGCCTACGAGGCTGCTCGCAAGGCCATCATCTTCCAGGTCATCGACGCCAAGAACGGTGTTGATTTCATCAAGAACGCTTGGCCAGAACTCGACATCGAGACGCTCCGTGTGGAGGCCGCAGCACACAAGGCCAAGCATGGCGGTGGTGCGGATTCAACGGGGGCGCTTCATGACATGATGGCTGCCGCCCTCGCCCAAAAGCCCAAGACGGACGGGCTCCTGGATGACCAGAAGGCTGCGCCCGTCAAGCCGGAGTCGAACCCGATGATCGACGCCGCGATGCACCAAGCCTTTGGGGACGCTCCGCCAGAGCAGCTCATGTTTCAGGCGATGAGGGCGATGATGCCGGGGCTCAAGACCCAGGGGCAGCTCAACATCTTCATGATGGCTTTCGACGCCCTCAAAGACACTATGAACGGAGCTTTCGACGGCAACGACGCCCTGATGACTAGAGGCAAGCTGGCCATCGACAAGTCCATCGAGGCCGCCGTGAAGTCTGTGGAGTTCACTGAGAAGCTCAAGGAGATCCCTGAGGACCAGCGGAGCCCTGAGGCTGCCGCCTTCGTGGACGAGGCCAAGGAGCTTCACGAGTACGACATCCACAAGACCCTCATGCGGGAGCTGGAGTCCATCGACGCCCTCTCTGCTCTCAACGAGTGGTACGACGGACGCCGAGCCAGGCTCGACCGAGTCGTGACTCAAGGGCTTCGCAACACGCTGTTCGACGCCATCCGGGTCAAACGCAACGTCCTAGAGGCCAAGGAGGCCAACTGACCAATGATCCCTATCGAAAAGCTTCAAGCCGTCAAGCGCATTATCGTCCACGGACCCTTCTGTGCGGATGGTCGAGCCTCGGCCATGATCCTCAAGCAAGCTCTGCCTTACGCGAGCGTCGAGTTCATGAACTACGGGGACCCCCGCCACGAGCAGATGGAACCCGAGCCCGGCTTGCTCTTCTGCGACTTCTCTCCTTGGCTGCCCAAGCCCAAGAAGCCTGACGCCATGACCGATGAGGATCGGGGTATCTTGGCCAAGGCTGAGGTCCGTCTTCAAGCGTTCGTGGACGCCGGCACCATCGTGCTCGACCACCATGGAACAGCCAAGCACATCGTCGAGCGTTTCGGGGAGCTGGGCGTCTTCGCCGGTGAGGATTCCGAGCCGGGCGTTGCAGGGGCCGTCCTGGCTTTCCGCGAGGTCTGGGAACCCGTGTGTCGTCAGGAGCTGGGTGCGGCCGTCTTCGAGGCCTACAGGCCCATCGTGAGGGGCTTTGCGGAGGTCGCCGGTATCCGGGACACCTGGCAGAACAAGCACGAACGGTTCCAGCAGGGCTGTGAGCAGCGGGAAGCCCTGCTATTCTGGGACGAGGACGAGCTTCTGGAGCTTCCACCCCCGAGCTGGGAAGAGAAGTTGGAGATCGGGGGCATCCTTTGGAACAACCATCTCCGGGGGATCAAGAAGTTCCTCGACCGGGGCGTCCGCTACACCTCAGAGATCGGCACCCGTGTCCTGATCGCCCCCGGCCTGTCCCCGACCAGCGACGCCGCCGAGATGCTCGACAGCTACCCGCCGGAGGAGCAAGTCGATCTACTCGTGGGCTTTGGTTACCTGGTTGACGACAAGGATGATGGGCAGCAGATCAGCCTGTGCTTCTCGATGCGGTCTCACACCGGGTACCGCTGCGACCTGTTCGCCAAGTCGCAGCAGGGCGGCGGCCACAAGGCTGCTGCGGGCTTCACGCCCATCGTCAACCCTGAGACCGACCTGAACCCCTACAAGGTGTTCAAGGACACATTGACGGCCTACGAGGTCAAGTGATCAAGTTCTACGCTCCGAAAGACCCTTGGGGGTGTTTCAGCAACTTCAGCCGTCACCAAGTGACGATCTACAACCGTACCTGGCAGACCAGTGAGCACCCATTCCAGGCGATGAAGTTCCACTCTCATCGTCCAGATGTCGTGGCGATGGTTCACGCCGCCCCTTCACCTGGGGCGGCGGCTCGACTTGGACGGGACCGCAGCTACCCGCTTCGGAGCGATTGGAACTCCAACCCTCGCCACAACATGCTGGGGGAGAGCTTCCCTGAGTCGATTTCAATGGAGGAAGCGGACGCGATGGTCCAGCCGGATGACGGCGTGAACCGTCAGGGCGTCGTGGCCGAGCCGCTGTTCGCTCGGGTCAAGGATGTGATCATGTACGAGGTCTGCCTGGCCAAGTTCACCCAGCACGGAGACCTGAAAGAGACGCTCCTCTCGACGGGTGACGAGGTGCTCATCGAGGACGCGGAGTACGATCCCTACTGGGGTTGGGGTGCGTCGTTCGTGGGCGAGAACAAACTCGGTCGCATTCTCATGGCGGTCCGTCACCAGATCCGGTGAGCAGCCCCTACCGCCAACCCGGCTGTGAGCCGCCCCCGCCCCGAGCCCCGCTGACCCCGGCGGAGCGAGCGGAGGAGCGTCGGCAGCAGCGCCAGCAGCAGATCGCTGCGTCCGAGAAGCGGCAACAGGAGGAGAGGGAGAAGCTCAAGCGACGCCGACAGAGCGTTTTGGCTCGGCTGTGGCGGCTCTTTGACGTCAACCCTGACGACGATGTGCTCGAACTCGACCGCGAGTTCTTCATAGCAGTGCGGCGGGATTGTTTGGGCCATATCGACTTCCCAGAGAGGGAGGACCTCCACCGCTATGACATGACACTCTTCGGTCGAAAGGTTAGGATGAAGCGGTGAACCATCGGCTGGAAAAGAAGTGGCCCGCAGCGGCCTGGAACCGCCGTAACATGAACAAGACGCACCGGAAGGGTAAGCGGATGGCCAAGAAGATCGTGCGACGCTCACGCCGCCGTCAGGGTCGCAGGGTAGGCAGCGAGGAGTAGAGCCGGTGCCCCGAGCCCAGCCTTGGTCCGAGCAGGCCTTCGGACAGAAGGTGGTCAAGCACCTCACGGAGGATCGCTGGGATGTCTACCAAGAGGTCCAGGTCCATCAGGGCGGGCCGGTCGCTGACATCGTCGCAACCTGTGGCCCCTTGGTGCTGGTCTGTGAGCTGAAGCGCTCGCTGAACCTCACCTTGCTGGCTCAGGCCAGCTACTGGAGACGGTGGGCCCACCTCGTCCAAGTCTTCATCCCCACACCCAAGCGAAGTGGCAGCACACGGGACTTCGCTCTGGAGGTCTGTCGAGACAAGGGGATCGGTGTCATGTCGGTGGCAAAGCACGGAGGGGTGCGGGAGTGGGTCCCGCCGGCTCTTCGGAGAACCCCCATGGCCCAGGAACTAAGACAGCTCCTGTCCGAGGAGCACAAGCAGCACGCTCAAGCAGGTTCAGCGACAGGTGGGCACTGGACACCATTCAAGCGAACGGTTCAGCGACTCACCGACCTCGTGAGGACCGAGCCGGGGATCTCGATGAAGGAGGCCTTCACCCGCATCGACCACCACTATGCCTCCTACGCTTCAGCCAGGGCTCGAATCAGCGCCCTGGTGGACAGAGGCGTCATCAATGGCATCGAGGTCCGCCGTGAAGGTCGGAAGCTTTCCCTGTTCCCTACCTAGTCTTCCAGAGGTCGTCGAGGCGTCCTACCTGACTTCGGATGATACGTAGCGTCCGCTTGGCGCCATCGAACCCAGCGTCGATCAAGGTGCTCTGGATCTCCTCGACGGAGCGTCCTTGATGGGTCACCGTGACGCGCTCATAGGTGTCGTCAGGTATGTGGTACCACGCTAGTTCACGAGCGATCATGTCGAGGTCCATTCGCATGCCAAGGCTGTCGCACACATGCAACCGGAGGATGGTAGGGGCTGTCGGCCAGTCTGGCTCCAAGAGGATGGGCCAGGTCTCTGAGGCATCGAACATGAGGTAGGGGACGGAGCGCTCCAAGGTCACGTTGGGGGATCGGAACTTGCTCCGGTGCTTACCGATCTTGAGAGCTACCCACCGCATGATGCTGTAGTGGTACTCTCGCTCCGGCCCGGCGACCTGCCCGTAGTCGAACCCAACAGCGCACTTGCCTGCCGCATGGGCGAGGTCAGCATCGATGAGGGGGCCCGCAAAGCCCGCGGTTAGTTCCTCGTCCTCAAGGACGGCTGGCCATGATCGGTACTCTGCGTGAAGGAAGCGACACATCTCCTCCTTCAAACGATGGCTCTTGGCCGAAACCGAGATTGAGTACCCCATAACTGCACCAGCTACCTTCGAAACCGCAGATCAAGACGAGCTAGTTCCTCTCGAATACAACGGCCAAACGAAGCATCTGTGGGGATTTCCTCCAAATGGGCCTGATTCAAGTCATCTGGCGCCGTTTCGGCATACAATCCACAGTGATCAACTATGTAGGGTTGTAGACGTGAGGGTAAGGGGGTGTCGTTTAGTAGTTGATCAGGTGTCCAGGCCGAATCCACGAGGAGCGGGATACGTTCTTGACCGACGATCCAGAAGGGGACTTTCCCAGGGCTTGGGGGTGAGCCCTTACGAAGCGGGAGATTGTACTTTGGGAAGTAGCTGAGGGAGCCGGCTCGGAGGGCGATCCATCTGATGGTGGCCATCTGCCAGGCTCTCTCGAACCCGCGGATCTCGGGGAGTCCTGGTTGTTGAGTGAAGCCCACCTGGTTGGTGAGCTTCTCTGCAACGGGCCACAAGAAGGTAGCCCGTTCGAGCGGGGTGGGGAGGCGTTCTTCCAGGACAGCAGTGACTGGCCGCCACTCAGCCGCAAGGAACGTCATGACGTGTTCCTTGGCTGCCCGGCAGTGCGTTACTGTTGAGAGGTCCCCCACACTTGGGATCTACACCGGAAGAGCGGGAAGTGCCTACTTTTCAGCTAATTGGGCCTGTGGAGAAGCTCAATTGGAGAGGTTTCTTGAGGGGCTCCACACCCAGACAGAACCGATGGTGTCGGGGTCGATGAACTGCTCGACGGGGGATCGCTCAATCGCCCGGTCTTGTTCGACCGGGACGATCTGCAATGCGGGCATCTCGTCGATTCGCGGTGGCGGCGGCGGTTCTGACTTGGACATAATCGTAATACGATCGGTGGGAGTCTTGGGTGAACCTACTACCCAAGAGGTTGCATGAGTTCCCTATTGGGTCTTGACGACTTCTTGCAAGACGATGCAGCCCTCATCCTCATCAGCAAGAAAGGCCCAGGACCGGGCGGGATCCTTCACCAGGCCACCCGCTCCGACCTCGGCACCGGTGAAGCCAAAATAGTGGGCAAGAGTCCAGCAAATGGGCGGTAGGGGGTAGCGGCCCTCGCCTCTGACCGAGATGCTCAGGTGGCGGCGGACCTCATGATCCTTGTCGGGAACGTGGGTCCAGCAGAAGACGGCCCTGACGCTCCCGTTGAGCATCACATGCTCGGCGAGGTCTCCCGGAACCGTCGTTTCTCCTGGCTTGTACCAGTTTTCCGACTTCTCCGAGTACTCCGCGATCTCTTTGGCTCGTTCTTGAGCCTTCTCCATGTGGAGGAAACTGACGCCCATGGTGACAATGTACACCGCAGATCCACTGATGATTCATCCCTTGGTGATGGGACTCGCAGACAGGGTTGCTGCCCGCTACAAATCGAAGAAGGTGCTGGAGACAGGCACCACGGTTTACCAATACAGCGACCGACAGATCGCCAAACGGAACCGTGAGAAAGCTGAGCGGCTCGAAAAGCTCCGCAGCAGCATGAGCGATTTGCGTGCTCAGGTCAGCAAGGACCTCAAGGCTGAGGACGAAGAAAAGCGCCTCACGGCCATGGTCGTGGCCCTCATGGATGAGACCGCTGAGCGGGTCGGCAACGACGGATCCGCCGACGAGGGCCACTTTGGCGTCACGGGCTGGAAGAAAGACCACGTCAGCTTCTCAGGTGGCAAGGCCACCATCAGCTACGTCGGCAAGAGCGGCGTCAAGCAGAAGAAGACGGTCGAGTCCAAGGCAGTCGTCGAGGCTCTCCGTCGAGCTTACGACGACTGCAAAGACAAGGGCGGTTGCCTAACGGGCTCCGTCGATGCCAGCAAGGTCAACGAGTACCTCAAGAGCTACAGCATCACGGCCAAGGATCTCCGTGGCTTCCACGCCAACGACATCATGAAGGCCAAGCTCAAGGGGGCACGGGACGGCCAGCTGCCGACCGACCCCAAAGAGCGCAAGAAAAAGCTCCAAGAGGAGTTCAAGAAGGCCCTCGAAGAGACTGCCGAAGCTGTCGGCCACGAGGCCTCGACGCTCCGCAGCCAGTACCTCGTTCCAGGGCTCGAAGACTCCTACATGAAGGACGGCACGGTTCCGTCCAAGATGACCAAGGAGGCGTTGGCTCGCCGAACCTGTATGGAGTGTTCAAACCTGCCGACCAAGACGGCCTTGTGGGGCGACGACTCCGTGAGTTGGTTCTGCAACACTCACTGGAGACGTTGGGAAAAAAGCCGCCGAGCGGCCATCCGTCACATCATCGACATCGACGGTGGACCGGTTCCGTCCCGCACGGCTTTCCGAGTCATCGAGCGTTACCTCAAGGGCTGAATTGTGGACGCCTCTGAGTTCACCGAGGGGTTTTACAAGCGTCACCCCTCCCTTCGCCGATTCGCCCCCAAGAAGGTGATCGACAAGGATGGCGGGTCAGGCAGCCACCCCGAAGCTCGACAATCGGGCAACGACATCTGGCTCTTCCCCAAGTTCTACAAGCTCGACAGCAAGACCCAGGACTTCGTGTTCGCCCATGAGCTGGGGCACTACACCCTGAGTCGACACGGCCTCAGTGTGTTGGTCAAGCTGGCGGGCGAGCTGGGAGTCGACCTTTGGGACCAAGGCAGCCTACCTTTTGGTCAATTCAACATGGAGGAAGCGTTCGCCGATGCGTTCGCCAGCCACTTCCTGACGCCCAGTGAGTTGCGAAGTCGCTACCCAGCGTGGGTCTCGTTGGTTCAGACGCTCTCCAAGACTGCCTCAGCCGACCGGGTAGCCCGACGGTTCCTTGCTGAGAAGCTGACCAAGCAGTGGCTCATGGGTGTCCGCCGGACGTGGCTCCAGCTCATGGTCCCGTCGATCTCGGACTGGGACGACGTGTTCAAGGCCATCAAACAGCTCGACAAGTTCGTGGCCAACCTCAGAGACCAGATCCGGTTGGTCCGTCCTGGGGCCAAACGTCTGACCGACGACAAATTCGAGGCCAAGCTCGACAAGTGGTTCGATCGGTTGGAGTACGAGATCGAGAATGCCAAGTCGACTGCTCGGCACTGGCGGGAAGTGTCCGAGTCCCCCACTCCCCTCTTCCGAGGCTCGTTCAAGCGGGAGGATGGCGAGAAGATGTTCGGCCTCTTCCGGGATCACTTCGACGAGACCACCGCTGGATACGCTGTCATTCGCGGTGGAGGTGGCCGCTCTCGTCCCCAGCCTCTGACCGAGCTGGTGGACAAGATCCTCACGCTGCTCCGGGAGGATGCTGCCACCATCCGCAAGCACGATGAGGCCAACCCCGACGCTCCTTTTGAACCTGTGACGGCGTTCAAGGTGTTCGACCTCAACGGGATGAAGGTTGTGGTCGACGACCAGTCCCTCAAGCCCGGTCAGATCAACGAGTACGTGAAGTACCTGGACCAAGCTCACCAACTCCTCAGGAGGAAGGGTTTTGGGAAGGCCTGGTACGGGGAGGTCTTCATCCAGTGCAAGGACTGCGGGGGTCAAAATCCCTACGGAGCGGAGTTGGGGGTTGGCGGCCACTACAAGATCGGCCCAAACACCGTTGCTATCTTCAGCCGTCCCAGCAAGTACATCGCCGAGCTGATGCTCCACGAGCTGGGCCATCGTTGGTGGTTCAAGCACATGACCCGAGCCAACCGACTCCAATTTGAGGCTTGGATCGAGAGCGGGCTCGTGCCGGTCAGTGTATATGGGGGGAAGCACCACCATGAGGCGTTCGCTGAGGCGTTCGCCTGGTTCACCCTCGACAAGGCCATGACCTCGCAGCAAGTTGAGACGTTCAAGCTCGTAGCTCTCGGCAAGCGATTCGCCGCCAGCGAGCGAGTGGTTCGTCGGTTCCGCCAAAGCCGAGCCATCCGTGTCGACAAGAACCGGATCAAAAGCCTCGCCCAAGAGCTTGAGGCTGTGCTGGCCAAAAGACTACGACCTGGCAAGCCTCTGGGCAACCAGGTGATCGTGCCTGCCGCTCCCTACGAGACCACGGCTGTCGACGGCACTCCGCTGTTCTTCTACGTTCGGATGCAGGCCATCGAGACCCCCAGTCCCTACTACGTCATCGATGGGGGCTTCGGTTTCAGCACTCGGTACCAACAGCCCATCGTGGTCGTCAACATCAACGGGTCGATGCCCTCAGAGGATCTTCAACGAGCGGCCAAGGGGCGGCAGGTGCAGAACCAGCTCTACCCGGTCCTGCTCCACGAAATCACCCACGCAGTTGACAAATACAGCAAGGGCGTCGGAGAACGGATGACTCCTGAGCAGGCCCAGAACGACCTGGGGGCCTACTACAATACCCCCACTGAGGTTCGAGCCTACATGCAGGAGGTGGTCGACGAGATCAGCCAAAAACACTGGCAGAACTTTCAGAAGGCGTTCGGGCCGAGCAAGGGGTTGGAGTACATGCTCAAGTCGAGCCCGACTTGGGTGGAGGTGTCTCCCCACTGGACCGAGCGTAACAAACGGCTCGTGATCAAGGCTGTGGTTCAAGCTCTCAATGAGGGGGAGTCGCGTTGATGAAGTACGCCTACCACGGAACCCGAAGGGTCGACCTCCCAAAGCTCGCCAAAAGCGGGTTGGTGGCTGGTGCTGCCTCCGGCTATTCGGACAACTACAGCGAGTTCGATGACGGCAACCACCTGTTCTTCTCCGACGAGGCCGACTACCTCCGGGGAGCCTATGGCGACACCATCGTTCGCTTCCCCTGGCCCTCGGATGCCAAGCACGATCAGAATGTCTACGGTCGCAAGCTAGCTCACCAATTCGCCACCAAAAAGAACGTGTCTCCCGCCCACATCGAGGTGGAGGTCGGTCGGGACTGGGTCCCCTTGAAGGACGCAACAGCCCAGCGAGTGGCTGCCCGGTTCCGAAACCGGCAAGCGGCACTCCCCGAAACCACTCTGCCCAGGGTGATGGCCGGCATGGGGATGCTCATGGCCCAGAGCGTCATCGTGACGAGCCCGTCGTTCGGCGAGAAAGAGATCCGCAAGTATCTCAAGCTGCGTATGCAGTTCCACGACCAGTTCGTCGAGGCCATCGAGGACTTGGCTGAGGCCATCGAGGCAGGGGACTTTGGAAACGCTGCTAAGACGGCTGTGAGGCCTCTCCAGTCGATTGGGTCCATCCCCGCCAAGCAGGCCCAGCGAGCCCTCAGGATGGCCACCAGGGCCTTCAGGGGGCTCAAGAAGCTCAACCGGAACGACATCCCCGACGCGGATCCGCGGATCTTCCGTCTCATCCACATGGCGCTAAGGCTCGACCCCTCCAACGTTGAGCAGTATCGACGGCCATCGGGCGAGTACGAGGACTTCCTTGGAGGTCTTCTGCGGATCCCTGAACTGCCGCCCCCGGTTCGAACGCTCTTCCGCAAGGCGATCAAGAACGTCAAGAACCTTCCGACGGACACGGCCAACGCTGGTGCGTGGTTCGAGATGAAGCCGGAGACCAAGAACAAGCTCCGGGACCTATACGTCGAGAGCGAGGCCGACCAGGAGCGTATCTACGAGAAGTTCAAAGACGACCCTGAGAAGCTGCAAGAGGCTTTCAAGGAGCTTACCCGCAAGCAGAACAAACTCGTCAACGTCGCTGGGGTCAACAAAGACATCCTGAGCAAGGGGTTCCAGGAGCCCAAGGAGAGCCTCGACAACGTGCTCGGTCGTGAGAGCAAGCTCCAGGCGGATGGTCCCACGGAGTTTGTGCTCAGCCGGATCAAAGGGGCTTTGATGCAGACGGCCAAGGAGAGGGGCAAGGGCAAGGGTGTGCCCCGCGACCTCGGGAAGGTCATCACCCAAGTCAACAAGGCTCGGACCTTCGACACAGTGAAGCGGGTCATCCGAGAGGCGGTCGAGCGCAAAGTCCTGTACCCCGATTTCAACGCCTTGGCGGATACAGTTACGGCTCGGGCCGGCAAGAACCTCGCCGTCAAGAAGGGCGGCACGCTCACACCGCTCCAGTGGGAGCCGGTCACGCCAGAGGAGTTCCAAGAGAAGCACAGCACGGGCCCCGTGATCTTTGACCCCGACACGCCCGACAAGGATCGTGACGAGATGCTCGGTCGTGTGAGCAGGGCGGTGACGGACCTCGAAGGGATCTTCGGCAAGGGGTTCGCTGGCAAGCACGCCAAGAAGCTCAAGTTCGAGTTCACTGGGGCGGGCTTTGGAGCTGCGGCGAGCTACTTCGGTTGGGATGACCGCAATGAGTGGCAGCCGCGAGTCCGGTTCGGGGAGGACTTCGAAGGGCTGCTCGCCCATGAGCTGAGCCACTTCTTCGATGATATGCTGTCCCACAAGATCCAAAAGGCGCAGTACCCCGACCACAGGAACACCCCAGGTGTCTCTGAGCTGTTTGGCTCCACAGGCGTGGATCTGGAGTACATCGCCGGACGCACATCCACCTCTTCCAAGTACCTGGAGCGCTTTCGAGAGGGCCCTGTACCTGAGCTGGCAGATTTCGTTACGGCGGTGGTCGACAGTGAGGATTTTGAGCGCTGGAAGGACATGACCGGCAGCGCCCACGAGACGGGGATCGGCAAGGCGATCAAGAAGCTCACGGGCAAGGACAGCTACGAGCTGCCTGACGATCACCCCTACAAGAAAATCTACCAAGACATGCCACGGCTGAAGTCCGATTGGCCTCCTGAGCTGCTCATGGCAACAGAGGACGCCTATGTCGAGAGTATGGGCGGAGACAGCCGAAAGCTCACCTACTTCAACAGTGGGGTCGAGGTCTGGGCTCGGATGGTCGAGCAGTACGTCTACACGAAGCTCGCCGATGCCGGCATCGCCAACCCTTGGCTCACCCAGCTCACCTACGACCTCGACGAGCTGCCCCAGATGATGGATCAGGAGACGTTCGAGAAGAAGCTCGTGCCCATCTTCGACCGCATCTTCGCTCGTATCAAGGAGAGGGAGCTGGTGGCCAGTCGGGTGGCTGCTCGATACGTCGAGGCCAGAGCTAGCTGAAGCGGTGATCTTCTTGTGGCCTAGCTCCCTCTACCATGGGTCTAGGACAACAGCTGGACGAGCGCTGGCAGCGCAACTTCGAGGCACGTCAACGACGTGTTGACCTCAAGCTCCGGGCCATCGAACACATGGGTGGCAAGTGCTCAAAGTGCGGGTATGACAAGTGCCCGGCGGCCTTTGACTTCCACCACCTCGACCCACGTGAGAAGGACTTCGCCATCAGCTCCAAGCTGAGCTGGACGGTCGTGGTCGAAGAGCTGAAGAAGTGTGTTCTGCTCTGCTCCAATTGCCACCGCGAGGCTCACGACGGCTGGCACCCCGACCTGTTGACGCTCCATGAGGGTGGCGAATACGGGGAGGACTTCCTCGTCTTCGATGATGACGAGGACACGGCGGTCAACTCCCGGCCGCCTTACGAACTCTGAGCGGGTGCTTCTTGCGCCACTTCCTGTAGTTGACCCACTCGACGTAGAGGCTGCCGCAAGCCGGGCACTCGGTGTGGACGGGGTGGCTCTTCCAGGTCTGGTCACACTGGCGGCACTTCCAAGCGCAGCAAGCCTCAGGACAGCAAGGGGGCTCACCGCCCACCTAAACCTCGACGACCTTGCTGGGGTCAAACTTCGCGTTCTCCTCGTGGCGGGCGTAACCGAAGGGGTTGCACACAACTCGGGTGCTTCCTAGTTCGTAGTCGAAGGAGAAGTGGGTGTGGCCGTGGACCCAAAGCTTCGGCTGCTTGGTCATGATGAGCGGCTCTACATCGCACACAAAGAAGGCGTTGAGTTCGCTGCCGGCGTACATCGGGTGGACCGATTGGTGCGAGGGGAGGTGATGCGTGATCACCACATCGTCGGCCTCGACGCCTTCAAGCATCTTGAGCGTGGCCGCATTCTCGTCGTACACCCAGTCCTCCAGGTCCGAGATGACGTGGTAGTCGTTCATCTGGTGCCACCAGTTGCCCCGACTCGGGAACCAGAGCGGGGCTCCGATGAACCGCTGGCCATCGATCTCAACCGGCCCTGAGCCATCGCAGTCCTCATGGGGGTGCAGCCAGGTGAGGTTGTCGAGCTTGCGTATCGCTCGCTGCGTGTGGCTGATCGTGCTCCGCCGTGAGCCGTTGTAGAACTCGTGGTTGCCGTGAACGTAAACGACATGCTTGTACCGCTGGCAGAAGAGCTTGAGGGCTCCCTCGATGCCGGGACCGACGGCGATGTCCCCCGCGAGGATGCACACGTCGACATCCTCCGGCGGGGCTAGATCGTTGACAAAGGCGTTGCCCCCATCTTGATGGAACTCGAAATGAAGGTCAGAAAGAATCAGTAGCCGCATGGGGTCTAGTTGAGCCCATCCTTGCTGGGAGCGCCAGGAGCCGTGAAGTTGATGACAGGGGCGTCGTCCTCAGGCAGGCCCTCCTTGCCCTTGTAGGCACTGCGCTCGTCCTTTTGGATCGACTCCGGGACCTTGTCGGGCATCTCTGGGGTGGGCAGTCCACGACGAGCCATGGCCCGACCAAACTCGACAGCCTCGTGGGCGATCATGCTGAGCTTGGCCATGGCATTCTCGGCGGCCATCGAAAGTTCACTGCGCTTGTCGGGGTCGGTCTCTTCCGCGGCCCGGAGTCGGAAGTGCTCGGTTCGGAGGTCTTGCTCCCCTAGACGGGTGAAGATGGCCCGCATGTGCTGGAAAGTCAGGATGTTGTCCTCCATCTCCAGCCGGCGCTGTCCCATGGCCTCCCAGAAGGTCACTGCGGCTTCGTCGGGGGTGTATTCCGGTCCGTAGACGACCTCTCCAGACTTCTTGATGATGACCAAGACGCGATCCGGGGACGTGCCGATAACCAGGTCTCCGTTCTCGCTCTTCGGCGGCCCTTTGGTGTCATCGCTCATGCCTACCCTTCTACACCGGGGCCCCTTTCGGTGTATATGGATTGAGATGAGACTGATCTTCCTACTGGCAGCTCTGATGCTGGCCTCCCCCAGCGATAAGGCCCAGTGCCACTCCAGTTGTGCCTCATGCCGGGTTCGCTGCAAGCAGACCGCTGACGACGTGGGTGCCTGCATCCGAGGGTGCCTGGACATGAAGCGTCAGTGCTGCGCCAACTGCGGGGCAGGACCGGGCCCCAACACAACCTGTAGCTGCACATGAAGACCTGCTCTCACTGCAAGGTCGAGGTCGCTGACCACTTGAACTATTGCTCCTGGGACTGCCAGGTGGCTGAGGCCAAGGAAGCCGGTGGGACGGTGTTCACACCCAACGACCTACCCATCAGCTGCATCCGGGCCGACGGAACAATGCTGGAGAACGAGCACGGCGACCACCGGGACTACAAGTTCCCAGTCGTGACGGAATACATCGGCCCTCCTCCGCCTCCTCCTGAGGAGCAAGAGCCAGGCATCCTCTACGAGAACCACCCCGAGACCCACGCCCTCATCTACACGGACGGGTGTGTGGCCATCACCCTATACGAGTGCTGCTACGCCATGTGGCACGTCAAGGACGGCTCCCTCGGTGGTGGGGCCCTTTGGAAGAAGGGCGAGTGGAAGCTCAGTGAAACCGCTATCGCTGAGATCAAACGGCGGTGCCTGTGAACGCCCGAATCTCCTCTTTGGCTACCCCCGGAGCCTGCCTGGACTTCGAAGCGCCGGATCCACCCCTCCAGCCGGGTGAGGTCTTGGTGTTCATGACGCCAACAACGACGGCGGCGGGTCACCGCTTTCACACCGGCGACACCCTGACCCTGATCAAGCGTACCAACGAGGCCCCGTTCAACGTTCGATGCTCGCTCGGCAACTGGCGGGTCAAGACCAAGTACAACGTCGAGACCGATGAGGGTGTCTGGTCAAACATCGACCTCGCCTTCAGTGAGGGGCGGCTCAGGCGTCAGCCCGCTCCCCCACCCCGTACTCGATGGGAACGGCTGAGAGAAGAGCATGGCCCTGACCGTTGACCTACGTGCCCCAGAACTAGAGCCCAAGACCATCGAGGTGAATACTCTCGATGAGGTCGACGCTCTGCTGGACAAGAACCTTCGCTACTCCACGGCGTTCGTGATCGAGGACCAAAGGGTGATCCACATCTACAAGCGGCCGACGGGTGAGCGCTACTGGGTCAAGGACCCTCCCTCACGGCCGTGAAAAAGAAGGGCCGCTAATTTGGCCCTTCTCGTACGCTCCGCCTAGGGTCGGGGCATGAAGACAATCAAGCTCACCTACGCCCTGGAACTCGAAGTCCCCGAAGACACCCTCGTGGTGGACGGCGAGGCTTTCGTCCGCAACGTCCGCCGGATGCTCATCGAAAATGCACACCGCGGCTGGAAGTGCCATCTGCGGAAGCTCCTTGGTGTAGAAAAGGGGAATGAGTGACGACAGCCCTTTGGCGGATGAGTGGAACATCACCCTGAATAGGTACCAGCGAGACAACCTGGTTTGGCTTCTCGCGGCCGTGGGCTACCCATTCGGGGGAGATGACATTGGTGTTGAGCCTTTCACGCTGGCCAACAGCGGTGACTGGGTGGGGGAGATCGCCTCCGCTCTCGACTGCGAGCATGCTGGTTCCCCCAACATGAGCATCGCTGAATTGCGCCAAGAGGTAGAACGATGGCAAAAGGGTTGACCCCTCGGTGTATGAGAAAAGCATGAGACGAAAAACCGGGATCCCCAAGGTCGACAGTGCCACCTCGGCGATCATCGGCTCCGATGAGGCCGGCTACGGCAACTGGGCGGGTCCCTTGGTTGTCGTAGCTGTGTGTGCCCCCAAGGACTGGGACGACCCCGCGGTCACCGACTCCAAGGACCTCGACGACGCTGAGCGTCGAGCCATCAAAGATCGCTACTGGGATCTGATGAACGACACGTTCATCATCTCGCCCGTGCTCGTGGAGCCTGAGCAGATCGACCGCATGGGGGTTGGCAAAGCCTTGCCCTGGGCACACGCTGAAGCGGTCAAGAACTGCTTCGGTCGGCTGAGCCATTGGCCACTCGTGGTCATCGACGGGAGCATGGTGGTCCAGGTGGACAATTGCGATGTCATCTGTGTGCCCAAAGCGGACTTCCTCGTACCCGAGGTAGGCCTTGCGAGCTGCATCGCCAAGACGCTCCAAGTTGACGCCATGCGAGAGCTGGACAAGCTGTACCCTGGCTACGGATTCGCCAACCACAACGGGTACGGGACCGAAGAGCATGAGAAAGCTCTCGCCAAGCTCGGCCCTTGCCCAGCCCACCGCACAAGCTACAGCCCCGTCGCCAAGGCCTTGGCCGAGATCGAGCGGGCCGCACAACCACAGGAAGCGTGGGACCTCGATGACGAGTAGCCCTCAAGCTCTGATGAGCCCCGCCGTACAGGGAGTTATGACGACCAACAAACCCAGAGTGCTCGTGGTGGATGACCGACGCGAGATCCGTGAGGCCGTTTCCCGTGTGCTTCGCCGCCGGTTTCAAACGGTGGCCGTCAAGAACGTAGACGAGGGTCTCGCTCAGCTCGAAACTGAGCAGTTCGATGCCATCATCTCCGACATGGAGATGGGACCTGGCCGTAACGGCGTTCAGTTCTACCAAGAGGTGGAGCGAGCCCATCCAGCGCTGGCTGACCGATTCATTCTGTTCACGGGCTCCGAGGAGCTGGCCAAGGGTCAAGTGCCCCTCATCGTGAGCAAGGGTGGGGATGCGAATCTTCTCATCGCAGTGCTCGACGAAATCCTCCCGGTGTAGTTAGGGAGGGTGACCACTCCCGAACCGAAGCTCGACGACTTCTACCTCCAGTGCATCGAGCAGTCCCAACACGAGGACACTCGCATCATGGATCCCAAGCCGTTCATCAAGTGGGCGGGCGGTAAGACGCAGCTCCTCGACCCCATTCGTGAGGCAGCCCCCGAGAAGATCAAGACCTACTACGAGCCCTTCCTTGGCGGCGGGGCAGTCTTCTTCGCCTTCGCAGTCGCCAAGCGGTTCCAGCGGGCGGTGCTCAACGACTGGAACGTCGAGCTGGTCGACGCCTACCAAATTGTGAGGGACTTCCCCGCGGACCTGTTCCCAATCCTCGCCAAGCTCAAAGAGGAGTACCAAGTAGCTCCTCAGGAGACCTTCCTTCGTGAGCGGGCCAAGGACCCTCATGAGCTGTCTCCCGTGCTGCGGGCGGCCCGGTTCATGTTCCTCAACCGGACGGCATTCAACGGGATGTACAGGGTCAACAAGAAGGGTCAGTACAACGTTCCGTGGGGCAAGTACAAGAACCCCAAGGTCCTCAATGAGCCGTTGCTGACCGCGTGCTCAGCGGCCCTCCAGGAGGCCATCATTCGCAATGGTGACTTCGCCAAGGGAGTCGATGGTGCTCGAAAGGGGGATCTGGTCTACTTCGACCCGCCCTACGTCCCACTCACTGCCACGTCCAACTTCACGAGCTACACGAGCGACGGGTTCTCCCTGGACGATCAGTACCGGCTGGCAGCCCTGTTCCGTCTCCTCGCTGAGCGGGGGGTTGAGGTCATGCTGAGCAACTCGGACACGGAGGTCATCCGCGAGCTGTACAAGGGGTTCGAGATGCGCCAGGTCATGGCTCGACGGAACATCAACTCCAAGGGGGACAAAAGAGGTCCCGTGGCCGAACTTTTGGTGGTCGGGCGACCGGGAGGGTTCATTTCGGAGCCGGCCGTGACGTAATACAGACATGAGTGACATCACCTCCCCCACCACCGCGACCGAGATTCCCGAAGAAACCATCTTCGATATCCCGGAGCACAGGTTTGGCGACCTGGAAAAGAAGGTCGAGCGATTCGCACGCAAGTCGGCGAAGCTGGGCACGAAGGCTCTCATCACCATCGAGAACCTGGGCGAGAAGTTCGTCGAAATCATGAAGCGGGACTACCAGACCGGCAAGCAGATCGGGACGGGACAGTTCAACTGCTTCATCCAGGTGAAGGTCCACGGCGAGGCGCCGGTGGTCAACGGACACACCTTCGTGGCTCGAATCGAGCACACTGAGGCGGGCAACATCATCAGCAAGGCGCCTGGGGCAGAAGACATCGCGGTCCCCAACGAGGTTCGGGACGGCGGGTCCTTCTGCGACCACTGCGACACTCAGCGGAATCGGAACGACACCTTCCTGCTCCGGGTCGACGCGACCAACGAGCTGAAGCGGGTCGGGCGGAACTGCCTGGCAGACTTCGTACGGGATGCGGATGCGGCGGGAGCCCTGAGCATGTGGACGCTGCTGCGGGACATCGAGGCGGCATCTGAGAGCGATGAAGACGGGTCCTGGGGCGGCGGCGGGAGCCACTACTTCCTGACCGCTGACTACGTCGCCCACTGCTTCCGGTCGGTCGAGCTGAACGGATGGCAGAGCCGGGGCGGGTCCTACGACGGCGGCCCACAGCCCACGGCAGACGGAGCGCTCTTCGGAATCAACCCTTGCCCCAGCTACCCCGGAGCGAAGGAAGACTGGGACAATGCTCAGCCGACCGAGGCAAACAAAGCGGAAGCGGCGGAAGCGATGGAGTGGGCGAAGGGCCTGAGCGGGGAGAACGACTACGAGCACAACCTGAAGGTCTCCTGCTCGCTGGGGTGTGTGAAGCCCAAGAACATGGGAATCGTCGCGAGCCTGACCATCGCCTACCGGCGGTTCTGTGAGCGGGAAATCGAGCGGGCACAACGGGAGAAGAAGGCAGCGGTCTCGGAGTACTTCGGCAACGTGGACTCCCGGTACCTCAAGACCCTCAAGGTCATGAAGACCAAGGACATGGACAGCGAGTGGGGCCTCACGGTCCTCTACACGATGGAAGACGAGAATGGGCTTCCCTTCAAATGGTTCGCATCGGGCGGATGCCGGGTCCTCGAAGAAGAAGATGGGTACCCCACCCGGTCCCTCAAGGCGGGAGACTGCTTCCCCTTCCTCTTCACCATCAAGAAGCACAGCGAGTTCAAGGGGATGAAAGAAACCACCATCACCCGGGCGCAAATCCAGACGGCGGACTCCAAGCCCCCCAAGTGGGTCGGCAAGGACGGCGAGGTCTTCAAGACCAAGAAGGCGATGACGGCAGCAGCATGAACGAGAACAAGCAGACCTTCTTCGACCGGCTCCAACCGCGTCTGGCCCCCTCAGAACTCATCGCAGTTCGGGGAGCCTACTACATGGCCAAGTACGGGCACCGGGCTCAGGTCCGCAAAGAGACGGACGAGTCCGGCTTCCCCTTGCGTTACTTCGAGCACGTCCGTCGCGTGGCCATCACCCTCATGGACAACGCCGGCATCTACGATCCTGAGCTGATCATTGCCGCGTTGCTCCACGACTCTCTGGAGGATTGCGAGGACATCGACGCTCCCATCATCGAGCACTTCTACGGCCCCTCGGTCACTCGCCGCGTCATACACCTCACCAAGAACCCTGGTGACGGCAAGGAAGCCTACCTCACACGGTTGCGGGGAGCCGACCCCTACACCGTGGTCGTCAAGATGTGCGACCGGCTCGACAACATGCGGTCCTTGGGTGAGACGAGCGTGGAGTTCCAGCGCAAGCAGGTCGCGGAGACGGAGAACTGTTACCTTGACCTGTTCTCGACCGCTCTGTCGAAACTGCCAGACAAGCAAGAGGTGCATCTTCGGCACGGCGTGATGCACGAAATTCTCAACCTGATCGACAGGTACCGGGAGGAACGGACATGATGAGCAAAGACGACACCACCCGAAAGGAGGCTGAGGAGATCCTCAAGCGACAGGACGGCCCCACGATGGTCTTCTGCGAGGACGGGTTGGTCCACATGATCGGCTCGACGGCCTTCGATGTGGCGGTCTGCGGGCAGACCGTGGACACTCTCCGACAGCCCAGGGACAACGACGACCTGTGCAACCACTGCGGCCCGGCCGCCCTCAAGTTTGCCAAGGGCGAGGATTTGCCCAGCTGATGCCCGGTCGCCGGCTCGACCACTCTCGTGGGAAGTGGCGCGTCACGTCCATCTACCATGATGGCCGGGAAGGACCCTCGACCACTTGCACGACCGAAGTGGCGGCCCAGGCCTTCATGGACAAGATCGTGGCCGAGGAGGGTGTCTCGGCGAGCCGCTACTACGATGCCCCACCAGCTCCCCCACGGACTCGATGGGAGCGCCTCTTGGAAGATGACGGGCTCGACGACTAGGGAGCTGCTGGCACTTCTTTGGCCGCCCGACAAGCCTTGGCCATCATCATCGCGATCGAGGCCCCTTCCTCACACGTCACAGCCAGCTTGTAGTTGGCCTTCACGGTCATCCAGTTTGACAGGTACTCGCAGTGGTAGTCACGGTTGGGAGGCATCCACTCCAGTGGGCCCCGGTCGCCCTTGGATCGGTTGGCCGACAAGCTCACCGCCGTCAGATGTCCCGGGTTGTCCAGGTCGTTGAAGTAGGCCCGCTTGGCCTCTTTGGACCAGGCATACCCGCCAGCATCGTGAGCGGCCTTGAGAGGCACCAGGTGGTCGACATCGAGCTGGCGGGGGTTGGTGTAGACGATGCCCGTGAAGGGGCACCCCCAGCGTCCTGAGAGCACCTTGCAGCCCCGTTCGTCGTATTCAACGGGCACCAGGCTCTCGGCGATGAGGACCTCCTGACGGGTGTCCTGGCAATCGTGGTCGGCATCCCACCAGCGGCCCCACTCGTCGCGGTCATACGCGGGCTCGGCGTCTTCGATTTCGACGGTGGGGACGGGAGGGTCCTCACTGACGCCAGCGGACATGTAGTGGGGCGCACAGGCTGTCAGGAGAAGGAAGGGTAGGTAACGCATCAAAAGGTCCTTGGTCATAGCGTCGTCTGAACCCCCAAAAAGGTGGTGCTCGTAGCGTTGGCGACAGGAGCTTGGGCAACGTGCCCCACGTAGAACTCGTTGGGGGCACGAGGGTCGGCGGACACGGTCCACTCATCCTCGTTGGTGAACAGGCCACGGAGACTCCAGAGGAGCTTGTCGCCCTCCGTGTAAGTGATGGGCACTGTCCGGCCGCTTGCGAGGGTGAACCGCTCGAAGCTCGACGTGAGGATGATCCAGCTGCCCGCTCCGATGGTGATGAACCCGTAGGCTATCTGATGCTCAGTGATCCCGGTGAACTTGTCGGCGTCCTCATCGGAGCCCCAGAGGGCGAATCCAGCGCCCCGTACCCCATCCCCGTAGGTCACGAGGAACTCGTCCTTGGGGGAGTCCGCCCACATAGCCCCTTGCCCGCCTGGCCAGCCGCCTCCAACGAGAGCCGCGTCGGCGGACACTGTGAGGGAAGCGCCTTTGACCAGGACGATCAGGTCACGGGTGCGGAAAATCTCCGGCATCGCCTCTGTCCGGCCACAAGAAGATCAATCGCCCTCAGGGTGCCCGAAGGTCACGAACTCATCGAGTTTCTCATCGTTCATGTTCGCGTAGTTGTCCGGCAACATGGAGCGGATCCGCTCGTAGCGGGTCGGAATTGGCCGCTCTGGGCGTTCCTCAAGCTGGACCTTCCCCTTCATCGTCCTCCTCCGCCGCTCCTTCTCTGGGGACCCCGTGGGGGCGGGAGGGCCGTAGGGTGTGCCGTCGTCATGGGCTGAGACTGCTCCTCGACACCTTGTCTGGCGCCACGTCTCACAGCCGTAGAAACGGCCGTAGCGGCTGAGCTGCAATCGCAACGAGGCTCCGCAGTCTGGACAGGTGAGCTGGGCGATGTTCGTCGGCTCCTCCTGGGAGAGTCGGTAGATCCGCCTCCGCTGGCGTGGGGTGGCCTCTGTGAGATTGGGGACCTGGTTGTGATGAGGCATCAGACAGGCTCCTCGAACAGGGCTTCCAGTTGGATCCAGTCGTAGCGAGTCTTGTCCGGCTTGTTGTAGAGCCTCAAGAAGCCCAGGAGCTTCTCGGCCTGCTCGTCGGTGAGCACAGCAATCACAAGCTCAGTGTCAAGCGGCAGCTCCAGTAGCTCCAGCATCTGACGGTAGCGGGAGACATCGCGAGCGGACCTATCGGGGATGGCGGTCTCCTCCTGATAGGTGTTGGCCCGGAACAACTCGTGGGCGATCTCTTGTCGTAGCGTGCGAGCCATCAGTCGAGGTCCCCAAAGTCGAGGTCGTTTTCGTCGTACAGCAGTCGAGTCCAGCGAGTGTGCAGGATTGGAAAGTCCCGATAGACGAGCGTGACGAGCTTCTCGCACTGTCCTTTGTCGAACCGTCCGATGTGAGCTTCTGAGTGGCTGAGCTTCATGGCTTTCCGCATCCAGTTGTAGGCCTCACTCCGAGACTTCCGCTTCCCCTTCAGGGGGCTGCCTACCCGCCACAGCTGGTCAAACACGCTGTGGGCCTTGATGCGAGCTTTGCGGGTCGCCTTGTTGCCGGGAATGCCTTTGGGCGATCCATCCGGCTTGGCGCCGTGGAGGCCGTCGCACTCAGGGTAGTGAGAACAGCCGTAGAAGTGGTTCTCGAACTTCTGCGAGTAGCGTAGAACCATCGGCTCCTGGCACTCCCCACAGGGCAGGTCAAACAGCTCGTTGGGGAGTTGTTTGACCCTGGGCTCGTCCAGGTCCACGTCGTTGTCGTAAGGGGCGGCGCTCACCCCTTGTCCTTTACACCAGCGGAGCCAGCGCTGACCGGACTCGCGTGTGGAGTTTTGGGCTGTACCGCTTGAGCGAGGTCATCGTTCCGTGGGCTTTGGTGAACCCAAGAACGATCCCGACACGGGCTCCGAGCCGTGTCCAGCGATCCGCCGCCGTGAGCACGTTGGTCATCTCTTTGAGAAGGGATCTACGAGCGTCTGCCCCTTGCCGGAGAGCCAGCTCGAAGCTGTCGAACACCACCACAGTTCGATCGATGAGGCCGTTCTGCTGAGCTAGGGCCAGCAGGAAGAACAGCATGTCGAGCCGGTCTTGGACACTGATCAGCTCGCGGCTGATTTGGACTTTCTCCAACAGCACCTGGTCCTTGGGAGTGAGGTCCTGGGCGGTCATCCAGTGGATGAGGGCGTTAACGAGCTGGGTCGCATCCTTGTCCCGCCCCTCCTGGAGTAGGTGGCGGGCCTCCCAGATGGCCTTGAAAAACTCCGTGAAGCGGAAACCCTGGTCCACAAGAGACCGAAGAGGCTCCTCAACCGCGAAGTCGGGGACATCGAGCAGGGCGTGGAATAGCTGCCAGGAGCCGTCACGAGTAGCGAAGGCGAGTCGC
>Ga0307378_10002236_pt1 | contig 30137 bp, 26 predicted proteins | sample UN1MG_FD_202238 | JGI IMG/M metagenome (GOLD analysis project Ga0307378, IMG submission 202238) | Soil microbial communities from Risofladan, Vaasa, Finland - UN-1 | ecosystem: Environmental > Terrestrial > Soil > Coastal area > Acid sulfate soil | place: Finland: Risofladan, Vaasa | collected... | reverse complement strand
CGTTGCAGGGGCGCGCCACAGCGCTGGCCCCGCTCATCGCGGAGAGTTCTTTCCGCGTGGGGCCAGAACTGGAATCGCTGTGGGCGGACGTGATGGACCTGGTTTTGCCTCCCGCCGGTCAGTAACCAGAACCGACAGAAACCGGGTTTTGTCGCTTCGCTTATGACTGGACTTTAGAGCGCTAAACAGGCTCAGGTGAATCTGAGCCGGTCGAACCTTCACAGTCTACAGGCGTAGGGCCTACACAGAGGCGGCAGATGGTCGTTTTTGCTTCTTCGAGATGACTGGAAACCTCTGGCGAGGCTGGGGATGGAATCCCGGTGTGCGCCCTGGCGATTTTCCGCTGGGTCTGGGAGGCCGGGCCGGTGTACCCAACCCGTGCGAAAATGCAGCCCAGGCCTGACGCACCTGGCCGGGTGTCAGCGACGGTGAAGCGCGCCGTGACTTGGGGTCCCAAGGACGTGGCTGGGCAGTTACCAACGTGCGGGCCAGCAGCAGTTGGGTGTACGCGAAGGTCACGATCCACACCCAATTCATGGCTGCGGCCAAGTCTGGCGTCTGGGCGATCAGTAGCCCCATCCGGCGTTGGGCGAAGCGAAAGAAATGCTCGATGCCAAAGCGCAGCAAGTACATCAGGCACAGGGCTTCCAGGGGCACGTGGCTGGGGCCGCTCCAGAACAGCCAGAGAGGGCGTTTGTACATCGCCTCTCCTGCCGCCGTCAAGAACTCGACCCGTACAACCATACCGACCAAGGCGGGCAAGTCCTTGAAGTGCAACTGCGTCCAGGCGCTGAGGCGCACCGTCGCCTTGCCGAATGACCAGGTGGATTGACGTTCTGGCGCTGGCGGCGACTTGAGCCGGAACTTCTTCCCGTGTACTTTGGGACGTCCGCGACGGCGTGGGCCGCTCACCGGGGGCGGCGGGCCATACAGTACCCGATTGCAGGCCAGCCGTACCAGTACGCACAGGTTCGGTAGGGTGACAAAGACGGCCAGAAACACACGCTTGGCGTAGTGGCTGTCCGCCACGATGACGGCTAACACGCTGGCGACCAGGGTCAGCGCCAAACGCTTGACCTGCTCGGCGGCCACCGCAGCAGGCGTGCTGCTCGTGGCGATCCGCTCTACGTCGCGCGGGGCAAACCACGATTGCCCTTGAGCAATCACCCGACCGAGCCAACTGTACTGGTGGCCAGGCACGGTGCCCTGCTTGCTGGCCGAGTAGACTTTCCCGCGATCTGGCAAGGTCTCTGCATCAGGACGCGGGTGGATCGTGCCATCCATCGCGTAGACGGCATAGCCTGCCACCGTGATCGCATCAGCCGGTTCCGCCGTGGCGAGGAGTTCACGAGCCAATTCGGGATCGACCTGTGGCAAAACGTCTGTAGAAGTTGTAAAGGTTCGGTTGTCATACTGCCGAATCATCGGCAGTTGCCCAATCTTGTCAAGTCCGGCGAAAACATGCGACAGATCCTCACACTTCCAGGGCGCCCTACAGCCGTGTTTGCCAGTAACAATCTGCTGAGTCTGGGGGCGCTGTTGGCCATCAATGAGATGGGCCTGCGATGTCCTGAGGAAATCGCGCTAGTCGGTTTCGACGACCACCCATGGGCCGCCATTTCAGACCCGCCGCTGACCGTCGTCCGGCAGCCGGCCCAGCAGCTCGGCCAGGTAGCGACACAGATGCTTCTCACGTTGATCAATGGCGAGCAACTGCCCGAACCTCGCGTCATTCTGGATTGCAAGTTGATATTGCGTCAATCCCACTGCCTTGTCGCTTAGTTCCAGCCCCTGAGTGAAGGCCTGAGTAGACCAAAGCCCTGCAAAGCCCCGATTCTTGGCCAACGGTGAGTAGAGTCTCCCAGACAGAATTGCCGCTCGAAAAATCCTAACTAACAAAACTAAATTAGGCATTGACAGCCGGCTCAATCTGTGATACAATGTAATCGGTTGCGCAACCGTATGCGCAACCGTATGCGCAACCGTATGCGCAACCGATTACATCTCCATCCGATTCTGTAACCGAAGGGAGTTCCTTGAAACGCTCCACGGTACGTGACGTTGCCGAGCGAGCCGGCGTGTCCACGACGACGGTCTCGCACGTCATCAATGAGACCCGCTTCGTCGAAGAGGAGACGAAACAGCGGGTGCTGCAAGCGATCGCAGAGCTCGGCTATCGTCCCAGCATGATCGCCCGCAGCTTGACCACGAACCGCACGCAGACCGTCGGTGTGATCGTCTCCGATTCCTCCAACTACTTCTTTGCCGAGGTCCTGCGTGGGATCGAAGATGTACTGAGGCCGGAGGGTTATGCGCTCCTGGTCTGCAACACGGCCGAGATCCTGGAGCGGGAGTCCCACTACCTGGACCTTCTACTGCGCCAGCAGGTGGACGGTATCATCGCGGCAGCCACCAGTCAGAGATGGGACATACTCACCGAGGTTGATATCGAACATCTGCCTGTTGTCTTTGTGGATCGCACTTTTGAGGGGCTAGATAGCCCATTCGTGGGTGTGAACAACAAGATGGGAGCCTACCAGGGCACGAGCCATATGATCGAATGCGGTCATCGCCAGATCGGCATCCTGGCAGGATTCCAGCGCCTGTCCACTATGCGCGAACGGCTAGCCGGATTTCGCCAAGCCTTGCAAGAGCATGACATCCCATTGCCCGAGAAGTGGGTTGTCACATCTCCTTTGAGTATCGAAGCAGGGCGCGAGGCGATGCGACAGATCTTGACACTCCCTGAGCGCCCTACAGCCGTGTTCCTCAATAATAACCTGCTGAGTCTGGGAGCACTGTTAGCGATTAGGGAACTCGGTTTGCGTTGTCCTGACGACATTTCGGTGGTTGGCTTCGATGACCATCCGTGGGCGGCTGTTTCAGATCCGCCGTTGACGGTGGTGCGGCAGCCAGCTCAACAGCTTGGCCAGGCAGCAGCGCAGATGGTGCTTGCTCTGATCGACGGTGAGCAACCTCCTGAGTCGTGTGTCATTCTGGAATGTGAGTTGATTTTGCGTCAATCGTGTTGACCTGCGTCCCAGCCAGTTCTTCGCTTTCAGTGCTTGTGGTCCGGCATTGTTAGCCAGGACGGACAGATAGGTCGGCGATAATCTTCCACCTGGACGAAGAAGGAGCGAATGTGATGAAAAGACATCTCTTTATTCATTCCAGAACCTGTGCTGTGATGGGGGTGATTCTTGCCCTGCTGTTTGGCGCATTTGTCCTCACAGCTTGCGGCAGCGAGGAGAAACCTGACCCCAGCCAGGCGGACATCAACAAAAGTGTGGTGGTCGAGGGCTGGAAAATTACGCTCACTGGTGTGCCCGATGAAGCCCCGGTGGTTGGGACAGGTGGTGTCACCCATGCGGCTCAGAACGGCACATTCGTGATCATCCCCGCGACTGTCACTAACCAGAACACAGATATCCTGTTGTTCCCCGATGGTCTGCTCGTATTAAAAGATTCGCAGGGACGAGAATTCCCACCAACTGGCTCTACGCCACAATTCGCTTATTTACAGGCGCAGCCCGACAAAGACATGTTGATGGATTCTCCCGTGCCGGCTGGGGGAACAAGAAATACAGTTCTGATCTTCGATGTACCCAAGGACGCCAGGGGATTAGTCATGGTCGTCAAGCCGACGGGCGATACCTTCAAACTCGGCTATAAGACTCCATAGCCTGAACAATATACTTCCGTGACGGAGAACTATGAAGATGAGTGCAATCACTGCAAGCGATCCTGGTCCGGTGCTTCCCAGAAGACGAGGTGCTCTGGCTGAATTCAAGCGGGCTTTCACCGCGCTGCAGCGCGAGGAAACCATCTCAGGCTATCTCTTCATCCTTCCGAATTTACTCGGGTTCCTGGCTTTCACCATTTTCCCCCTCCTCTTCGCCTTCAGTATCACTTTTACGGAATGGGACCTGTCTAAAGCTCCACAGTTTAATGGGCTGCAAAATTATGCAGCTCTCTTCAAAGATGACCTTTTTTGGAAGGCGTTGGGCAAAAGCTTCTACTACACTTTTGGGGCGGTGCCAGCCGGCATTTTCCTGGCTTTCTGCCTGGCGCTGCTTCTCAACCAGAAGATCAAGGGCGTGGTCCTCTTCCGCACCATCTATTTTCTGCCCCAGGTAACACTGGTGGTCGCCTCGGCTATGGTTTGGAACTGGCTCTACCAACCGGATTTCGGGCTGCTCAACTTTCTTTTGGGGCTGGTTGGCATCCAGGGGCCGCGCTGGATATACAGTACGGCTTGGGCCATGCCAGCGGCGATTATTTATTGCAACTGGATGGGGATTCCTCCCTCGTCGCTCATCCTGCTGGCCGGATTGCAGGGCATCCCCGGCGAACTATATGAAGCCGCCGAGATTGACGGGGCCGGCTCTTTCGGGAGGCTGCGCTACGTCACCCTGCCCCTAATGACACCCTCTTTGTTTTTTGTGATGGTCATCTCCCTGATCGGTGCCATGCAGACCTTCTCTCAGTTCTACGTTCTAACTCAAGGTGGTCCGGCCCGGGCAACAACCACCCTGACCTTGTACATTTACCAGCTCGCTTTTTCCTGGTTCAAGATGGGGTATGCCTCAACTGTAGCTGCGGTGTTGTTCCTGATCCTCCTGATCCTGACACTGATCCAATGGAGAGTGGCCCATAGATGGGTATATGGCTTTAGCGAATGAGCCAACCGGGCTTTCACAAGATAACCAGGCTTCATCCTGGAAAGGATAATAAATGACTTCACTGACCGCTGAGCGGATTGTACGGACTGAAAGTGAAAAGGGGCGCTTCTACGTCGGGAAAAAACGCAGACAGCTTCTTATGAACACCTTTGCTTACCTCGTGCTTGGATTGGGCGGGATAGCCACACTGGTCCCGTTCTACTGGATGGTCGCCAGCTCGCTCAAATCGCTTGGCGAAATTTACCAATTTCCGCCAACGCTTTTACCCAGCACCCTCCATTTCGAGAACTACATACTGGCCTGGAGGATCATTCCCTTCGCCACCTTTTTCAGGAACACGGCGTACATTTCGTTAAGCGTGACGCTGGGACAGTTGTTCACCTGCTCCCTGGCCGGCTATGCCTTTGCCCGGCTGCGTTTTCCGGGGCGCGATAGAATTTTCTTGCTGTATCTGTCCACCATGATGGTCCCATTTTCTGTGGTGATGATCCCGCTGTATATTTTGATGAGAAACCTTGGGTGGATAGACAGTCACCTGGCTTTGATCGTCCCCGGACTGGTCAGCGTCTTCGGAACTTTCCTCATGCGCCAGTTTTTTAGCACGATACCTAAGGAACTGGAAGATGCCGCCCGGATTGATGGCTGCAGTTTTTTCCGCCTTTATTGGACCATTATGTTACCCATCTCCAAGCCAGCCGTGGCCACGCTGGGTATCTTGACTTTTATGAACACCTGGAACGACTTCCTCTGGCCGCTGATCGTGATCAGCACCATTCCGCACAAAACTTTGCCATTAGGACTGCTCATGCTTTTGGAGCAGCAGGCCATCAAAACGCCCTGGCACATGGTCATGGCGGCCGGTACGTTCTCCATTCTGCCCATTCTGGTTGTCTTCACCTTGGGACAGAAATATTATGTGCAGGGGATTGTGACCTCGGGCCTCAAGGGCAGTGCCTGAGGGTTCAATAGCGGCAAAAACAATTGGGGAGATACCGGCAGACTTGGCGGAAAGCGGCATCTCCCTGGGGCGACACAGTGCATAGAACCCACTGAGCACTGTTACGTGCTCGAGCGCTGCTCTATTCACGTGCCTGCGTGTATTATACACTGTGTCAACTCAGTTGCCAGAGAAATGCCGCAAAACATGACCCACACTTTCTGCAAGATCTTGGAGATTGAAAGGGGGTGGTACATCAAAATCTTGGTAGTGATGGGCAGGGCTGCGTTGGTTTATTGAGCAGGCCCATTTTCTGTTGGGCCCACATCATTCTGATCCTAAAGGAGGATGGATCACCATGTCCGAGCAACGAAATCAACACAAGTACAGCCGGCGAGACTTTGTGAAAGTCGGCACTGGATTGGTCGGCGCCGCTCTTCTCAGCGCTTGTGCCCCGACCCCCACTCCTCAAGTGGTGGAGAAAGTCGTTGAAGTCGCCGCACAAGACCCCTGGCTCACCGGCAAGGTCCCACCGGATGCCACCGGCGATTTCCGCATAATGTCCTGGGAGGGTGAAGGAGAAATGCGGAAATGGCTGCTCCACATCGGGAAATTCTTCAGCAAATACTATCCCAACATAAAGTGGAACCTGGACTGGGGTATTTCCTGGGATGATTACTGGACCAAACTCCCGACTCTTATGGCGGGCGGTTCGCCGATCGAGATGGTCTGGATGCACGATTCCAAGGTGCACACCTTCGCCGCCCGCGAGTTCCTGCTGCCTCTGGACGACTGGCTGACCGCCTACCCGGCGCCCGGTTGGCCAGACCACTTCTACAAATCCCAGGTGGAGTCATTCGTGCACAACGGAAAGCAGTATGCCTTCCCCTATGACTGGGCACCCGGCGGCTTCTACGTCAACGTTGACCTCTTCGATCAAGCCGGCCTGAAGATCCCGGATGAAAATACAACCTGGGATGAGATCCGGGAAGTCGCCAGGAAGATATCCAAGGATACAGACGATCCCATGAAGGCTGTCTGGGGATTGGGCGGCATTGACCCTGGATGGACGGGCGGCATTTACTGGATCATCAAGGAGTTTGGCGGAGACTACTGGACGGCAGACCTGACGAAGTCAATGCTGAGCGAGCCGAAGACCGTCGAGGCTCTCCAGTTCTTGCGGGATCTTGTCTGGAAGTACAACGTTCATCCCAGTGCAGCGTCTATCCAGGGCCTGGGTCTGGATTACGAGATGGCGTTTGCTTCCGGCAAGATCGCCATGCACTATGGCCTGAACGACATTTCTTTCCGCATCAACGAAGGGATCGCCGGCAAGTTCAAGTGGACGGTTGCGCCCACCCCGACCGGCCCGGCCGGGCGCTTCCAGTTCTCGGGCGGCTCGGCGTTCGCCATCCCCAAGACTTCCACGCAGAAGGATATGGCCTACGAGCTGATCCGCTTCGTCCTGGCCAATCCCGATAACCTGCCGACCACGGCGGTCATGGGTGGCGCGTTGGTCGCCAACAAGGACTTTGCCGAGTTTGGCCTGCCGCCCGCGAGCCTGGGAATTTCGGATGCCTTCCGGCATGCCTTCGTCGAGATGGGATCCAAGAATCCCTGCATGCCTAACTACCACGCCAAGTATCTGGAGTGGGAGCAGTCGGTTTGGGCTACAGACATGGGTCCGGTCTGGATAGGCGAGCAGGCAGACGTCGCCGCAGCCGCCAAAGCCGCCAGCGACGGCACCCAGAAAATCCTCGAATCGTTGGCGAGCTAAACCAATCTGCAGATCTTAATGGGGCAGGCTGTCGTCAGGTCAGTGGGACGGCAGCCTGCCTCCCCCCGTGATGCGCAGAAAAAACGTAGTGGCCGGACACGGATGGGGCGTCGATCAGTAATCCGAGGGAGATCAGGAAGGAGAGACTCGGCCATGCGCAAGGCCAATCTAGCTTTGGGCTTTCTGGCCAACGTCCTGGGTCTGCTCACCATCGTCCTTGTCATTTATCTCGGCCTGACTGTCTTTGGGTTGTTCTTCGCCACAATCGGAAAGGCGCTCCAGGCCGAGTTCATTGGCTCGCCGCCGGGCGATTCTGGCCGGCAAGTCGTCGACAGTCTCCTAACGATGCTCAGGGGTATCTGGGATCTTGGACCGGGATTCCTGATCTTTGGCCTGCTGGGCATGTTTGCTGCATGGGGCGACGAGATGGCCAGGGCATTGGACAAGAAGCGAGCCTGGCTGGGCAGCCTCGGTTGTATGGCAGTGATTATTACCGTTTCGGTCATCACCTGGAGATTTGTCCAGCGGGAGGAAATCGCCCTGTGGATGGCCGAAGCGCCCGAAACGTTTGGGTGGCGTGATTTGCTTGTGGGTTCGTATACGACCGACGTAGTTATGAGCCTGGCCTTCGTTCTGGTCGTTACATACCCAATCTGGGCCGTGTGGCGGTGGTGGTACGCCAAGCTGGTCGGCTGGCTTATGCCTTCGGTGCCCATGCCCAAGGCAGCAGCGCGTCGCACAGCACTGGAAGAACAAATGGCCTACACCTCCCGCTTGCACGAACTGAAGTGGGGGACCTTAGCCGCCGAAGGCCGTGTGGCAGAACGCAACGATGTCTCAACGAAAGCCGCTCCCACACCCCAATCTTCTCCACTCAAAGAGATGTGGCAGGGTGGGAAACTGATTAAGCCGTTGGCCACTCTGTTTGTCCTGTGCGTCGTCCTCCTGGTAGCAGTGAATTGGTACCATACGCAGGTTGCCGTGCGAATTCAGCACAGCATTGTATATGTGGCAGCCGTTGGCTCTGAGGGTCCTCACCAATCTAGGACGGTCAAGGTCGAGCCGGGCACCCGCAAGATCAGAGTCGTCAATGTCAATGGAACCGGGACTGTAAACCTGTATCTGAGCCCAACCGACGACCATCGGGAAGCCGTGGCCGGTGTGAAAAATTGGTCCTTCGAATGGCGCCCGGACGAATACTTGCATGCCGACATCCCCCTGGCCGAGGTGCAGCCAGGCGAGTATTATTTGCATTTTGTGCAAGATTCGGGCTGGGGGTATTTTGAATACACACTGGCCAGCGGTGGTGGCACAGCCAGCCAATTGTCGGCGTTAGCGCTTGGATTCCTGCTGGCTTGTAGTCTGATTCTTGGTCTGGTCTTGCTCTTGCTGACCACCGCAAGAATAAAAAGGAGACGTTAAGATGATAAACAAAATTTATGAACCCACCTGGAATTCCCTCTTGCAGCACAGGACACCTCAATGGTTTCACGAAGCGAAGTTCGGCATCTATACTCACTGGGGAGTCTATGCCGTTCCCGCACGCGGCCCCAATGCTACCTGGTATCCCTATAACATGTACCGGGAAGGCACGCCCCAGTGTGAATACCACGTCAAAACCTACGGGGGTCCTGAAAAATCCGGCTATAAAGACTTTATCCCCCAGTTGACGGGCGAGAAGTTCGATCCTGACGAGTGGGCCGAACTGTTCAAGAAAGCCGGCGCTCAATTCGCCGGTCCGGTTGGCGAACATCACGACGGCTTTTGCATGTGGGACAGCCGCTACACCGAATGGAATGCCGCCAGGATGGGGCCCAAGAGAGACGTCGTTGGAGAGCTGGAGAAGGCGATCCGGAAGCAGGACATGAGGTTCATGGTCGCGCTGCACCATGCCGAGAACTGGTGGTTCTTCCCCCACTGGAAAAAGGAGTTTGATGTCTCGGATCCGCGCTATGCCGGGTTGTACGGTGAACTGCACAATCTGGATAAGGACCCCGGCGAGGGAATCGAAGGATTTGAAGAAAGATTCTTTGCCCAGGACAAGCCCAGCAAAGCGTTCCTCGATCAATGGAAAGGCAAAACCTTGGAGGTCATTGACAAGTACCAACCCGATATGTTGTGGTTCGATTTTGGATTGGGGAGAATACAGGAGAATTACAGAAGGGAGATGCTGGCTTACTACTACAACAGGGCGACGGAGTGGGGCAAGGAGGTCCTGGTAACCTACAAGGGGCATTACCTCCCCCCTGGTGCTGGAGTCGTTGACCTCGAATTGGGCCGCCACGACACCTTGACCTACCACGAATGGCTCACCGACACCACAGTCGACGATGGGCAAGGCTGGGGTTACCTGAAGGAGACGGAGTACAAGTCGGTGAAAACGCTTGTACATTATCTGATCGACAATGTCAGCAAGAACGGCCACCTGCTGCTCAACGTCGGGCCCAAGCCGAACGGAGAAATCCCCGAAGAAGCCAAGGAATTGCTGGTCGGGATTGGGGAATGGTTGGAAGTGAATGGCGAGGCCATCTATGGCACCACACCCTGGATGACCTACGGTGAGGGCCCGACCGAGATGCCCAAGGCGGGTCCCTTTATGGAGGATCAGGAGGTCGAGTATACCACGCAGGACATTCGCTTTACGGTAAAGGACGATGTGCTGTACGCCATCAGCTTGGGCTGGCCGGACGAACGGGTGATGATCGAAACGCTCAAGCATGCGTACGAGTCGGAGATCAAATCTGTTAGCTTGCTTGGCGCTGACGGGAAGTTGGAGTGGTCACTGACGCCGGAAGGCCTGAGCATTACGCCACCTGGTGAAAAGCCGTGTGACCACGCGTTTGTGTTCAAAATCGTGAGGGGCAACCCGTTTGAGTAAAGACCCCGCAATAATGGTTCATTAGACACGCTCTGAAAGGAGGTGAGCGATGTAAGGAAAAGAATGGCAAAATCTATAACAATTTCGCTCATATCGGGAATTAGGTGAAACGGTCTCAGGCACGGCAAAACTACCACCACAGATGGGGCATCGGCAATTCTCCGCTACTGTATATGGTGGGTAAAAGGAGTGCTGAAGTTGGCTTCACCTAATTTCCCACATGAGCGAACAATTTCCACAAGTACAAGTAAAGGAGAGAGACAAATGAAAACCCGCACCAATTTAACACTCTTGATCTTGGCGGCTGCGCTCTTGGTGTCCTGCAGTCGCGGGACGCCAACCGTGAGCCCACCGACCGAGGCGCCGGCAGAGCCAACCGAGGCGCCGGCAGAGCCAACCGAGGCACCGGCAGGTGGTTCCCCTCACGAGTCACCAATGCTGGCGGCTCTGGTGGCCAGCGGGGACCTGCCTCCGCTGGCAGAGCGGTTGCCCATAGAACCGGCGGTGGTAGAACCGCGCGAATCTATCGGTCAATACGGTGGCCCGATCCGTCTTCTGGGCGGTTATGAGGGAGGCGGCGTCTTCACGCAGCTTACCGAGAATGCGACACAAGGGTTACTCACCATTGATCCCAACTACGATCAGTTTCAGCCCAACATAGCAGAGGGGTGGGAGCTCGCGGAAGATGGCATGAGCCTCACGTTCTACCTGCGGGAGGGTATGAAATGGTCGGATGGCGATGACTTTACTGCCGACGACTTTGCCTTCTGGTACGAGGACATTCTGCAGAACCCCGATATCACTGTGGAGATCTCCTCCGACTGGATGCCCAGTGACGAGCTGATGGGCTTTAACAAGATCGACGACTACACTGTGCAATTCACCTTCGCGGTACCTTACTACCGGGCGATTGAGGTGTTCGCAGGCAATCTCCCGGCTGCACCGGAGCACTTCCTGAAGCAGTACATGCCCAAGTACAACGACGGCGCCGAGGCGCTGGCCGAGGAAGAGGGCTACGAGACGTGGCAGCAAGCGGTACAGTTTCACACAGGCGTCGTCATGGGCACGGGCGGTTACAACGCTGACCCCATGGCGCCCACTCTCAACCCCTGGCTCATCAAGGACCTGGGCGCCGATTCGGCGCTCTGGGAGCGCAACCCCTATTACTGGCGGGTGGACACGGAGGGCAACCAGCTACCCTACGCAGACACGCTCCTTGTTCTCCTAACCGACGACGCCTCGAGAACGGCCCCGGTCAAAACCTTAGCCGGTGAGCTTGACTTCACCAACTACTCAGGGTTGAGTCTAGCAGACTATCCTGTGTTGAAGGAAAAGGAAGAGGAAGTTGGCTACACGGTCAACCTCTGGCCAAGGGCTGACGCGTCGCACGCCATGGGCTTTGCCCTCAACTACACCCACCAGGATCCGGTGCTGCGCGAGATCTTTAACGATCTTCGCTTCCGGCAGGCCCTGTCGCTCGCCATCAACCGCGACGACATCAGCGAGAACATCTTCTTTGGCCTGACCGAGCCCTGGACCGCCCCGGTCTCAGCCGCCTGGACCGGCTACGAGGACTGGATGGGCACCTACTATGCGGAACACGACGTGGAACGGGCCAACGCGCTGTTGGACGAGATGGGACTCGAATGGGATGCTGCCCACGAGTATCGCTTGCGCCCCGACGGCGAAACCCTCACCATCATCGGCGAGTACTGCACGGAATGGCTGGCCTACTCTGAGGATCTGCTCGACTTGGTCGCGATTTACTGGGCAGAGATCGGCGTAAGGTTCGAACCCAAGTTCGTGCCCGAGGAAACCCTGCAGACTCGCTTTGTGGCCAACGAGACGGATGTGGGTATCTCAAACTCTGACGGCGGAGCGGAGTTAACGGCGCGCTCATCTTACCCCATGCGTCTTATGCCGCCGTGGCACTGGGGATTTAGCGATTGCTGTCCGATGTCCTCCTACCAGTGGCGCCAATGGCTGGATAGCGAGCGAGATCCATCTCGCGAAACAGAAGGTATCGAACCGCCGGAGGAAGTCAAGAGAATCTATCAACTGGTATGGGAATGGCTCGACCAGCCATACGGCACCGAGGAATACAAGGAGTTGATCAACGAGATCATCACGATCAACGTTGAGAACCTGTATTACTTTGGCACCGTCAGCTCGTCACCGGCAGTTTTCGTCGCGAGCAATCGGCTGGGGAATGTGCCGCGGGAGGATGGCGTTTTTGACGCCTGGGGTTTGACCCCGTACCTGCCCGAGACGTGGTACATCCGTCAATAGCAGGCGGTCAAGAAAAGCAACCAGCTCGTAGGGCGGGTTTCCATACCTGCCGACAGATGGCGGGTAAGAAACTCGCCCTACAGCTTTTGCATGGTCAGGTGCAGTGCTATCAGATAGTTGGCAGCAGTCTAGTTCTGCCGGGTTGGCAGAACTAGACTGCATTCTCAGAGCCCTTCAAAGCAGTCTGCACGCACAGACCGGGTCTCACCAGGCCAGACGCCTGGATAGCGGGACGGACGGTTTCAACAGGGAACAGTGGGGCAAATGTGTCCTGGAAGATGCTCGCAGGGGGTGTGTCGCCCCTGTCTGTAGCGTTAAGACAGATGCTAGCCCTAGATATGGGGCGCGGGTGACACACCCGCTTTGAGTACCCCGTAGAGCCTGATAGAGGAGTGATCTGACGATGCTTTCCTATTTTTTTCGTCGCCTGATGTATATGATTTTGACCGTGTGGATACTCAGCATCGTGACGTTTCTAATCATCCAGCTCCCTGCCGGTGACTTTGTCAACAACCTGGCGTCCCAATACGCCAGGTCGGGACGAGAACTAGACCAAGCACAATTGAATAACCTGAGACGGCAATTTGGCCTGGATCAGCCGGTATACGTCCAGTATCTTCGATGGGCCACGAACGTCCTGCAGGGGGACTTTGGCTGGTCTTTTCAGTATTCGCAGCCGGTCGAACGCGTGGTCGGTGACCGCGTAGGGCTTACTGCGACGATCTCCATCGCCACCCTGTTGCTCGTCTATCTCGTGGCGGTCCCCATCGGCATACATTCTGCCACCCACCAGTATTCGATGCGTGATTACTTGTTCATGTTCGTGGGCTTCCTCGGCATGGCGATGCCCAGTTTCCTGCTGGCGCTTATCCTGATGTACGTCTTCCTCAACGCAGGCATGAGCGTTGGAGGGCTTTTCTCCCCGGAATATATGCGTGAGCCATGGGGTCTCGGCAAATTCATCGATCTTCTCAAGCATCTCCCGCTGCCCGTTCTCATCATCGGCACAGCAGGCACGGCAGGACTGATTCGCATCATGCGCGCTTCGTTGCTGGATGAACTCGGCAAGCAATACGTGATTACCGCCCGTGCCAAGGGGCTGCGTGAAACCAAGCTCTTGTTCAAGTACCCGGTGCGGGTGGCGCTCAACCCCATCGCCAGCACGATCGGTTGGGAGCTGCCAGGCATTGTTTCCGGGGGGGTCATCACCGAGCTGGTGCTGAACCTGCCGACAACCGGTCCAATGCTGTTTGGTGCGCTGCTCACGCAGGATATGTTTCTGGCCTCGAGCCTGCTGCTGTTCTTGAATATCCTGACCGTCATCGGGACGTTTATCTCCGACATTGTGCTGGTCATTGTGGATCCCCGTATACGGTTTACTCAAAGGGAGGCCTGAGTTATGTCCGAAGCCCTACCTGTAAAGTCAGAGCGCCCAGAACTCAGCGCCGAGGAGCGATATTACCTGGCCTCGCAATGGCAACTGATGTGGCAGAAGTTCCGCCGTCACAAGTTAGCCATCGTCGGGGGCAGCGTTCTGGTAGCGCTTTACCTCGCAGCCATCTTCGCTGATTTCGTGGCGCCCTATTCCAAGGAAGTTCGGTTCGAAAAATCATCCTATCACCCACCCACACGCGTTCACTTGTTCGGCGACGAGGGCAACTTCGTGGGTCCCTTTGTCTATGGCACGACCCGACAAAGGGACATGGAGACACTCCAACTCAAGTACGAGGAGGACAAAGCCGTTCGCTACCCCATCCGTCTTTTCGTTCACGGAGAATCGCACAAGCTGTTGGGGCTGATCGAGACCGACATCCACCTCTTCGGCGTCGAGGAGCCAGGGGGCATTTTCCTGTTCGGCACAGATAGCATCGGGCGCGACCTCTTCTCACGGACCCTTCACGGCGCGCGGTTGTCGTTGTCTATCGGGCTGGTCGGTGTGGCCCTGTCATTCGTTATCGGCATAACCCTGGGCGGCATCTCCGGCTATTTCGGGGGCGCTGTTGACACGTTTATTCAACGTGTCATAGAATTTCTCATCTCTATGCCTACCATTCCTTTGTGGCTCGCCTTGAGCGCCGCCCTCCCTCGGGACTGGCCGGTGGCCAGGATTTACTTCGGAATCGTGGTCATCCTGTCGCTGGTAGGCTGGGGGGGACTTGCCCGTGTCGTGCGCGGCAAGTTTTTGGAGCTGCGCGAGCTCGATTACGTCCTGGCAGCGCGAGTCTCCGGCGTCAGCGAATGGTCGATCATTCGCGTCCATCTGGTGCCAAACTTCGCCAGTTACCTGATCGTCCATATCACTCTGGCCATTCCCGAGATGATTCTTGGGGAAACAGCACTCAGTTTTCTGGGATTGGGGTTGCGCACTCCGGCCGTAAGCTGGGGGGTCCTGCTGGAGAAAGCGCAGAATATCCACAGCGTGGCGATCTATTGGTGGACGGTGATTCCCGCCCTATTTGTGATCACAACGGTCATGGCCTTCAACTTTTTGGGCGATGGGTTACGCGACGCCGCCGATCCGTACAAACAATAGGCCACAGAGGAGACGCTAGATGACGAATTTGCCAGAATCAACTTCCGGATCAGAGCGCCCCCTGTTAGAGGTAACGGATCTCAAGACCTACTTCTACGTCAATGAAGGGGTCCTGAAAGCTGTTGACGGTGCCAGTCTTCTTATCAACAAAGAGGAGACGCTCGGGCTCATTGGCGAGAGCGGTTGCGGAAAAAGCGTGACCGCCCTGTCTGTTTTGCGTCTCGTGTCTTCACCGGGACGGTTAGTAAGTGGGGAGATTCTGCTCCACCTGGACGGAGATGCCATCAACCTGGCCCAATTGAACCCCTCGGGCCGCGAGATTCGCGACATACGGGGCAAGGAAATCTCCATGGTGTTTCAAGAGCCCATGACCAGTCTTTCGCCTGTCCATACCATCGGCAATCAGATCCGCGAGGCGATCCTTCTACATCGAACGAACGACAGACAAGAAGCGCAGGATATCGCGCTGGATATGCTAAATCGGGTGGGTATCCCCAATCCAACAAAGTGCATTGATGACTATCCACATCAACTCTCCGGGGGTATGCGCCAGAGGGCGATGATTGCCATGGCGCTCTCCTGCCACCCGAAACTGCTGATTGCCGATGAGCCAACCACGGCGCTGGACGTCACCGTACAGGCGCAGATTCTGGACCTTATCAAGGAATTGCAGGAACAGTTTCGCATGGCGGTCCTTTACATTACCCACGATCTGGGCGTGATCGCCGAGATGTGCCACAGAGTAGCCGTCATGTACCTGGGCAAGATCGTCGAACTCGGATCTGTGCGGGACATCTTTTACCGCCCGTTGCATCCCTACACCGTGCGCCTGCTCAAGTCCAGGCCGACACTGATCAAGGGCACCGGGGAGCGGCTGGAGTCCATTGAGGGGAACGTGCCGGTCCCGCTCGATCCACCGCCAGAGTGCGGTTTTTGTGACCGCTGTCTCGAGGCAATAGAGGACCGCTGCAACACGGCGGTACCAGAGCTCATTGAAAACGAAGACGATCACTGGGTACGCTGCTTCTTATACGAAGGGACAGGATAGCCTATGGAAACTACTGGACAGCAGGTTGCTGAACGCATCGATAACGTTGACGCTCTGTTAGAGGTCAAGAACCTGAAAAAGTACTTTCCAATTCAGACCGGCCTCTTCAGGCGAGAGACTGGATACGTCAAGGCGGTCGATGACGTCAGCTTCAAGATTGGGCGCGGTGAGACGCTAGGGTTGGTAGGTGAAACGGGCTGTGGGAAGACCACTTTGGGTCGTTGTGTGGTGCGGTTGTACAAACCTCTGGCTGGCCAGATTCTTTACCAGTGTGAAGATGACAGTGGTCAAGAGGCGAAAATAGATCTGGCCGAGCTGTCCGGTCGCGAGTTGAGACCCCACCGGCGCGATATTCAGATGATCTTTCAGGACCCGTATTCATCACTGAGTCCCCGCAGGACCGTGTTCGATACGATCAGTGAACCGCTCCGAGCAAACCAACTGGCCTCTGGCAGAGAGTTGGAGGACCGGGTCATACACCTGATGCAGGTCGTCGGCCTAGAGACCCGCTACCTCCGGCGCTACCCGCACGCCTTTTCGGGGGGCCAGCGTCAACGCATCGGCATCGCCAGATCACTGGCAACCAATCCGAAACTAGTTGTGGCTGATGAGCCGGTGTCCGCGCTTGACGTGTCGATTCAGGCCCAGATTCTCAACCTGTTGGGGGACTTGCAGGACCAGTTCGGACTGAGCTATCTGTTTATCGCTCACGATCTAAGCGTCGTGAAATATGTCTCGGATCGCGTAGCTGTGATGTATGTAGGTCGCTTGGTCGAACTGGCCCCCACGGAGGACCTCTATGCCGACCCCAAGCATCCGTATACGGAAGCCTTGCTCTCGGCGGTTCCGATATCCAACCCTGATGTCGTACGTGAGCGGATCGTCCTCGTGGGAGAGATTCCGGACCCAGCCAATCCACCTTCTGGCTGCTATTTCCACCCTCGTTGTCCGTATGCTAAAGCACTGTGCGGGGAGGAGCCTCCCTCCTGGGAAGAAGTGGAACCAGAGCATTTCGCCGCTTGCCACTTTGCCAGAGACCTCGACTTGCGCGGCATAAGTTAGGCTGATGGAGGCAGGACAACACCATGGGATTGGTCGCTAGCGCACTGTCTCTAGGCGTCGCATTTGCCATCATAGCAGGCCTTCTCGCTGTGTATATGAGACGGGTTGCTGACATAGCACTGACCGACCAGTTTCGTGCTGCCGAAAGCATTACCAATGGGAATTTTCCTAAAAAATGGGACATGCAGATTAACCGGCGCCTGGCGTTGAAGCGCGTGATACCTGCCTTAACGGCTGAAGCTTCAGGAACCGAGCAAGCTCTGCAGAAGATCGACAGGCTGATTCGATTCTTCGAGAAAAGCCCATTTTTTGAAAACGCAGAAGCTCGCGAACTGCTGCTTACCCAATTGAAGGAAACGCGCCAGCGTTGGGCAAAGATGACCTGGGAAGAAATCGAAAAAGAATGGAACAACAAATCATAAATAGGATATTCGAGATGGAAACAATGAAAAGAGCCGTTATTACGGGCGTGAGGCAAACGATGCTGCTGGATACTCCCATACCTGAGCCAAAGGAAGACTGGGTGTTGGTGAAGGTCCATGCTGTGCCGTTATGCACCGAGTACAAAGGCTGGCTCAACGGAAATGAATATTCCGGCCATGAAGCGGCAGGAGAGGTGGTTAAAGTGGCACAGCCCGGGAAGGTGAAGGTGGGAGACCGGGTTGTCGTCATGCCGGGAACGCCCTGTGGAAAATGCTCACTTTGTATTTCGGGTGAGTATATCCATTGTGAGCACACTTATAACCATCGCGAATTTTCAGGCTTGAAACATGCTGGTGATACTCATGTACAGTATTTAATTAAGCAAGATTGGTTGCTAGTACCCATACCTGACGGTATTTCCTACGAACGGGCTTCCCTGGCATGCTGCGGTCTGGGACCCACCTTCGGAGCCATGGAAAATATGAATGTGTCGGCATCGGATACTGTATTGATCACCGGAGGGGGTCCGGTTGGGTTAGGCGGGGTAATTAACGCAAAGTACCGCGGAGCAAGAACCATGTTAGTTGAGCGAATACCCTACCGGCAGCAGAAAGCCAAAGAACTGGGTGCTGATCTTGTGCTGGATCCAGATGATCCGAATATACGATCGAAAATTATGCAATACACCGATTCTATCGGTGTGGATGCATGTCTCGAAACTGCGGGCATCGTCGAGGCACAAAGGTTGTGTATTGATGTTACCAGGCGGAAGGGCCAGATTGCATTAATCGGAGAGTGTGGGGAAGATTTAGCGATCAAGGCAAGTCCCGACTTTATCCGAAAAGGCATCGTCATGATGGGTCAGTGGCATTACAACCTGAAAGGCGTCTTTAAGATCATGAAAGTTATCTGTGATTCCCCTGTGGTAGCGAAGCTGATTACGCATGTATTTCCAATGAGCAGGATCCAGGAAGCATTGGAGATCAGCGCGTCTCACAATTGTGGGAAGATCATCCTTAAGCCCTGGGAAGACTGATGAGTAATTCAAAGTTATACCAAACCATTTGCCAGCAAGGAGCGAAAAAATGAGACTCGGTGGTCCGATATTCCGGAAAGTCAATCGTTTTGAAGAAGAAGTGGCTTTGCACAGGAAACTTGGTTTTGGTGCAGCATATTGCAATTACATTGAAGGCACTTCAAAAAGAGAAGAGTATAAGAAGGCGTATGCTGAAGCCAATATCGTGCTGGCAGAATTTGGCGCATATTGTATTAATATCCTGGATACGGATAAAACTTTGCGCCAGAAGAACATCGATGAAATATGTAGACGGCTTTCATACGCCGACGAAATGGGAGTGCGCTGTTGTGTGATTCACGGGGGATCTGTGGAGACCGGAGATTGGGGAAATGCCAATCCGTTGAATTTGTCGGAGAAGAGCTTTGCTGAGACTGTGACGATCGTTCAAGGCATAATCGACAGCGTAAAGCCCGAGACAACGAAGCTAGTCATGGAAACCGAATCGTACCTGCTGCCCGACAGTCCGGAAATATATGCCCGATTGATTGAAGCAATCGACCGGCCGGGTTTTGCGGTGCATCTTGATCCGGTAAACATTATCTCCAGCCCAAGGAGATATTACAACAATGCCCAGTTTATCAAAAGTTGCTTTGCGTTATTGGGACCCTGGATTGTGAGCTGCCATGCTAAAGACCTGAATATGCCGCCTAAGCATGCAACTGTACAAATTGATGAGACTTTTATAGGAGATGGAGTTCTTGATTACGATACATACATAAAAGAAATGGAGAAGATAAGTCCTCCCCCAACCCTCATGATCGAGCACTTGAATGAAAGCCAGCTGATCAAGGGCTTGAAGTTTATATTCAAGAAAGCCGAAGAAGCCGGAATAACATTCGAGGGTTCCGAGCACAGGGAGGAATTGTTGGATGTAGAAGATTCCAGTGGGGAATGGTTTGCACCCCATTTGTAACCGGGAAGATTCTTTTTGTAAATTGGATGAAAAAATGGAAAAGCAAGTAGATTCAAACCACTCGGCATTCAGGGCAATCTTTTATGTATCACCAGATGGGAATGACAGTAATCCCGGTACCATGGATCTACCGCTACTGACCCTTGCAGGTGCTCGCGACAGGGTCCGCACCGTGCTGGATGGCGTTAGGGACATTACGGTTTATTTTCGCGGCGGCTATTACCCGTTCACCCAAACCGTAGTGTTCGGCCTTGACGATTCCGGCAGTGAGGATCAGGTCATCACCTACCGCAACTACCCGGATGAAACACCAATCTTCACTTCTGGTGTTCATGTGACAGGGTGGCGCAAGCTCCTGCCGAGCGACCCCGGGTATGACGAAATCCCAACACCTGCCCGTGACCATGTTTACATTGCCGATGTTTCGGATTTGCTCCAAAAAACGGGACGGTTCCATTTTCTGTTGGATAACCATGCGGATTGGCTGCATCGAGCGATGACGGATGGTTTTTCCTCGCCCAGAAAACACAAACCGGGCGCATCCAACATCATTGCCGGGTGGGGGGCGAGAGTTTCTCCCGAGCAAAAGATGGATCTCGTCTATGACGAAACCGCCCCTATAAGGGACTGGGAGAACATCGAGGATGTGGAAATCCGCATCATCACCGGCGTGTGGTCGGTGAACCTGCTGCCAGTGGCCAGGGTGGATACCGAAAAGAAAGTGCTCTACACCAAGGTGCCGGCGCTGTATCCTATGTGGGGCTTTGTCGATATACGAGCGTATCAGGACGAAACAGGCCATCGAACCTGGGTGCGACCGGAAAAGACGATCTGGGTCGAGAACACCCTCGACGGCCTCAGGGAAAAAGGAAATTGGGCCGTTAACACCAGGACGAATAAACTGTATTTATGGCCCGTAAGTGATACGAGCCAGATCTTTGCACCCTGCTTAAAAGAACTGATCCGCCTCGAAGGCAAGATCGACTATTGGGGTCCGCAAGACGTTCCGATCCGATATATCCAATTCAAAGGAATCACCTTCGCGTGCGGAGACCGCGATGTTCTCCAGCCTGAAGATTCGGGAATCCAGCACGATTGGGAGATGGAGGACAAGGACAGCGCGATGTTAAGATTCCGCGGAAGCGAGCACTGCCTGGTAGACAGTTGCAGGTTCACCAAAACTGGCGGAACTGGTGTCCGCTTCGATTTGCACAGCCAACACAATACGGTCCAGAACTGCATGTTCGATCTGCTTGGCATGTCCGGTATATTCTTCTGCGGTTACGGACCCGGCACCAAGGACGTCAACCATCATAACCGGGTTCTGAAAAACGAGATCACCCGGGTAGGTTACACCCGCTGGGACTCACACGGGATTATCATCTGGCAGAGCGGCTACAACCAGATGGCCCAAAACTACATTCACGACGTTCCCCGGAAAGCAATCTGCCTGGCAGGTCCGCGTCCAAGTTTTTACGATCCAAAGACGCCGACGCGCGAATTTTCCTCGAAAACCATGCGCTACAAAGAAATGCCCGACCTGTTCAACAACGACGGAAGCCTCAATACCGAAGTCACGGGAAAGTACCGGTATCTGAATGGGAATGTTGTTGAGTACAACACCGTCCACGATGCGCTCCAGAAGCTCGACGATGGCGCCGCAATCAACTGCACGGGTGGAGGAACCGGGGAAGGTTATGGTTCTCCCAATTTTGTCAGGCTGAATTACATTTACAACATCAATGGCGGTGACGCCATGCTGCGCATGGATGGAAGCGCGCCGTGGACACACTTCAAGAATAATGTGCTCTACCATTCAAGACTTCCATTTGGGATCCTGTCTTCTGGTTGGGGTCTATTTACTGAAGGCAATGTGTTCGTTGATGTCCATCCAACCAACGCCAGATGGTATGTTTGTTCCTGGAACTTACCCTGTCCGTTTAGCGGCAACCTGGCTTTCGACGAAGACTTTTCGAAAGAACCGCCGATCAATTGGAGCCACGATTACTGGCAAAGTGCAAGAAAAGTCATCGAGCCAAAAAATGAAACAGGACCGATCGATTGGAGCATATACATATATTGGCTGGGTGACTTCCACGAGATATATCGAGTATTGGACGGCAATGTTCTTCCAGGCAAACTCGAAGGTGTCGAGGAGATCAAAAAGAGGCTACGCGAGGCGATCGAACAGATTCGACTACATTACAAACAATACGAAGGCGATTAATCGGCTTTACGCACCCTCGGCAGCCGTTGGGAAACGGATCTGCCTTTCATGAAGCAGGAGCGTATTGGCTGTTACAGTTGGGGTTTCGTGTCTGGCCGGACCCAGACACGTTTCCTCTGGGAAAGTCGAGAAGGTGCGCCAGAGCCAGAGGTTTGGTTCCATGACCTCTTCTACCCAGATGGCCGGCCTTATCGAGCTGAGGAAGTCGCTGTTATCAAGGCTCAAACCCAGGAAAATTAATGAGGAACTCGAATATGGTTTTGGAGAATGTCATCGTATACCAGGAACCTGGCCGGTTTGGCGGATGGCCGGCCAATCACGGCATCTCGAGCTGGGGGGATGAAATCCTGGTCGGTTTTGAGCGCGCTTATTACCAATCGAATGAAAAAGACCATTCGATCAATCCAGATAAACCCTCCGAACCAGGATTAGCCAGGAGCGTGGATGGGGGTAAATCCTGGCAACTGGAAGATCCTGGGGTTCTGACTCGTGGGTTTGAGAATCCGATCCCCTGCCCGGAGGAGGTCCATTTTACCCATCCTGATTTTGCTATGAAATGCGGTGGCTCGGGGTTCTTCATCTCTTATGATCGCGGGAAAAGCTGGCAGGGACCGTATCGAATCCCGAATTTTGGCAGAAAACTTACCTCTCGCACCGACTATCTGGTACAGGGTCCAAAAGAATGCCTGTTCTTTCTATCCGCGTTTGAGCCCAAGGTAGAGGCCAGGATACAGGACCGCGCCTTTTGCGTGCGGACAAGGGATGGGGCAAGATCATTCGAATTCCTGGGGTGGATGACCAACGAGCCGATTTCTGTCCGATCTGTCATGCCATCGACAGTTCGCGGTTCAAAGGATCAGTTGATTTCCGCCATGCGTAGGAGGCACGATAATCATAGGGAGGATCGGATCAATTCACAATGCTGGATTGATGTTTATCACTCTCAGGATACTGGCCGATCCTGGCAATTTTTGAGCAAGGTGGCGGATACAGGAGATTGGAATGGAAACCCACCCAGCCTGGTCAGGCTGAAAGATGGACGCTTGTGTGTGGCGTACGGTTACCGGAGAACCCCTTTTGGCATTCGAGCCAAATTGAGCGATGATGATGGGCAGATCTGGGGAGCGGAGATCATCCTACGTGACAATGGCCGAACCTGGGACCTGGGGTACCCCAGGATCGTGCAAAGGCCGGATGGAAAGCTGGTCACCATTTATTACTATACAACCGATCATGACCCCGAACAGCATATCGCAGAGACCATTTGGGATCCAGGTGTGTCGCGCCTGTAAAAACCGAACCGGGTAATTTACAAAATGAGTAAACATTTATGAGCAGCAGTTCAAAGATCGAGTATTCCGTTTTTACCAAGTCCTGGAAGCAGCCCTTGCCCGTGCTGGTTAAGCTGGTCAAGGGATGGGGTTTCGATGGCATCGAGCTGCCTGTCCGCCCCGGATACCAGGTCCAGCCCAAGAATGTAGCCAGGGACCTGCCAAAAGCAGTGAAACAGTTGGCTGATGCTGGCCTCAAGATTTCTAGCATTGCCGGACCCAACGACGAAGTCACCATTGCCGCCTGCGCTGAAGCGGGTGTTCCAGTTATCCGAATCATGGCGCCTATTGGGGACGACGGCTACATGGCGACTGAAGCGCGTTTTCGGAAAGAGTTTGACAATTTGCTTCCGCTGCTGGAGAAATACAGGGTGAAAATCGGTATTCAAAATCACCTGGGCAGGTTTATATGCAATGCTATGGGGCTGCGCCACCTGATCGAAAAATATGACCCGCGCTTGATCGGCGCGGTGTGGGATGCTGCTCACAATGCTCTCAATGGTGAAGATCCTGAGATGGGGATTGACATCATCTGGTCTTACCTGTGCATGGTCAACCTGAAAAATGCCTTCTGGCAGCGGACCAATGGCCCTGAAGCCGAGCAGGTGACGTGGCGTCCCTGGTGGACCAGCGGAAGGCAGGGCCTGGCCAATTGGCCGCGGGTGGCCGCCGAGCTCAAGCGCCGGGCTTACCACGGGGTGGTGTGTTTGACCGCTGAATACAGCGACGAGCCTTCAGTCGACCGCCTGATTGCGTCTGACCTCATCTACGCCAAATCATTGTTTGCTTAGTGGTTGCAGAGCGACCATCGGGAGAGATTGCATGGCTGTACATGCGAAAGGCAACAAAGTGAGAATAGCGATGGTCGGGGCGGGGGCCATGGCGAATAAAGTGCATTATCCATCCCTGGCCTCATTTGAAGATGTGGAATTCGCCGGTATTTGCGACCTGCGCCAGGACCGGTTGAATGCTACAGGCGATGAATACGGGATCGAGAAGCGCTACACAGATTACCAGAAAATGATCGAAGAGATCGCCCCAGACGCGGTTTACGTCATCGGGCAGCCAGACGTGATGTACCCGCTCTGGATGTGGTGCCTGCAACATAGCCTGAACCTGTATATCGAAAAACCCATGGGTCTCACTCTGCATCAGGCTCGTTCTCTGGCCTACATGGCGGATTTAAAAGGATGTATTACCCAGGTCAGTTTCCAGCGCCGTTCTTGCCCAATGGTGGTCAAGCTGCGCGAAGAATGCTTGAAGCGCGGTCCTATCGTGCATGCGGTCTGCCGGTTCTATAAATTTCAGATTACCCCCTTTCTGGATGCACGTGACCATATGCTGGACGATGGTGTACACTCGATCGATACCCTGCGCTGGATGTGCGGAGGAGAAGTGGTCGATGTGGAATGCACCACCAAACGCATCCAGGTGCCTGATATCAATTTTATATCGGCCGTTTTACACTTCGACAACGGAGCTACTGGCTTTATGATCAATAGCTGGTCCAGCGGCCGGCGGATTTTTGCCGTCGAGATGCACGCCCCCGGGATCTGCGTTGAAGCCGATCTCGAGGACAAAGGCTATCTGTACGCCGATGGAGACACCCAAGGGATCGAGTTTGATACGCGGGAAATCGCTGGCAGCAATGAGCTTTACGTCTTTGGTGGTTTCCAGGCCAAGAACCGCGAATTCATCGACTGCCTGAAGACCGGCAGCCAGCCAGCCTGTAATTTCCAGGATGCGCTCAGAACAATGGAAGTGGCGGAGCAAATCCTGGCCTACTCTCTGCTCCAAGAATGAGACCGGGGTAAGACTTTAAAGCAGGACGTTCTGGATGCCCTTGAGTGGGCCGAGCTGTTCAAGGAATCGGGTGCTCAGTATGCCGGCCCGGTCGGCGAACATCGCGATGGCTTCACGATGTGGGACACCAAGTACAATGATTGGAACGCGGCCAGGATGGGGCCTAAGACCGACGTGGTTGGCCGCCTAGAGAAAGCAATCCGCAAACAGGGCATGAGATTCATGATCGCGCTGCACCACGCCGAAAACTGGTGGTTCTTCCCTCACTGGAGAGAGGAGTTTGACACATCGGATCCGGAATATGTCGGCTTGTACGGTCCAGTACACAATCAAGAGTGGGCCAAGCACAAGCCTGACGTAGAATCTCGACAGGAAGAGTGGCAGTTGCAGGATAAGCCTAGCAAGGAGTTCCTCGATAAGTGGATAGGGAAGATACAGGAGGTTATCGTCCAATATCAGCCGGACATGCTTTGGTTTGACTTCGGACTACGCTTCGTCCAAGAGCAGTATAGAAAGGAAATGCTCGCTTACTACTATAACAAGGAGAAGGAATGGGGTAAGGAAGTTATCGTGACCTACAAGGGGCTTAGCATTAAAACCCCTGATGAGAAGCCCTGTGAACATGCCTTTGCGTTTAGGATCGTGAGGAAGCATCCATTTTGAACCTCACCTACACAGATAACCAGGAGGAAAGTATGCTTCAAACAGTGATGACTGAACCTGGCAAGATAGAGTTTCGGGAAGTGGATAAACCAACGCCACAGGATAACCAGGTCATCATCCAAACCAAGAGAATTGGTGTCTGTGGTTCGGATATCCATGTATTTCACGGCCTGCATCCCTATACCAGCTATCCTGTCGTCCAGGGACACGAAGTCTCGGGTGTCATCGCAGAAGTGGGCAGCCAGGTAGAGGATCTGGCCGTGGGAGACAAGGTGACCTTCACACCGCAGGTCACCTGTGGGGAGTGCTATCCGTGCACTCACGGGATGTACCATATCTGCGAGTCGCTCAAAGTTATGGGATTCCAGACCGGAGGGGCGGCCCAGGAGTTCTTCGCCGTTGACGCAGGAAAGGTCCTCAAGGTGCCGGACCACGTCTCGCTGGATCAAGCGGCTATGGTCGAGCCGGTCTCCGTGGCCGTCCACGCGCTCTCGCGGGCGGGGGAGAACCTGCAGGGCAAGAAGGTGTTGGTGCTGGGAGCAGGTACGATCGGAAATCTGGTGGCGCAGGTGGCCAAGGCGTCGGGTGCCAGCGCGGTGATGATCACGGACATCAGCGATTATAAGGTGGAGAAGGCAAAAGCGTGTGGGATTGATTTTGTGGTCAATTCACGTGAAGAGGATCTCACTCAAGCCGTTCTGCGTGATTTCGGGCCGGACCGAGCCGACCTGATCCTGGAGTGCGTAGGTGTGCAGGACACGATTACCCAGGCTGTCGAGAACGCCCGCAAAGGCACGACTATTGTGGTGGTGGGGGTGTTTGGCGAGAAACCGGTGGTGGACCTGGGCCTGGTTCAGGACCGGGAGCTCAGCCTGGTGGGCACGCTGATGTATCAGAAGCGGGACTATGAGCGGGCGATCGAGCTGGTCGCGGGAGGCAAGCTGTGTCTTGACCAGATGATCACCCATCGGTTCCCATTCAAGGAGTACCTGGAAGCCTATGAAACCATCGAAGCGTCAGGTGGCCAGTATATGAAAGTCATGGTCGAGCTGGATGCTGACTAAGGAGGATCGACAATGAATAAAACCTATGAACCGAATTGGAGCTCGTTGAGGTCTCATGTGACTCCCCAGTGGTTTCGGGATGCCAAATACGGCATCTACACGCACTGGGGCATCTATGCGGTGCCGGCCCGCGGCCCAAACGCCACGTGGTATCCCTACAATATGTACCGCGAGGGCACCGATCAGTACGAGTACCACGTCAAGACCTACGGCCCACCCTCAGAGTTCGGGTACAAAGACTTTATCCCCGAATTCACCGGTGCCAAGTTCGACGCCGACGAGTGGGCAGAGCTGTTCAAGAAATCCGGCGCCCAGTTCGCCGGCCCTGTGGGTGAACACCACGATGGTTTCGCTATGTGGGACAGCCGGTACACGGAGTGGAACGCTGCTAAGATGGGCCCCAAGCGAGATGTCGTCGGGGAACTTGAACGTGCCATTCGCAAGCAAGGTATGCGATTTATGGTCGCACTGCATCACGCCGAGAACTGGTGGTTCTTCCCCCACTGGGTAGAGGAGTGCGATACGTCGGACCCCCGGTATGCCGGTCTGTATGGGCCGCCGCACAATCAAGAGTGGGCGAAGGGGAAACTGGCTGTGGATTCCCGTCGCGATGAGTGGGACTTAATGGACAAGCCTAGCAAGGAATTCCTCGACATATGGCTGGGCAAGACCTGCGAGGTCATAGACAACTATCAACCCGACCTGCTGTGGTTCGACTTTGGGTTGATACGGGTCCAGGAGAACTACAAGAAGGAGATGCTGGCCTACTACTACAACAAGGAGAAGGAGTGGGACAGAGGAGTGGTCGTGACCTACAAATGGCACCATCTCGTCCCTGGTGCCGGGGTCATTGATCTGGAGCTCGGCCGCTTCGATACCTTGACCTACCATGACTGGATCACCGACACGACGGTCGATGATGGACATGGCTGGGGATATCTCAAGGAGACGGAATACAAATCCTTGTCAACCCTCATACACTATCTAGTCGACAACGTCAGCAAGAATGGTCATATGCTGCTCAACGTCGGGCCCAAGCCGAATGGAGAAATTCCTGAGGAAGCGAAGGAGTTGCTCATCGGGATCGGGGAATGGCTGGGCTTGAATGGCGAGGCCATCTATGGCACCACGCCCTGGATGACGTTTGGGGAAGGACCGACGCAGATGACAAAGGCTGGCCCCTTTATGGAAGATCAGGAGGTCGAGTATACCGCACAGGATATCCGCTTCACGGTCAAGGGTGATGTGCTGTACGCGATCTGCCTGGGCTGGCCTGAGGGGCAGGTGACCATTGAGTCACTAGCGGGTCTCTACGAGGAAGAGATCGAATCGGTGAGGATGCTCGGCGTAGACCAAGAACTGGAGTGGTCACTGTCCCTGGAAGGTCTTAAAGTCAAAACCCCTGCTGAGAAACCGTGCGAGAATGCCTATGTGCTCAAGATCACGAGAACCCGCCCATTCTAGGACGCGGTTTGGGTGCAGCTCAAGATTCGCCCCCAAAGGGGGTAGGATGAGGATGAGAAGGGTGCGCAGAGTATTGCAGAATAAGGATACCTAGGGAGGTAACGATGCGAGAGTTCAACTACTTTCAACCAACAGAGATTCGTTACGGAAGTGGGCGCTTGAGCGAGGTGGGAGAGGCGGTCGCTGGCTTGGGAGAGCGCTGTCTCCTTGTAACCGTCTCGCCAGAGAGCGCGCCCGTGTTTCCAGCGCTGTTCGATCGCGTGAAGGGCTATCTCAAAGAGGCAGGTGTGGAGGTCGAGCACTTTGCTGGCGTCACCCCGAACCCGACGACGGAGTCGATCACCGCCGGGGCCGGGGTAGCGAAGGAGTTCGGTGCTGAGGTGATGCTGGGCGTTGGCGGCGGCTCAAGCATGGATACAGCCAAGGCCATCGCGGTCGAAGCGACTCACCCGGGAACGGCGTGGGACTATCGCTGGCTCAGCGAGACTCAGCCCACGGACAAGACGCTGCCCATCGTGGCCGTCACCACGACCTCTGGGACGGGGTCGGAAGTGACCCAGGTGTCGGTGCTGACCAACCCGGCGGAGAACGACAAGTCGGCCATCTACAATAGCATCTTATACCCTCGGGTGGCTATCGTCGACCCGGAGCTGGCGGTCACCGTGCCCAAGCACGTTACAGCCTCGACAGGGTTCGACGTCTTCTGTCACGCCTTCGAAGCCTACTTGCATCCCAACGCCTCGCCCCTCACGGACATGATGGCGCTGGAGGCCATCGGGTTGGTGGCCAAGTACCTGCCCACGGCCGTGGAGGAGGGGACCAACCTGGAGGCTCGGGAAGCGTTGGCGTGGGGTAACACACTGGCAGGGTTGTGCATCGCCAACGCTGGCGTCACGCTCCCGCATGGCATCGGCATGACGATCGGCGGGTACTGCCCGCACGTGATGCACGGCGAGGCCTTGGCTGTGACCTATCCCGAGTTCACGCGCTACACCTATCCGTACGCCATCAAGCAGTTCGCGACGATGGGGCGCATCTTTGACCCATCGCTGGAGGACGAACCAGACGAGGTCGCGGCGGAAAAGTCGTGCGAGGTGCTCGACGAGTTTATGAAAAAGATCGGGATGTGGCTGAGCTTTGAGGGCCTCAGGGTCTCGGAGAAGGAGTTAGTTCTGATTGCTGACCACAGCCAGGTCTTGCCAGATTATGAGAACAATCCCAGAGTAGCCATTCGCGATGAGATTTACGAAATCTTGGCGAACAGCTATCAGCGGGATTGATTTGAGTCAGGAGGTGATATGACTGGAGTTTAGAGTCCATTTTTCGCCGGACTTACAAGATTGGGCAACTGCCGATGATTCGGCAGTATGACAACCGAACCTTTACAACTTCTACAGACGTTTCGCCACAGGTTGCTGGGCATCTTTGTCCGCCGCGCCGATGCGCCGATGCGCTGTTCGAGTCGATCGATGCACTAGTCACGGCGCGCTTCACCGTCGCTGACACCCGGCCAGGTGCGTCAGGCCTGGGCTGCATTTTCGCACGGGTTGGGTACACCGGCCCGGCCTCCCAGACCCAGCGGAAAATCGCCAGGGCGCACATTTGGATTCCATCCCCAGCCTCGCCAGAGGTTTCCAGTCATCTCGAAGAAGCAAAAACGACCATCTGCCGCCTCTGTGTAGGCCCTACGCCTGTAGACTGTGAAGGTTCGACCGGCTCAGATTCACCTGAGCCTGTTTAGCGCTCTAAAGTCCAGTTATGAAAAACCCGGTTTCTAACCTTCGCAGGGTTGTCCACAGGCTCGCAGCAGCGCGGCCAGGCAGGGCGTCCCCATGGCGAAGAGCGCGATGAGCGCCAGCGCCGGGCGCCCCAGCAGGGTGTAACCGACGGCGTAGCCGGAGGCCAACAGGGCATAGATCACCAGGGGCAGTCGCTCGAAGGCGCGACTGGCCGTTCCCCAGGGAC
>Ga0307378_10002235_pt1 | contig 30144 bp, 20 predicted proteins | sample UN1MG_FD_202238 | JGI IMG/M metagenome (GOLD analysis project Ga0307378, IMG submission 202238) | Soil microbial communities from Risofladan, Vaasa, Finland - UN-1 | ecosystem: Environmental > Terrestrial > Soil > Coastal area > Acid sulfate soil | place: Finland: Risofladan, Vaasa | collected... | reverse complement strand
GCTGCAAGCAGCACAAAGATCAGATCAACAAGGCCAAAAACACAGAACACGACCGGTATCAAAAAAACTCCGATTAAACTGACAAGGCAGATGACGGTGCCTATAGTGACATAAAGGAGCATGGATAGCTGGAAGTTCACAGCCCGCCTTCCCTGCTCGGCAACAAATGGAAATTCATCCGCCTTCAACTGCCATATAACCAATGGCGCCACCACACTGCCGATCCCCGGCAGCAGCGGCGAAAGCCCGGCGAGCCCCGCCAAATGACAGAACATCGCCCACTTGCGCTCTTCTTTGTCGATTTCCCCGGTCACCCAGCTCGTTCGAACATTCTTGTCTCTATCGGCGCTGTAAAGCTCTTCAATCGGCTCGACACCGGAACCGTTCGTACCCTCGTTAGCTTTTGCCATAACCCAGCTCCCTTCAAATCAGTCACATCTGTATAGACAAGCCGTCCCTGCTTCTGCCTCGAATCTCATCCCGTCATCTTCATTTAACGAATCGAATGCTCAACGGATAGCGATACCGCTCGCCATTGTTGGCCTTAACCGCTGCAATCAGCATGAAGATAAGGTCAAAAATGTACACCGCCGGCAGCAAAATAAAGCCTACGCACGCAAAACAAAGAAGCCCCGCCGCAAGCGCATATATTAATATCGAAATCTGAAAGTTCAGTGCCTCTTTGCCCTGCTCATCAACGAATTCGAATTCATTTTTCTTTATCTGCCAGATAATCAACGGCGCAATAACACTGCCAAAAACCGGCGCAACAGGTATTAACCCCGCAAGTCCCGCCAGATGGCAGAACATAGCCCACTTACGAGCGTCCTTGCTTAGTTCTTCGTTAGCCTCTGCCACAATCCAGCTCCCTTTATATTGGTCATCTCAGAATCAACAAACCGGTCCGCATTTTAGGCATAGACCGGCTAAATGGGCAAGAATAAAATTTGGCAGGCCGGCTCGGTTTTCCCAATCGGGCGGTTGATTACTCACCATCTCTACTCGGGCGCGGGCCGGCGCCGCTGACGTCGATTGGTTTTATGCCGAGCTTGAGCGCGGGCGAATCGGCGGCAAATCTCACCCGGCCCTTTTCAAACTCGATAATGTGAGGATCGGCTAACAGATTTTCCCGGTCGGCCTCGAACGAATAACTGCCCGCCTGGCTATAGTCCTTCAGCTTACGGCACTGAATTTTACCCTCGGCGCTGAACAGCACGTTATTCCGCAGCGTCGTAATCCCGTCCGGATTCTCCAGCACAATTTGGCCTTTGGCCTGGATGACATTGTGCTCGAAGGTATAGTTCGATGATTTTGGAAACGTAATCCTGGCGTCCGCATTGCTGATAAAAATGTTGTTGCGTATCGTATTGCCTTTGGCCATGTGATTGTGGGAGGGCCGAAGGATACCAACCGAAAGGTTGCCCTCGACAAGACAGTTCTCAGACCGCTCGTCGAGATAATAAGCCGAGGCCCCGTATCCGCCGGTGTCGATAATGTCACGGATGAAATTGCCGCGCAGCACGAGGTCTTTACCTGCGAAACAGTAAATGCCGCCCCCATCGTGCAGCTCTTTCATTGCATGATAAATCAGGTTATGCTCGATCCGGTTCCGCTCGCCGCCGCAGTTGATAGCGGTATAAGGACAATCGTGGATCTCGTTGTGGCTGATAAGGCAGTCCCTGCCGCCGCCCTGCAGGGCAATGGCGCTGGGGTAAGTCAGCCCGACGTCGTGGATGTGATTGTCGGCAACGACGGCTTCGGCCCCCTGGCATCTGATGCCGCAGGCGCCTGCGTTATAGACGTGACATCGCTCGATGCGCAGGCCGTCGCCGGAAGCTTTTATTCCCTGCCCGCCGACGTTAACGATTTGAAGCCCGATCAGGCGGCAGTTCTCGGCGGAGGCGATGGAAATAGCTCCATCGAATTTTCCCGCTCCGAATCCTCCTGCTTCGAGCGGCGTGGTTGTCACCGATAGCGTAAGGCCGCGAACCGTAATATCCCGCGCAGGATTTTCCCGCGTGCCCCGGATGCGAATGATCGACTCGATGGTCGGGGCGAAGACCTCGGCCTTAGTCATATCCTCCCCGGGCATTGGCCAATATACCAGCTTTCCGGCGGTGCGGTCGAGATACCACTGTCCGGGCTCTGTCATTCCCTCGCGGACGTTCCAGATAACGTAGTTTTTGACGCCGAACGCCCCCGGCGGATGGCCCGAAGGATTGGCGAATGTCAGGATCCGGTTCTCAGCGTCCATGGCCTTAAGACCAACCATTGACTCGTCCCACATGTGATAAATCGTCACTTCCGCGTTGCCGACGTCCAGCCATGGACCGATGTCCCCGGAGCGGTACTTCAACGTCGTCAACTCCTCATTAGTAGGCTTGCGTTTCCAGCCGCCGCCCGTGGTGCTCATCCAGGGGACATCGAATCTGCTGAGGTGTTCGAAGAAGCCTTCTTCCGGCAGCCGGGCACGCCGGCAGAAGCGCCCGTTTACAACCAGGGCCCGGAAATCCCACTTTTTGTCTTTGACGCCGGGAAGTGCGACCGAATAGAACTTTTCGCCGTCCCTTTTCCAGCCGGTGACTTTCCTTCCGCCGTAGAGACAAACATCCGCCCCCGGCGCCGATTGTATTGTAAGGCCCGCATCGCCGGCGTTCAGTTCCAGCGGTTTATCAAGAAAGTATCGGCCGGCCTGAATTATCACTTTCCGAGGCTGATCGGTGCCCTGCTTTCGCGCTGCGCTGCAGGCGGCGCCAACTGTAGCGAACGGACCGTCCGTCCGATCCGGGTTGGGTGCAGGAAGCCGGCCCGACCACGAATCGCTGCCGCTGACAGCGACAAAAAAAGTTTCGGATTTGGCGTTTGTCGCCTGAGCAGTTACAAAGAATGAGCCAACAACAAACGACGCCACCCCGATTAAAAAGATGTGCCGTATTTTCATCAATTCTCCACTTCAGCAGATTTTGGCATCCAGACGGCCATTTCGTTTTTACCGCGATGTGCCCAGGCATAATATGGAATGGCAACCACGTCGATGTCCTCTACGACTTTTTTGCCATCCTGCTGAGCTTGCCGGATTTGTCCGCGGCCGGTTATTGTCACAATACCGCCCAACAGGTTGTCGTGATATTCGCTCTGCAATTTCGCATCCGGCGGCAAAATCAGGTTCGCGACTCCTTTCGGGTTGTCCGCTCCTTCGAAGCAGTAAACAACGGGCCCGCGCTCGACGGCGGTTCGCCCGCGGTTGTCTTTGACTTTCTGATGGGCCTGGACCCGCCGTATCGGCATCGGCAGATTCAATTCGATCGCATCGCCCTTTTCCCACGTCCTGCGAATCCGGGCATAGCCCTTGACTATATCCAAAGCGACCGGGTTGCCGTTGACCTTTAGTGAAACTTTCTCCCGGCTTTTATCCGGATAGCTATACAAGTCACTCGGCACAGGGCTGTTTTGCGCCCAGCCGGGAATGCGAACACAAACCGTGAACTGCCCGGAATGTTCCGGCTCAACCGTAATTCTCACGTCGCCATCCCAGGGATAGCGCGTCTGCTGCTGCAGGCCCACGGTATTTTGGCCGATCCTGATCGCGGCGCTGCCGGCGATGAAAAGATTCACATACACATTATCAGCCTGCTGAGCGTAGGCATAGCCCGGAAGCGACGGCATAAAACGCACGATGTTCGTCGGACAGCAGGCGCAGCCGAACCACGGGCTTCGCTGATACTTGCCATCGCTGGCCAGCGGATTCGGGTAGAAAAACTTGTTGCCGCTCAAAGAAATGCCGGAGAGAAATCCGTTGTAGATAACCCGTTCGAGAACGTCGATGTACTTTGCATCGCCGTGAAGCAAAGACATCCGATGATTCCACATGGCGTTGGCGATGGCGGCACAGGTTTCGCAATAGGCTGTCGCGTTCGGCAGCTCGTAGTCCTCGCCGAAGGATTCGCCGCCGCCCCGGGCGCCGATACCGCCGGTGATATACATCTTCTTCGAAACGACGTCCTGCCATATCCGGCCGAGCGCTTCGACGTAGTCGGCGTCCGAAGTCAGTGCGGCGACATCCGCCATGCCGGAATACAGATACCCGGCCCGGACGGCGTGACCGACCGCCGCATCCTGCTCGACCACCGGCTCGTGGTCCTGGCAATAGTCACCGTATATCTTGCGCCCGTTGGCCCGGCCTCGTTCATCGAGGAAGAACTTCGCAAGCACAAGGTACCGTTTCTCGCCGGTGACGCCATACAGCTTCACAAGGCCTATCTCAATTTCCTCGTGTCCGGGGACATCGTGTTTTTTGCCGGGTCCGAAAACCGATTCGATACAATCGGCCAGCCTGATCGCCACATCCAGAATCTCCCTTTTTCCGGTGGCCTGGTAGTAGGCAACAGCGGCTTCGAAGAAGTGGCCCGAACAGTAAAGCTCATGCTTATTGCGAACGTCGGTCCAGCGTTTTTCAGGCTGCCGCTGCGGGAGTGAATAAAAGGTGTAAAGATAGCCGTCTTCCCACTGGGCCGCCGCGATTTTTCCAATCACGCCGTCGACATATTTTTCAAGCTCCGGATCGGGATGGATTTTCAGTGAATAAGCGGCGCCTTCTATTACCTTATAGAGGTCGGAATCGTTGAAGTAGATACCTTCAAATTCCCCTTCCATCAAACCGCCCGCTTTTGCGAAGTTGTCGATTCGCCCGGTTTGCTCGCACTTTTCGAAATCGTAAGCGATAGTCACCTTCCGGTTGGTTTCCAGCCGGGGCGCCCAGAAATCATCGGCGATAGTCACTTCAGTGAACGAAACGGCCGTCAGCTTTTCCTGCTCCTGCACCTGGCAGCCCGTCAGAGTTGCGAACAAAAGGATAATTGCAATAGTAAAAACGCTGCCCCTTAACAATCGAACCTTTTTCATTTTTTTGCTCCTTTTCTATTATCCCGGCAGAACCTGCCCATCAGTTCCATTGATTTATTCATCCGTTCCGCCGAGCCGTCCATCTTCGCGAAGGCATCAACCAGTTCCAGCAAATCCGATGCCGGATCGACCGAACCATAATGGTGCGCAACATTGACAATCCCGGCATCGAGACCATACTCCATCGCCTTTGCGACATAAGCCCTGCAGACACCGATCTTTCGGCCCGGCAGATCGCGGACACTGTTGCTTACGCCAAGCGAGCAATGCACGCCCTTCATTTTCGTATCGCTTTTGATTTTCTTTATCGTCTCGAACGCCCGGTACGTATATCCGGGGACATTCGGCTCCATCGGCATATCTATCGCCAGCGGAAACACGGTCGAATCGAAGAAAATCTCGCCGGGCTTGAAACCATATTCGCCAACGGCTTTATCGAAAATCCGTTTCGCCAGGCAATAGAGTTCTTCGACCGAGTGCGAGCCGCCCGCGCCGGTGGGCGCATCCTCACTGACCAACAGGCCGATGACAGCGAAGTCGAAATCCTTCTTTAACGGCAGGATTTGATCCATCGTATAAACCTTCACCGAGTTGATAAGCGGCTGTTTGACCGGCTTGTCTGTGTCGAACCATTGCTTCAGGCCGGCGATCAAAACATCATTGTCGCTGCTGTCGATGCAAATCGGCACGCCGTGGCTCCACTTGCGAACAAGCCTGACGTATTCGGTCATCATATCGACACTGACCTGCGGATCGCCTTCGCCAAAGGCGTCGAGATTAACCGCTATATAATCCGCCCCGTCGCCGGCCTGCGATTCAATCAGGGCTTTTATATAATTCAACGGGCCGCTATCTTTAGAATACGCATCGGGTCCAAGCTCAGCCAACTGACGCATTATCTTGCCGGTTTTCGGAATTGAAGCATGGATCGACTCACCAATGGTAATCACCGGCGCTTTCATCGTGTGATCTTTGCCGAACAGATAATTCAAAATCGAAGATGTGTGTTCCAGGGCGGGATTTCTGGCTTTATTTATCGTTGCCCTGAGCCGTTCGATGCCGTCCCTTTCAGCGGCCGCCGCATCGTAAATCAGCTCTCCTATACAAACCCGCTCAAGGTTATTGCCGCAATAGCCGTCAACTGTCGAGTCGCCGCAGGGGGCATTGTCCATTCCCTTCTCGCAGCCGCCGATCGTACAGAGGCCGAAGTTCTCCGGAAGGAAACAATCGCCGCACTCCTGACAATCGAACAGCAGGTACTTGAAGCCCTTCTCGGAAGCGTTGAACAACTTGTAAACAGCCCCTTTGCCTTTTTCGGTGCCCAGAAACGCCATCGTTTTCTTCAGGGCGTGAAAACCTGTGTGGTCGGGATTCAGAAAGGCCCGGTGTGAAAAGTTAAAGAATCTCTGCTTAAATTTCTTGCCGGGCTTCGGGAGCTGTGTTCTGCCGCCGGCCTCGTCGTATAAATAGAATGCATCTTTCGCCGGCCAGCACAGGTTGTCTTTGAATTGTTCCCAGTCGGAGCCGATCTCGGCCGCTCTTGCAAGTATCTGCAGAAACATCTCGAAATCGTGAACACCGCCGACATCCACGCCGGCAGCGCCGAGAGCCTTGTACATCGCTACCTGCTGGGCCGCCCGTTCGAGATGGCCGTCAACCTTCTCGGAATATATTTTCGCCAGGAATTCATCGCTGACAAAGCAGCCCGGCAATTTTATATCGTGCATCAGCCTCGGCGCAGGCGTTATCGTGCTCAGGCAATAAACGTTGCCGATGACAGGAACAGCGAGATTGTTTTCGTTCATGTACCTGAAAAGTTCGAGCGACTTTTTCCAGTCCCAGCCGACCTGCGTGATAAGAAATTCCGCGCCCGAGGCAATTTTCTTCTCCATCTTGTAATACTGCTGCATTTGCGAGGCCGGGGTATACTTAAAAGGTGAAACCGCCGCACCGGGGAAAAACTGATGGACCTTCTCCAGGCTCTCGGGGCGGGCTTTTATGTAGGATTCGTTGTTGATATTTCGAATCAGTTCCAGCAATCCGATCGAATCCAGCTCAAAGACGCCCTTGGCACCGGCGGGCTTGTCACCCGTCATCGCCAGAATGCTCTCGACGCCGGCGTGCCGATGCCCGACAAGCACGCTGACGATGCCTTCGGCATTGTGGTCCTTGCATGTTACGTGCGGCAGAACATCCAGGCCGCCCAACAGATCTTTCGACCTTAGCTGGCTGAGCACATCAGACGGCTCGATGTTCGCTACGCCGCCGGGATTCTGCGTCAGTGTGATACCGACAAAATCGATGCCTTTCGGTATTACCGAAGTCCCGGCATCTTTATAAGCCTTGAGAAACTCTTCAATGGGACTGCAATTGAATCCCGGCCCGCCTGTCAACTCCGCATATACGACGAAATTGGACTTGTCTTCCAATTTTTCTTTCAATCTTTTGCGCTCCATCGCCGGCTTATCTCCACTATCATCTATTACGATGATCTTTGCATAACCTGCCATCCTAACAACTTGAAAAACCAAAATATCAAATTTTTCATTTGGCTGCTATCCTATTTATGACCTGTATATGCAAATATTTGCTGTCTGGCGGCTGTTTCGCATATTTCTTCGGTTTGATGAGGCCAACAAATATGGCCCTATAAGAAATCCGCATTGTGGATAACCTGTTGATAACTCAAATTCTGCCTCGTAAGCTTTCTTTGAGCAACGAAGGATAATGCCGAACAAGATATACAACCTTTTACGGCACTGCCATTCCAATATGTCCCGAAAAGCTGCCATTTTTACCATAACTTATTTCTAACAAACGCTTTACATTTATTTACAAACTTGTTCTTAAAAATCGCCTTAATTTATCCGGCTGCCAGCCAGGATTATGCCCGAATTTCCTGATAATTGCAATGGTTTGATAAAAAATCGTGCCGCTGGTGGATAATTAGTAGAAAAACTCCCTGCATGCATGAGCAAAAGCCCGGCCACAAACAGACTGTATGCCCGTCAAAGCAGCAATTTTTCTGTAAATGGCTCTTTTTACTGTAGGACGGAGGTATCATTCTTCACTATCATGTGTGCAACTGAAGGGAGAGAATTTAGGATTGACTTCGGTTGCTATGGCTGCATACTATTAGCATCGAATCCCGATTCGGTCAACGCAGGTGATACAGGAGTCTCTGACAGTCAGTGACGTCAACTTTTGCAGCGCCATCGCCTGAGCCCGGCTGGGATTAAGGGAAAAGTCAGAGCTTTACGCTGGTGAGACAAAGGCCCTGTTATGAATCCAAAACTACAGAGGTGCGAATAATGAAAGATAGAACGAACTGTCTGAAATCCCCGGCGACGCGACGAACGATGAGAGCAGGATTTCTTTCTTTTAATTTCGCCGGGTGGCTGCTCGTGCTCGCCTGCTTCGTTCCGCGGCTGGCGGCAGCCCCGCTCCGCATCTATATCGTCACCGATCTGGAGGGAGCGAGCGGCGTGCACAAGTTCGCTCAGACGCGCGAGCCGGGAAATCCGCTGGGCGAGAAAGCGAAGGAGTACCTGATGGGCGACATTGCGGCCGTAGTCCGCGGGCTGCGGTCGGCCAATGTGTTCGATATCGTGGTGCTTGACGGGCACGGACCACAAGCCTTTGTCCCGCACCTGATGGCGTCGGGCGCCAGGTACATCACCGGCAAACCACGTCCGGGGCCGCTCACGGAACTTGATGATTCGTTCGCCGGTCTGATCCAACTGGGCGCCCACGCCATGATGGGTACGCCCGACGGTGTGCTCTGCCACACGCAGTCGTCGCGATCGGAAAACCGATACTGGTACAACGGGGTCGAGTCTGGTGAGTTAGCTCAATGTGCGGCTATCGCCGGGCACTATGGCATCCCGACCATCATGGTAACGGGCGACCAGGCAACCTGCCGGGAAGCCGCGAAATTCTTCGGGCCCAATTGCGTTGCGGTAGCCGTCAAACGGGGCATCTCGCGCGAAGCGGCGGAGCTTTATCCGTTCGACGAGGCTCGCCAGGCCCTCTACGAAGGCGCCCGGCGTGCTGTGTCTGCCATCCCGAAATGTAAGCCCTACAAACTCTCGCTTCCCATCAAGGCGAAGAAGGAGTATCTGGTCTTTGACAGTCCCTCTGAGCCGGGTCGCCTGATCAGCAAGGAGGGCACCATCGAAGATGTCTTGAAGCTGATGGATTTCTGAGGTGATGCGGTGAGAGAAAAAGTCCCACGCACGACTTAAAAAACAACTAATTGAGTGTGGTGTCAAGATAAAAAACGGTGTGCGTCCTTAATTGAGCAGATTAAATTTATCTCACAATTCTTAATCCCAACCGGCGGTCTGTTTCTCAAACTCTTTTCTGGCTTTTGCTTTAGCTTCTTCCATTTGCTTTTCTGTAAGGAAGAGTCCTTTTTTATTAGCTTTTGCCTCTTTTTCATAACGCCGGACAGATTCTTTTTCATCCTCAGTATTAAAACCAGAGAGTTTGGCTCTTGCCTGATGATATGAACAAAGCAATTCCAATGCATCTACCTTTGCCCAAATATAGCCTGTTTGCTCAGCGATTTTTAAGGCTTCAATGCCATCATCGCCGGCTTTTTCTACTAAATCTAAATTATCCCGGTTCTCCTTTTGGAATTGCAGCAGATACAAACGCCCGCGCAGAACAAAATGTTCCGCTTGCATTAAGCGAAATCCTTTGTCAGCGCAGGTTAATAACGCATCGTTCACATGCTGCAAGCCTTTGTGATAATCCTCTTTTGCTTCTGCAAGCAGCGCCCAAAACCAGTCTAATCGGCAAATTTCCTGTAACATGCCGGATGGACGCAAGATATGTTCGGCTTGTGCTAATGCTTTTCCTGCCCGGGACAATTTCTCCTGGCAGATCTCATACCATCCCTGGAGCAGGCGGCATAGAGCCAAATCGTTGTTCAAACTTTCTTCTTTGCAAATTTTGATATTCCAGGTATATAAATCCTCAAACTGTTTCCATGCCTGAATCCGTATGAAGAACTCGGCTTGCATATTTCCAATTCTTGAGTATAAGTGTTGTTCATCGGCTTTTCTCTTTTGTTCATAACAAAGAGCAATTCCAAAATTCTGATATGCCTGGTTGGAATTGCCTAACAGAAATTCATAATAGGCTTCATAGGCAAATTCTGAACATAGATCTTCTAAATCTCTGGTCTCAGAAGACAGGGTAAGCGCCTGAGATACTGTTTCCTTTGCCTTTCTGATATTGCCCATTGCCATTTCAATTAATGACATTTCACGTAAACTAAATGACTGGTTGTGCTTATCTTGAAGTTGTTGATGATTGTCTAAAACTTTATAACGCCATTCAATCGCCTGAGCCAGGTTACCAAGATAGTAGTTATAAAGAGATACTCCAGCGCAATGATATGATACAGTTCCCTTTCCCAAAATCTCTGCAACTTTTTGCTCACGATCTTCATCACCGACGAAAGCCAAATCGCATTCCAGACCTTCAGATATCGCAGGAAGGTTTGCAAAAACATCAAACTCATATCCTCCTGCAGCTAATCTTGCTTCACATAAATCATTAGCAGCCTTAAACTCTCCCTCATCACAGAGCAATTGCACTGCCTCTACAAGGTCTCGAACTTCTTCAATATTCTCTGGTCTTTCAGCGCCGGGCCTTTCCTTTAGAAAATCTGCAACCTCACGACGAGTACCGGTTATTTTGTGCCCCGCACGGAAATAGTCCCTGATAACCGGGTGGGTGGTAATGCCTTCATCTGTTTTTTCAATAAGAAAATCATCTATCAGCAGGTTGAGCTGCTGCTCGATGGTGGTTGCATCAGCCTTTGCCAGCGGCGTATCTTTTAGGGACTTCATTTTACCTAACAAGGTGACAAAGCTCTTGGTTTCAATCGGCCGCTTAAACAGGCTGATTATGCCCAACAGTTCTTTTTGACCATCTTTCAATTGACTTTCATAGAAGCTTAAAAGATGATCCAGCTTCTCACTGAGTTTACCCTCGCCACCTTCAAATAATATCTGCTCACTTTTACACTGTGCAATATCACCATGACAGCCTCTTTTAACAGCACTGGCAAGCACCCGTAAAGCCAGGGGGTGTCCATTTAGTTTTTCTACGTATTTTTCAAGAATTTCGTCGTCACCTAAAATGTTTAATTTTCTCAGCAAAGAAACGCCATCGGCTTTGCTGAGCCGTACAAGGTCTAACTGATGATATCCAACACCACTGTATCGCGCCAATTGCGGGAAATGAAACCGGCTGGTCAGAACCATCAATCCTTTGTGCTGCATGCGTACCCAGTTCTGTAGAAAAGGATTTAACAACGGGTGAATGATGTTGCCGTGATTGGGACTGCTGGCATCTTCCTGCAAGACTTCCAGACCATCCAGTACCAAGAGCAGCCGGACTTGCTGAACAACGCTGAGGACAAATGAGATAGGTTCTATCTCCACTTTTCCACGAACACGAATTATTGGCAGGCAAAATTCCACAACCTGTTTTAAAAACTTCCCCACATCCAAATCTTCATAAAAACTCCAGTAAAACACCGGCATCTGAGCCAGATTCTCACTTCTTTGGTGTTTCAACCAGCGCCCGGTCAAGGCCGTTTTACCCTGTCCGCCAATACCAGTGACGGCTATCGTTCTTGTGCCGGGGTCATTGGCCCAGCGATTCAAGGTGGTAAAAATCTCTGCTCTGCCTTTGAAGTTTTCATCATCAGTTGGCTTGTGAACATAGTTGTCTTCGATTGCTGCTTTTACTTCCGGCGAAGCTAGTAATGGTTTTGTTTCTTCAGCAGTCCGGCTGGTTGAGGATTTGCTGTATTTTCCAACAAGCATACCCAGCCAATCCGTCAGGGCTTTATGGTAATCTTCAGTAGGATAAAAGAGAACACGGGCACCATATATCATTTCCACCCGTTCCCTCATTAGTCCAGAAACCTGCACGTTCTTATCATCCAGACCAACAAATGCAATGTGCTGTAATGGGTTATTTTTATAGTCTTTGCTGATGTTATTGAAGAGTTGCTTTACATAGGGATCGGTCATGCCGAAACCAATTAAAATCAACTTTTCGAAATTAAATATTTCATTTAACAGCCGTACAAAAGCACGATTGTCATAGGCTTTATGATAATCATTCAAAGTAAGAATTATAGAATCCGCCCTGTCATGCCTGCCGTGTGCATGCAGTACCAACCGTTTATACCCGCGTTCGCGAATTCTTCGCGCTTCCTCCTGGTCCCAGAAAAAATAGGAAGTTGTGGCTTGAGGATAGAGCACTGTCCGGGCATTGGTGAGGCCGGCGTCATAATTAAGCGTCAGGTAATTGTGAATGGGCAGTTGCAGTAATGCTTTGTGGGTTAAAGTAAAAGCACCGCCTGTCTGCGATGAAGGCTTATCTTTAAAAGTCTCGCAGAGATATTCAAAATAATCCCGGTCTCCGATTTTATTTCGTAATTGCTGCGCTGTTTCCAACGGATTCTGTGAAGCATCTTTTTTGAAATAATCTGCTTCATCCTGGGTAATTTTTCCCAATTTCAGGCTGTATTCGACAAAACCTGTGAGAAATTCATCCCACAACGGCCATAGCCCTGCTGAAGCTCCGGCACCGACAAAGGCAATCGCTTCTTCCGCGTCAAGCAGTGTGTACAGTTCTTCCAGTACCGGCCTATTGCCGGGAATCGCTTTTATCTGGTTTTCTATTTCTTGTTGATTCATGATGATTAATTATCCCTAAAACTCGCGTCCTTACTTCCGCCCGTTGCTGCTCCTTCAAGGTTATTGCTTTATATTTTACCCATTTTCCCAGCCCGGAGCAAACACATTCGGTAAAAACGAGCCTGGTAGAAAATATGGAACGACCGGCCCTGCGGAATCCGAATGGAGTAAGTGGGCAGTCACGGAGATTTTTTCAGAATTCGCTTGATTTTCGGGATTGAATTTAGTATAATACCAAACAAATTGAATACTGGATACATAAAACAGGAGACAGGAAGAAGAATGGAGAATTTAGAATGAGGAAATCAAAGAAGTAAAAAGGCTTTGTCATTGATTATTTACTATTGACGATTGACTATTTTTTCTTTTCTTCCGCGTTCACCCCATGAGATAGGCACAGCCGGCATCTCACAGGGTAAATCAGCGAAAAATGAAAAATTTGAGCGAAAAAATGCAAAAAAAAGCCAATTTTGTGCAGGTTATTGGTGTTTTTTCGTGTTAATTCGTGGTTAATTTGAAAAAACAAACCCAATTTTGGGATGGGCAAAATGAGCTTAAGTGTCTATATGAAAGGTGATTATGAAGAATTTCATGCTTTGAGACGACGAAAAAACAAAGCCAATTCAAAGCCAATCTTAGTTAGCCCCCAGATTTTCAGGGGGTTGAAAAACAATTTGAAAAAACAAAGCCAATTTGCGCCGGATCTAAAGAGCGTAAAGTCTTTTTTGAAAGGAGATTATGAAAATAAATCCCGTCCGTCAAGCCGGAAAAACAAAGCCAAACAAAGCCAATTTCAAGGCCGGACCAGCCCTGTTCGGCTATGCTCGGGGTAAGCATTGTCCAGGGAGCAGGGGGGCCTGAATTCGTCCGGGATACCGACTTAATCAGAATTCAATGGCAACCAGAGTCCGCGGCGAGATTTTTGTGAATGTCAGCTTTCCCCCGCTTTGGGAAAAGTCGACATTACCGTCGCCCGGCAGGACCAATGTTTTGCGTGCCTTAACCGGCCTGGAGAATTCGATGCTTGCATCTATAGACTCATCATTGAAGTTTTCGACGATCAGGCAATCATCGCCGATAAGATACAGAGCGACCTTGTTCGGTGCATCGAACTTCATACCGAACGGCGCCAGCATTTTGTCCCTGATGGGATTGAGCTGCTGCCGCGTCAGTTCAAGCAGGCTGCGCGGACTTGCGTTGACCTTTAAGATGGTCAGGTTCTCGCTGTCAAGATCGACGCCGGTCAATCGTTTGGCCAGTCCGTCCGTTATCAGCACGGGCCGGCCGACTGCCAGCATCTTTTTGAGTTTGTCGGCGAAGTCCGGCTCCTTAAGCGCGTGCACAGCGAAAAATGCCGCTTTGGCATCGGCGTTAATTTCCGCCGTGGGCACAAGCGGTAATCCGAACATCCCGACGAAATCGAATACGTACTGCTCATCGAAGGCGTCGCTGTTCGGCGGTTTGGCCGCGGCAATTCCTTTGATAGGTTTGCCCCGCACAAGGCCGGCGAGTTTGAATAAGCCGGGGATCTCGGCACGCAGCTTCTCAACGTTCGCCGGGCCGGTACCCCTCAGGAGCGCACCGTAGCAAAACAGCAGCATCTCCCTGGCATCGGCCAGAACGGTTTGCCGCGCCTGTTCGAGGTATGTATTCTCAGTGGTGCCGAATGGGTCGAACCAGCCCCCTCCGGATTTGGTGCCGCCGATTTCGCCGAGCCAGCGCATGATGTAGTAGGCTTCGTACTGGACTTTTCCGCCCCAGCGCTGATTATCGAAATCGCGGGTCTCGGTGCCGACCCAGATTTTGTCGTAATCGGCGGTCTGGCGCAAGACTTCGTAGCCGCGATTGTGAAATTCTTCGTACCACTGCGGATACTTGATGATTATCCTGACGTTCGGATTGACTTTTTTTGCCGGGTCCAAAATCCTGTCCCGGCTGACCCGGACCATCAGCTCGCAGCGGTAATCGGCCCAGGACTTGTCGCCGCGCGCCTCTTTGCATTCGTCGCATTGGCAATCGGTGAAAAGAAAATCGTCTATCATAATCTCGTCGAAGAGTGACGCGGTGTACTCGAATATTTCCTGAAGCTGATTTTGGGTTTCTTTATTGGTGTAACAGGATATCCCGTCCCAGCCTTTCGAACTCTTGCCGATTTTGGTGGTAGTCACGCAGCCTGAGACCTCGAAGCCTTCCGCTTGGAATTTCGCTTTGGCGTTCTCAAGCACCTTTCGCTCGGCGGTGTAGTTATCTCTGTAAGTCTCAATAAAGACATTCGTGACGCCGGTCTTTTTGCACCAGGCAATTGCGTCGCTTATGCCTTTTTCGCCGGACAAATGGTCGCGCACGTTCTGGGCCGCGAATAGCGTAGAAATCTTCAGGAGTCCCTTGTTTTGATTCGCCAAATCCCACAGACTCTGTGCCTGAGACCATGAAGCAATTGATAGAACAAACAGTACTACCGCGAAAAGATATTTCGAACGCTTTGATTTCATCATTGTTTTTCTCCTGTGATTTTTGTACGCATCAGTTCGATTTTTCTGACGGCCAGCTCCAATTCGCCGCCGAGGATCACGATTCGGAAATCCGCATCGTTGCAGCGATTCATAAAGCTGCTCTGTGTTAAAGTGAACTCGGCCGTCTTCCAGGCCCCAGTGTCCTCGACGGCGACATCGCCGATTTTGCGAAACGCGCCTTCGAACAGGCCCTTAGCCGGGTCAGAGCTGTCATATTCCATATAAAAGGCCGAACAGCCATCGTCACGATAGGTGACAGTGACAACAACGGTCTGATCGAACAGGCCGTAGGCGAACGCGCCGTCCACGTCAAAGTAAAGGTAGCGGCTATTATCCGAATGAGGATTCGCCGCCGAGACGACCGCCTCGCCATCGGGGGACGTGACTTTCTTCCAGGCGCCGTCGCCGCCGCTCGGACGAAGGTTCAGGCCCTTTGCCTTGCCCTGTTCCCATTCGACACCGTCCGCGTCGGCGTAGCCCGAGGCAGTCTTAAGAACCGTTTTAGCGCGCCACATGTCCGCGAAAAGACGTGTCAGGACAATATAGCTTCGGCCGTACTCGCGCGAGTTGGCGACGTCCGTGCCCTCGTGCCACTCGTTCCAGGTTTCCACGTGCACGATCCACGGGCGGCTTTCGGCGCGCAGCGCCAGCAGCTTAAGCCACCGGTCGATATACGTTTGCCCATCCCGGCGCTCGACAATCAACGGCTGCCTGCCGGGCACGGCGCTATGGTCGTATCCGGGTCCGAGAGCGGCGGTCTGCCTGTAAATCAACGGCCCGCTGACCGCGCCGCCCCAGGAATATATCGCATCGGCCTGACCCACCCAGCCGGACGATTTGACAAGAAACGGTTCGACGCCGAAGTCGGATCTGAATCTGCGCTTGACGTAATCGAACTGTGCCGGGTCCTGCGTTTTTGCAAAGGCCGAGGCGTAGAAGAAGATGATCGGCCTGCCGTCGACGCGGGCCCACTTGGCCGGCGGGATGAAACTGAAAAAGTCACGAATCGCCGTATAGAACCATTCCTTGCCAAAGTCCGTCGCCAGATCGACGTGATAGCTTGAGCCGTCTTTATTAAAACTGTTCCATTTGAGAATCGAAGTGTCGTAGAAAAGGCCGATGGCCGGCGGATCGAGACCTTCGGCCTGCAACAGGCTATGGGCCTCGACCAAAGGCGGCAGGCCGGCAAAGCTCCACCCATCGTATTTTCCCGGCACGCCCCAATATACGGGCATGAGAAAATCAATGCCGGCGTCCATCATATCGACGAGCTGCTGCTTATGCCAGCCTGCCCGCTTATAGCTGATCGTCTCGGAGTCGGCCGGATGAGTCGTCAGAGCATCCGTCCCGTCACCGTCAACGATGTGGCTGCCGGTATCGATATCGTACCAGTAAAAATAGGTCGTCCCGACAATCGGCTGACCCTGTTTAAACGAATCGGCGAGCTTATGATCCGCCTGCTGCAACGGGAAAAAAACGCCTGGCGGTTTCTCCGGCAGCACATCGGCCGCGGCGGCCATCGCGCAGCACAGACACAAGATTAGCATCACTCGAATATTGCCCTTGGTTGTTGCCAAAACTAATTCTTTCTGAAAGCCTCTATTTTATCTTTGAAAGCCCGGCAGGCCGCCGCCGGGTCGCTCGCATGTGTTACGGCAGCGCAGACCGCAATGCTCTCAGCACCGGCGTCCAGCACGCGCTCGACGTTGTCCGGAGTTATCCCGCCTATAGCGACATGACCGACACCCGTACCGGCAAGCACCTGCGTCGCGCGGGTGACATACTCCAAACCAACGGCGTCCGCTCCGGGTTTTGTCGCCGTGGCAAAGACAGGCCCCAGGCCGACATAGGTAAGGCCCTCGGCGCAGGCGGCATTTAGCTGCCTGAGCGAGTGCGTGCTCTTGCCTATAATCAACGGGGCCATTTGCAGCTTGCGCGCCTGCTCAATCGGCAGGTCATTCTGGCCGAGATGTACCCCATCGGCACACGCGGCCACGGCAATATCTACCCGGTCGTTGATAATACTTACGATGCCGGCGTCTTTGCAAATCTTGACGAACTCGACGGCAAGAGCGAAAAGCCTGTCGTCCTCGACGTCCCTGGCCCGAAGCTGGATACAATCGGCACCGCCAGCGGCACATTTGTGGGCCAGCGAAATGACTTCCGCCGGCAGGTTACTCGTAATGACAATATATAATCCGACGCATTTGAATTTCGCAGAAGTATCGCTGAAAAGAACAATGTCCTTCTCAAGCGTATAAGCCTCGTACCGCAGCTTTTCGATTGTCGCGGCGACAGGTTCATTATCGATCCGGATGACCTCGGCAAGCGCTCGCAGGGCCTCGGTCAGACGCTTGCAGCCGGCGGTAAAACAATCGGCCAGACTGCCGCGAGTGAGCTGATTTTCTACTGTTTTGCCGACACCAACGTCCCCGAGCGTGTCCCTGCTGGAGATGAGCCGGCCGGCGTCAAGCCTGCCGATAGACGCCGAGAGCTCGTGCCTTAGCTTCTTGGCTCTTTCGGTCAATGAGCTCGAATTCAAAACGAACCTGCAGAACTCCTCTATTACGCGAGACGCCTCGCGAGCACGATTGAAATTGGCGTCGATAATTCTATTAGCCGCACGTTCCATAATGATTCTGATTATATGAGCGAAGTACGGCTATGGATAGTTAAAATCGCGCAAAAGAATTCGGGCTGCAACTGTTATTTACTCTCTTGTAACCGGCAAGCCTGCCTGTAAATAGAAGGGCAATGGTTTGGATCAATTAATAACGACAAGCCAGGTAGATATGCATAAAAAAGGCTGAAGTCGATAAAACTCCAGCCTATGTGAGACAGCTTATCATTTAGAATATGAACTGCAAACTTATAAAAAATCTACCGTCTCACCAAAACCAAGACATATTTAGAAGAAAAGGACTATAATTTCACCTTTAATTATATGCGCTTTCGCACTTTTTGCAAGCGTTTTTTTTCAAATTTTTAACAATTTTGATGCCACCGCCAAAAGTCGATAAAAGCTCGCGTTGTCCTTGTTGGTGGGTTGATATCGCTGTTTTTTTCTGGCGATCTCCACTTTTGACGCAGGCGTCAATTTTCACGGCCATCGATCTCATAAGCGGGCACCGGAACTTTTGCAATAGACCGGCGGCAGAAACAAGATTACACCCATAGGGCTGAAAACTGCTGTTCTGCGGGATTTTAGCCCCCTACTCGCTTAACTCGTCGGCTACGGGAGTAACACAATAGACGTAGACAAGCGGTTCGCTACCGGTATTGCTGACATCATGGGCCGTTTGCGGGGGGATGTAAGTAACTTTGCCCAGTCCGACCTGGTAACGATCTTCTTCGCCAATCAACAGCTCGCCACAGCCGGACAGGAAAACCAGCAGTTCCTCGCGGTCTTTTGTGCTATGTTGGCCGCAGGACTTGCCAGGCGCCAAATAAACCCTGCCCGAGCGCATACCACATGTTTGCGGCTTGCCGGCCAGAAGCCTCTGGTTTTCAGGATTCTCGTTCAAATCGATTATCAGAACTTTTTCTGACGATACCATACTATCTCCTAAAATAGTCATTTCTTTGTCGAATGAGCCTTTTTAAAGAATTTTCATTTTTCTGTCAATTACTTCCTTGACGCAGTAGCACGAATTGTATATTCTTATGCGCAACGACAATGATTCGAGATCCGAACATACAGGTTTCAATAATTTCTAATTCTTTTTGGAGGTGTACGTTATGAAAAGGTTTATTGTTTTAGCAGAATTTTTGGTTTTATTGCTGGTTGCCGTCGCAGAAGCCGCTCCCACTGTCGCCGAGGTAACCCACTCGGAGTTTCAGGCTGTAAATGCTTCCGGTGAACAGACGTACAATGCCACCGAGAAGGTTATTCTTGAAGGGATTCTGTTGCATAATCCTGCCGATATGCTGGACCCGACCCCGGATGACACTATAACGGAGCTATTCAACATGGGCGGACAATGGCAGATCTTCTTTCAGGGCGAGGGCGATGACCATGCGGGAACTGCCGTGTGGATGGGACAGCTTTACAACAATATGCCCTGGATCGCGTTGGATGGTGGGTACACCAACGATGAATTCGTGGCCGAACTGAGTCGCTTGAACGCCGCACAGTTTAGTCCCGGAGATAGGATTCGAGTGACGGGTTACTACCTGTCATACAGTGGAAAAACGAATGTGAATGAGCAGCACAACAATAATCCCGACCACGATTTTACCATTGAACTCGTCCAGCGGGGTGTCGGACTGCCCCGACCCGAAGTTGTGACACTGGATGACTTAAAGAACGACGATGACAACTTCGTTTTCGATCCGACTCGACAGACCGGCTGCGAGCATTACCAAGCCCGGCTGATAAAGATTGAAGAAGTCTCTTTTTCGGATGCAAACGACTGGGGGCCAGGTGCAGACCTGATAATCACCGATGGCATCAAGACTTTCCCGGTGAAACTGGGCCGCGGTAACGGTATTTACCCCGGCTCAAATAATCTAACCGAGCCTTTCGATATCATTGGGATCATGGATCAGGAAAGTACGGACCTGACCGGTGGTTATCGTTTGTATGTGACGAACTACGATGGGAACGGCTCGGTGCTGGCCAGTCGGGAACACCGTCTTGCGGATAAGCCGGGTGACATTAATTTGAACGGAGCAGTGGACTTCGATGATTTTGCGAAACTCGCCGAAGACTGGCTCAAATAAAACCTGATAAGCTTGGAGGTGTTCGTCCATGAAACGCGGCTTTACATTAATAGAGCTCTTGGTGGTAACGGCCATAATCGCTTTGCTACTGGGGATTTTGCTACCCGCGATGGGGCGGGCCCGTCTTCAGGCAAAAGTGGTCACGGTCAACGCCGAACTGCGTGAGATCGGGATGGCACTGGAGGCTTATTCGTTCGATAACAGCGATAAATATCCGCCGACTCGCGTCGACTGTATGCTCGGAAACCACTTTTATCAGCTTCCATGCGAGCTTGTCGAGAGCAAGTATCTGCCAGCCCCCGGCGAGGACACCTTTATGGCCGCCGGTATCGAAGACAGATTCAATCGAGGATATACATACAAATACAGAACTGTCGGGACACTAATCTACAACAGAACCGTTGTTGTCAAAAACGGAGCATATCTGTGGGTCCCCGATGGATTTCCCGACAACGATCAGCAAGAGGGCCGTGACTACACTGACCCTGAAGAATCGCCGGTAAGCTGGGTCCTCTACAGCGAAGGTCCGAGATTCGACCTCGATTACATGAAGGAGCTTAAATATCCCGTGCCGAAGAATACCTGGTATAACCCGCAGGCTCGGCGGGGTGTAATTGTTCGGATGCGTCTTGCAAACGGCCGTCAAATCGGGTCTTTCGAGAGCCGCTAAGCAGGGTTAGTCAGAGTTTAAGTCGGTCATAATCATTATGAAAGGAACGAAATAATGAAAAGCGCTTCATTAATTGTGGTTGTTGTCATTATCTGCGGCCTGGGAATCGCCGTCCTGACTTACCCCCACCATGCCTTGGGTTCTACAGAGGAGGAACACCATTTCGTGGGTGCCGTGGGAGGTGACAATGCTTACAACAGGGGCCAGGCGCCTGAGGATTGGTGGGGCGAAATCAAACGCATGCACGGACATGTCGGTCCCTGGAACGTTCTCGGATGGCGCATCGGCCAGGCCGCCCTGCGCGAGTTCGATACGAAATGGGGCTGGCACGAACTCGACATAATTTGCTACGTTCCCATCAAGACACCGTATTCCTGCATGGCCGATGGTCTGGTTATCGGCACAGGCAATACCATCGGCCGGCTGGACATCCGCCTGGCCGAAGTCGTATCATTGGATCTCATACAAGTGTGTATTCACCGTAAGGATGGTACTGGTCCCGTCCTGATCATGAAGCCCCGGCGTGCTTACCTGCAACATATAGACGCTCCGAAGCCGGAACAATTAGAGACACTCTCACGAGAATGCGGTAAAATGGAAGAAAGCGACCTTTTCGAAATACAGCGGATCACGGTGTCGAAAAACCAGAGGTGAGAGTCAAAGAACTTATTAGTAGACGAAAGGTGAAAATCGGGAGAAGAAAGCACAGGGGAATTTTTAACAAATTTTTAACAGTCCTCTTGAATTGTTAGCACTTTTTTGTTACTTTTATGCGCAGGCTGTAACGGTCTGCTTAACTTTTTATAAAAACTGAGCAACAAGATGTTATAGGGTTCCTACTATGCACATGGCGAATGAATTGCTTTCGATTCCGGTTGCTGCCGGGACGCTGGCTATTGCGGCCGGCAGTCTGGGCTTTATCTGCAGAAAGGTCAGGCAGGTTGTCGCCGCCGACAAACTCGCGCTGATGGGTATCCTGGGCGCGTTCGTCTTTGCCGCCCAGATGGTCAATTTCCAGTTGCCAGCGATGCCCGGCACGAGCGGACATATGGTCGGGGCGGTGCTGCTTGCAATTATACTGGGCCCGCACCTAGCCGCGATTGTCATATCTTCGGTAGTAATCGTTCAGTGCCTGATCTTTCAGGACGGCGGCCTGCTGGCCCTCGGATGCAACATTATCAATATCGGCCTGGTGCCGAGCTACCTGGGCTACTTTTTGTACAGAACCATTACAAACGGCAAATTCAGCAGCCTGAAGGTGTACATTGGGTCGATGCTGGCCTGCGTGATTGCAATGGAAGCCGGCGCTATTCTCGTGGCAATCCAGGCGACATTGTCCGGCGTCCTGGCGGTTCCGCTGCCAACATTTCTAATCACGATGATCGGCGTCCATTTCCTGGTCGGATTTGTCGAGGGCCTGGTCACCGTGACGGTATTGGCATACCTCCAGCAGCTCAGACCCGACATCGTGGCCGATTCTCTGCCGGGGACAGTCAGGCTGAGCAAAAACGCCGTACTCGCAACGCTGGGAATTCTTGCAGTGATTACCGGCGCGGGATTGTCTTTGCTCGCCTCCGACCTTCCCGATGGGCTCGAATGGAGCTACGCCGAGAGGCCGGATGAGCCCGGATTCGAAACTGTAGTGTCCAACCCGGACTCCCGAATTACCGCGGTAGACGAATTCCAGTCAAAGTATTCCCTGATGCCCGATTATTCCGCGCGGGCGTCGAAGCTCGGTGACGTCGCCGACCGGCAGGCCGATATCGGAGCCGGCTGGACCAGCTTCGCGGGTGTCGTCGGCTCGGCGGTGACAATGGCCGTCATCTGGCTTACAGCGTGGATGCTCAGAAGGAAGCAGGCATTATAGGCGTTTCTCACGGAAAATGTGAAAAACGGGATACAGAACATGCACCACGCACACATCGATAAATTCGCTTACCAGGACTCGACCATCCACCGGCTTGACAGCCGGGTGAAGTTTCTGGTCGTGCTCGTCTTTACCGCCGTGGTGATTTCCCTGCCGCGCAGCTCGCTGAGCATCCTGGCCTGTTACGCGATTGGGCCGTTTGCCGTTCTGGTCTGGGCCGGGATTCCGCTAAAATTCGTCTTTAAGCAAATCCTGCTGGTCAGCCCGTTTGTTATAGTCCTGGCCCTGAGCTGTCCGCTGTATGACAGGACGCCTGTCGCCGTCAGCTTTGGACCGTTTTCGTGGCAAAGCTCGCTCGGATGGCTGCGTTGTTTTGTCATTCTCGGAAAGTTCATCGTGACAATGCTGGCCCTGATAGGGCTGGTATCGACCACGCGGTTCAGCGATTTGCTCGCCGGCCTGCAAAAGCTCGGCATGCCCAGATTGCTGGTTATCCAGCTTGGATTTCTGTACCGATATATCTTTGTCCTGATCGACCGGGCGCATCACATCATGCGCGCCAGGGCCGGCAGGAAACTCAGGAATCTCGGATTCAAAACAGAGCTGAGAACCGCAGCGTCCATGCTCGGCTCGCTCTTTATCCGCAGCATCGACACCGCAGAGCACATCAGCATCGCCATGCAGGCCCGCGGCTTCGATGGAAACTGGCGCACGCTCTCGAAACTGAAAGTTCGACGCTGCGATTTATTCTTTGCCCTGACGGCGGCTGTTTTTATGTCGGGACTATACTTTTTCGTAAAACCGATTTTGCAGTGAAAACAATGTCTAAAGCGATTGAAATAGAAAACTTTACATACAGATATCCGGACGGCACGCCAGCTCTGAGTGATATAAGCCTGAGTGTCGAGCACGGCCGGAAACTGGCCTTGATCGGTCCCAACGGAGCGGGCAAATCGACTTTGCTCCTTGTCATGGCGGGTTTCGCCAGGGGCACGGGAAAAGTACTCGTAGACGGTCTGGAGGTCAACAGCAAGAACCTTAAAAAAATCCGCACCCGCCTTGGCTGCTGCCTGGAGAATCCCGATGATCAGCTATTCATGCCAACGTTATTCGACGACGTAGCATTCGGCCCGCTCAATATGGGCCTTGAACCGGAACAGGTCAAATCACGCGTCGCCGAGGCCCTTGCCACCGTCGGCCTTGCGAAAATGGCCGACAAGGCCCCGCACCATTTGTCGGCCGGGCAGAAACGAGCTGCGGCCATCGCAACCATACTCGCGATGAGTCCCAGGATTATCACGCTCGACGAGCCGGATGGCAGTCTTGATCCGAGAAATCGAAACAATCTCATGAAGCTGCTCCGCTCCCTGCCCCAGACGCTGATAATCGCCACCTGCAATATGAACTTCGCCGCGGCACTTGCAGACCGGGCCGTCCTGCTCGACAAAGGCCGAATTATCGCCGACGGCGAAGCAAAAACAATAATGTCTGATGCCAAACTAATGGCTGAACACGGCCTGGAAGTCGCCCAGATGAAGCTGTAACACGCTGAACAGCCAGAACGAAAGGCCCAGGAGCAATGCGAAGAAGTCCTGATTTTGTTACCATGAAAACTCGATCCTGTTTGGCACAAGGATTGCCGTTGCCGGCTTTTTCTGGAGATAGGACCTTATAAATATGGAAAAAACACGTGCAATTGACGCAATCCCGGATAGAATTGCCGCATCGGCAGCGTTTTGCCACGGAAAGTAATTCGGAATAAAATCAAAAGCTAATAATCTCGGTCGGCGGCGCAGGCCTGAAGCCTGGACGCGGGCAATAGTAAATAGAGAACGGTATGAAGGACGAAGCGATTATGGAAACGATTTTAGAGACAAATATAGGCAACAGGCCGCCGAGCCGAGGCAAGGTTCGCGACATTTATGATCTCGGCGATAAGCTGCTCATCGTGGCGACCGACAGGCTCAGCGCTTTCGATGTCGTGATGACAAACGGCATACCTTATAAAGGAATTGTGCTGACGCGGATTTCGCGTTTCTGGTTTGATTTTCTCAGCGACAGCGTCGAGCATCATCTGATCAGCGACGATGTTGCCACTTTCCCCAAGCCGTTCTGCAGCCACGCCAAACAGTTGGCCGGGCGGAGCATGCTGGTAAAGAAGGTCGAAGTACTGCCGGTCGAGTGTGTCGTGCGGGGATACCTGGCGGGCTCGGGCTGGAAAGAATATCAGCAAAGCGGCACGGTTTGCGGGCAGAAGCTGCCGGCCGGTTTGAAACAGTGCGAAAAGCTGCCGGAACTGATATTCACGCCGGCGACCAAGGCCGAAATGGGCGAGCACGATGAGAACATCAGCTTCGAGCGGTGCGTGGAGGTAATCGGCAAGGAAGCCGCGGATTATGTCCGCAGCAAGAGCACTGAGATTTTCGAGAAAGCAAGCGAATACGCCGAGAGCAAAGGCATAATTCTTGCCGACACAAAGTTCGAATGGGGGATTGTCGATGGTAAGATTATTCTTATCGACGAGGTTTTGACGCCGGACTCTTCGCGGTTCTGGCCTGCGGATAAATATCAGCCCGGCAGGGACCAGGAGAGCTTCGACAAGCAGTTCGTCCGCAATTATCTCGAAAGCATCAACTTCGACAAATCCGGTCCCGGCGTCGAACTGCCCGAAGATATCACGGCAAAGACCAGCGACAAATACATCGAGGGCTACGAACGCCTGACCGGCGGGAAGTTCCCAAAAGAATCGTTCTGACAGATCGGTTTTTTAGATCAAGTTTCCGCCGAAGAACCCGGTTCCGACACAGAATGGGATTTAAAAATATCACGTTAATCAGCGCTCTCCGGCTTGAATACAACCGCCGGTTTTCCAGTGATTTGCGATCTGGTAATTATCCTTCGTGCAGAAACTGAGAATTGCGGGATTTTAAAGAAAATTTATTTTCTCACAATTCTCTCATCAATACTTTGCGAATATTGCAGTTGTCGACGCCGAAAAAGAACCTGAAGGAGGCCCGGAAGGCAGCGGGCAAGATAGAGCATGAGGATGAGATAGACAAAACGAAAGGCGAGGAAAAAACAAGAAAAGTACTGACGCATCTTTTCTTCAATGTTAAAATACGTACTGCCGAGCGGCAGGCTACTTTTGCCCAGCGGTTTTTTCTTGTCGTTATGTTCGGTCGGAAGCGTTCGCACGTGATGTGAGAATCGTCTTCTGCCGGTAAGATCATGCGGTAATGCGTCATTGGAGGTATGCTAAATGAAGGTTATTATTGGTAATAGGTTTCGATATATCCTGCTTTCGATATTTTGCGTTATACTCTTGTCTTGTTCGGCAGGTCTCTCGGCAATCATAGCCGATGGAGTCACGCTTGTACCGTTGACGGATGACGGCAAATCAAGGGCCGTGGCCTGGGCCTGGCACGGCGACCGGGTGGCCTTTGTGCGACAAGTCGGTGACTCGTCCCAATGGCAACTGCACGTCATGAAGGCCGACGGCACTGAAGTCAAGCCCGCCTGTCCGGCGGGAGATGTGTTTTTTGCCGAGTGGTCATGGGCCGGCGACCGCATCGCGTATGAATTCTCCAACGCAACTGAGGACGAAAGCCAGGGAGCGGCCTATATTTACGACATCAACCAGAACCGATCCACCACTATTTCCCCGCCGTATCGAAGAAACAATTTCGACGCCGACGATGGGCCCTACTGGTCGCCCGACGATCGTTACCTTGCATACAAGGTCCTTCTGGGCCTGACGGAAACGCGGCAAGTCTGGCTATACGACACCGTTACGGAAAGGACCTGGCATTTGCTGCCCGAGCGAGGCCAGGGAAAAGACCAGCGCTGGAGCGCATCTCTGCCTCCGAGACTAAGCCTGCTCGTGGAGGCCAGCGGCAACTTTGATGTGGTCACTGTCAATCCCGACGGAACCGACCTTGTCATGATAACCGACATTGGGAGTGAATCATTACGTGCCGGAGATGCTCGCTGGTCGCCCGTGGATGATGTCGTGGCCTTCACCTTCGACAAGGACATGACTCAAAGCGAACGCGGGGAACGCTGCGATGCATGGATCGCCCGCGCCGATGGAAGCGATGCCAGAAATCTGACCAGGGCGACCTCGCCCGCCACAGAAAACCAGCTTGAGCTTGATGATCCGTACTGGTCCTGGGACGGGCGCTACATATTGTCCAAGGGGGATCGCTTTGACATCCAGGGAAACGACATCGACACATTATATCTTATAGACCCAAACAGCGGCGGATACAAGGTACTTTTAACCAGCTACCCGCGAAAGGATGGGATACTCGATGACTTCGAAGCCATGAAATGGTCTTATGACAGTACGAAAATCGCTTTCCTGACCAAGCGCTCTACGGTTAGAAACTGGGGTCCTGATTCGCGGTCGGAAAACCAGCGGACGGCTCTGACCATCTATGATATGACTACGGGCAAGGCCGAGGACCTTCTGCTGCTAAGCGAAGAGCAGGATCGCAAGCAGATCGAAGCCAGCGATGACCGTGAAGACGGCGTGGTCAATCTCTCTTGGTCGCCGGACAGCCGGTCGTTGCTTATCACGATATCGAAGATCATCAGCCAAGCCGACCGGATTCTGCAGCCTGATGTTTATCGCGTGGACCTGCCGCAGCGCCTTATCAGCCCCCTGGCACTGACCTGCGACGGGCCCCCAATGGGCCGGGCCGCGTCAATTACGGCCGAGGTAACATCGCCCGGGCAGCAACAGGTACAAACCTCTGCCGGCATTACAACAGAGGCCGCCTCTCCAGAGTCTTTCGCAGACGATTCCGCTATAGTCACTCGGACGATTGAGCCCCTGCATATGACCGTGGAAGAAGCACTTTCATCGTTACCGACCAAGTACAATCAGTATGTCACTGCAAACACATCCCGCAATCTGCTACTGTTCATGGGGCCTGCCGAGCTTCTGGCCGAGCTGCAGGCGAATCTGAAACTGATCGACACCCCGGCCAGCCAGATTCTGGTCGATTTGTTGGCCGTAGAGCTGACCGACGAAGCCAATCGTGAGCTTGGGCTGGACTGGACCTATGCCGAGGGACGGTTCGGTTTGTTCCAGCCGATGGGTAACGCAATTCGTGACCTGAGCCCGGACGCCTCATTAGACGGACTAACCACCTTTCCCGGGACCGGCCAGGTCTTCTACCAGGGCGTTGGAAAATTGCCGCGGGAGTTCTTTGTTCGCCTGAACGCACTGGTCCAGGACGGCAAGGGCACGATTCTGACCAACCCGCGCACAGTAGCGGTCAGCGGTATGGAAGCCACAATTCAGATCCGCAAGACGCTGAATTATTTCTTTAATGAAGGCTATGACGTATCAGGCCGGCCCATCGTTAAGAAGAGCGACATCTCGGCCGATACCCAGGGCCGCATTACCCCCACCCTTCTGGCGGACGGTCGAATCAGCATGGCCGTCTCGGTCAAGGTCGGAAGCTTCACTTTTACACCGGACGCAGGTCTGCCGGAACAGGTCAACCGGGAATCCACAACTACGGTCACCGTTCGAGAAGGCCAGACCCTGGTGATCGGCGGTCTGCGCCAGCAGGAAATGACCGAAGCCGTTATTAAAGTACCGATCCTGGGCGATATCCCGATCATCGGGCTATTGTTCAAGAAAACCCAAAAGGCGACTCGAAACAGCGTGCTGACGCTATTTATCACGCCGCATGTCCTGCTGCCCGATGTCCCGGCTCCGGACTGGCCGCAACTCGACGCCGACGATCATAAGATACAGCCTATTATGAAAGAGACCCCATCGCAAAATCACGGCACGCGCAGCAAAGACTGACTTCGGACCACGATGGACAGGTAAGGAAGTTATAATGTAATCCTCCTCGACCTGATGCTGCCTGGCATAGACGGGCTCAAAATCCTAAAACGGCTCGATAGTCAGAAAACAATTGCGGCATAGCCCACGGCATCTGCGCTCGTGGTGCCCATCTTCTTAATCATGATTTCATTACTGGTTGTGTGTCCCAGCAACAGGCCTCGCTTGCAGCCGAGCTTTTTTGCCGCTTCGACCGTTGCCGCCGCCGCGCCGGGACCGCAGGCGTTGCCGTCCTTTACCGAGCCGGCGAGCAATTCGGCCGGCTTGAGTTTCAAAGCCAAATCGATGAACTTTTTATCATTAACCTTTTTTGCCCACGCCAAAGCGTTCTTTCCGGTTCCCATCGGGGCAAAGCCGTAACGCGGCCCGTAGTGGGTCAAATCGGTCGAGCCTATGCAGACGATTTTCTTACCATCCTGCTGACCGATAATCTCACCGACACGCGTGCCCAGCTCGACAGCCTGCTCCGTCGGCGGGACCAGAACAGGCACTATCTTGGCGCCGGGAAAGAGGTGTTGTACGAACGGGACCTGCACCTCGATACTGTGTTCGCGCAGGTGGGCGTTTGGATCGCTGACGGCCTGGCCGGTACCCAAAATGGCATCGGCTAATTCCTCGTCAATCACAATCTCGCCGAGCGGCGTAGTCCAAAGGCCCCTGTCGCTAACAGCGGGCGAGGTTCCAAAATAACCGTGGGCGGCGCCGAATATGATAAAGGTATTGACCTTTTCGTGCCGCTGTTTGATCGCAGAGAAGACCAACGCGGCCAAACTGCCGCTGAACGTCCAGCCGGCGTGCGGAACTATGCCCGCTACTATCGTTTCCGGCAACGGCTCGTTTAGATTTACCGCTTCGAGACACTCGTGAATTTCACTGACGCAGGAATCGTGCTGGCCCGGATAAAATTGACCTGCAACAACCGGTTTCCTCGCTTGCATTTTTCGGCTCTCCTTTACTGACACGGGACATTTATTACTTTACTCACACCCATGGCAAACTTTCAACCCGTCATACCCTGTGCCGCTATTTGAACTTGCGTTCGTGGCGCCGGGCCGTTATTATAACCGCGTTAAATGAGACAGCTTAACATTGTAACCTTTTAATAAGAGAAAACAATATGGTATCTGAAAAAACAGCCCCCGTCGCAGTGGTAATGGGCTCGGACAGCGATATGAAGGTCATGAAAAGCTGCATCGAGCAGCTCGTCGATTTCGGCATCGAGCCTGTCGTGCGGATAATTTCGGCCCACCGGACGCCGGAAATTGCCGCCGATTTCGCACAAAACGCCGCCGGAAACGGAATTAAGGTCATAATCGCCGCCGCGGGCATGGCCGCCCATCTGGCCGGCGCCATGGCGGCTAAAGTAACCCTGCCTGTCATAGGCGTACCGCTCGACTCGGGCGCGGGCCTGGACGGGATGGATGCCCTGCTGAGCACCGTACAGATGCCGCCCGGCGTGCCGGTCGCGACAATGGCTATCGGAAAAGCCGGCGCCAAAAACGCCGCGATTTTCGCCGTGCAGATCCTGGCCTTGGCCGATGCAAATCTCCAGGAAAAACTGGCAGCCTTCAAGCAGGACCAGCAGAAAAAGGTGATCAAAAAAGACGCCGCCCAGTAGTAATCCCGGCACAGATCGAACCTTGAAATTGGCTTTGTTTGGCTTTGAATTGGCTTTGTTTTTTCGCCGCCCAAAACCTCTAAATATCTCATAATACCTTTTCATATAGATACTTACGCTCATTCCGCCCTTTCCAAAATTGGTCGAGTAGACGTATTATAGCCGTACTACACAGGTAATGTTTGTTTTCTCTGTTTCTCTTGCCTTTCGGTCACAAGAGTGCCACATTATCTTACCATATAAACGGCTTCAACGCCCCTCA